>Ga0209075_1003654_pt1 | contig 12641 bp, 16 predicted proteins | sample Stecom2011_FD_187523 | JGI IMG/M metagenome (GOLD analysis project Ga0209075, IMG submission 187523) | Agricultural soil microbial communities from Utah to study Nitrogen management - Steer compost 2011 (SPAdes) (version 2) | ecosystem: Environmental > Terrestrial > Soil > Agricultural land...
GCTCTGCCGAAGGTCGAAGGTGGCCTCGGTGTAGCTATCGTTTCTACATCCCGTGGCGTTATGACAGACCGCGCAGCTCGTAAAGCCGGTATCGGCGGCGAAGTCATCTGCACGGTATTCTAAGGAGGCGGCCATGTCACGCGTAGCGAAGAACCCTGTTGAAATACCATCAGGTGTTGAAGTGAAGCTGTCTGGTGACAGCATTGAAGTGAAAGGCGGCAAAGGCAGCCTTAAATTGGAATTGCATCGCTCTGTAGAAGCTAAGCAAGAAGGTAATGTGCTCCTGTTTGCTCCTCGCGATGGCGCCAAGCAATCCCGTGCGATTGCTGGTACAATGCGTTCCCTGGTTGCCAACATGGTCACCGGAGTGTCTCAAGGCTTCGAGCGTAAGCTTGAGCTGGTTGGCGTCGGTTATCGTGCGCAAGCCAAGGGCAGCGTGTTGAGCCTCTCCTTGGGCTTCTCCCATCCGGTTGAGTATGCGGTTCCCGCTGGGGTCACCATCGAAACTCCCACTCAGACTGAAGTGGTCGTGAAAGGCATCGACAAGCAGCAAGTAGGTCAGGTTGCCGCTGAGATCCGTCGCTTCCGTCAGCCGGAGCCGTACAAAGGCAAGGGTGTCCGTTACAGCGGTGAAGCTGTACGGCGTAAAGAAGCTAAGAAGAAGTAGGTAGGGGCGAGACATGAACGTTAAGAAAGAATCCCGTCTGCGTCGTGCTACCCGCACACGCCTGAAGATCCGTGAGTTGGGCGTTCACCGCCTGTGCGTCAACCGCACGCCGCGCCATATCTACGCACAGATCACCACTGCCGATGGCAGCAAGGTTCTGGCAGCTGCGTCCACTCTCGATAAAGAGTTGAGAGAAGGTGCGACCGGCAACGCCGAAGCGGCATCCAAAGTAGGCAAGCTGCTTGCTGAACGAGCAAAGAGCGCCGGTATCTCCCGGGTTGCCTTCGATCGCTCCGGCTTCAAGTATCACGGCCGCATTAAAGCTCTGGCTGATGCTGCCAGAGAAAACGGACTCGAGTTTTAAGGGGTTGGCAACATGAGTAACAACGAGCAAAAAGGTTTGGAGCTGCAAGAGAAGCTCGTGCAGGTCAACCGCGTCGCTAAAGTAGTTAAGGGTGGACGCATTTTTGCGTTCACCGCTCTGACTGTAGTTGGTGACGGCAAAGGTCGAGTGGGCTTCGGTCGTGGCAAGGCCCGGGAAGTTCCGGTGGCAATCCAGAAAGCCATGGATGCAGCCCGCAAGAACATGATCAATGTTCAGCTGAACGGCAACACCCTGCAGTACCCGATCCATGCACGCCATGGCGCGTCACGGGTGTACATGCAGCCTGCATCTGAAGGTACCGGTATTATTGCCGGTGGTGCAATGCGCGCCGTGCTGGAAGTGGCAGGTGTACAAAACGTCCTGGCCAAGATTTACGGATCTACCAATCCGATTAACGTGGTTCGCGCGACCTTTAACGGCTTGAAGGCAATGAACTCCCCGGAAGACATTGCGGCCAAGCGCGGCAAGACCGTCGAAGACATTCTGGAGTAAGTCATGGCTAACGCAAAAACGCTCAAAGTGACTTTAGCCAAAAGCCGTTTCGGTCGTCTCCCGAAGCATCGCGCGACGATTCAGGGGCTTGGGCTTAAGAAAATTGGCCAAACCGTTGAGTTGCAGGATACTCCTGCAATTCGCGGTATGATCAACCAAGTGCAGTACCTGCTCAAGGTGGAGGAGTAACAGATGCGCCTCAATAGTTTAAGTCCCGCGCCGGGCTCCAAGACCGAAAAGCGTCGGCTTGGTCGTGGTATCGGAAGTGGCTTCGGCAAGACTTCCGGTAAAGGTCACAAAGGTATGAAAGCCCGCTCAGGCGGTGGTGTACCGGCTGGATTTGAAGGCGGTCAACAGCCGCTGCAACGGCGTCTGCCCAAGTTCGGCTTCAACTCTGCCATGGCCCGTGAGGTAGCGGAGATCCGCTTGCACGAGCTGGAGCTGGTTGACGCTGATGTGGTGGATCTGGAAGCTCTGAAAAAGGCCGACCTGATCCGTCACGACATGAAGCGGGCCCGCGTGATCCTGTCCGGAACCATCGAGAAGGCGGTTACCGTTAAAGGTCTGAAAGTAACCAAGGGCGCCAGAGAAGCTATTCTGGCTGCAGGCGGCAAAGTCGAGGACTAACCTGGTGAAGGCATCATCACTACCAGCAGGAATGGGGCAAGGACTGGCGGAATTAAAGTCCAGACTTTGGTTCGTTTTCCTGGCGATCGTTGTATATAGGATTGGGGCGCACATTCCTGTTCCGGGTATCAACCCGGACAGGCTGGCGATACTGTTTCAGCAGAACCAGGATGGCATCCTGGGGCTGTTCAACATGTTCTCCGGTGGTGCGCTCGAGCGGATGAGTATCTTTGCTCTGGGGATCATGCCCTACATCTCCGCGTCGATCATTATGCAGCTGATGACGGTAGTGAGCCCTCAGCTAGAGCAGCTTAAAAAAGAGGGTGAAGCCGGGCGTCGCAAGATCAGTCAGTACACCCGTTACGGGACTGTTGTGCTTGCCACGATCCAGGCTCTGGGCATGTCCATGGGCCTGGCCAGTCAAGGGGTGACCTTCACTACCGGGTTCAGCTTCTTTTTTATCGCAGTGGTCAGCTTTGTGGCTGGCGCGGTCTTCCTCATGTGGTTGGGGGAGCAGATCACCGAGCGGGGTATTGGTAACGGCATTTCGTTGCTGATCTTCGCAGGTATCGTTGCCGGCCTGCCTCAGGCGTTGGGTCAGACCTTTGAGCAATCCCGTCAGGGAGAGCTGAGCATTCTGGCACTGCTTGCCATCGCAGTCTTTGCAGTGGCAATCGTAGGGTTTGTCGTGTTCATGGAGCGCGGTCAGCGCCGGATCACGATCAACTACGCCAAGCGCCAGCAAGGTCGCCATGTCTATGCGCAGCAGACCAGCCATCTGCCGCTGAAGGTGAACATGGCAGGTGTGATTCCCCCGATCTTCGCTTCCAGTATTCTTCTGTTCCCGGCGTCGCTGGGGCAATGGTTTGGTCGCGGAGAGGGCATGGATACACTGCGTCAGCTGTCTGAAGCACTGGGTCCGACGCAACCTCTTTATATCGTGTTGTTCACTATCGCAGTCGTGTTTTTTTGCTTCTTCTATACGGCGTTGATGTATAACCCCAAAGAAGTGGCGGAGAACCTGAAGCGGTCCGGAGCCTTTGTCCCCGGAATCCGTCCTGGTGAGCAGACCGCACGGTATATTGATGGCGTGCTGACCCGGCTGACGGTGTTCGGCGCGATGTATATCGCAGCTGTATCCCTGTTGCCGCAGCTGTTGGTGGCCTGGGTAAATATGCCGTTCTACTTTGGCGGTACCTCTCTCCTTATCGTGGTTGTGGTCGTGATGGATTTCATGGCGCAGGTGCAATCCCACCTGATGTCTCATCAGTATGAATCACTGATGAAAAAATCGAATCTGAAAGGCTATGGTCGCGGCGGGTTAATTCGTTAAGCGATTTTTGGAGAAGAAAAGATGAAAGTAAGAGCTTCCGTTAAGAAAATTTGCCGGGGCTGCAAAATGGTTCGCCGTAACGGTTCCGTTCGCATTATCTGCAGCGTAGAGCCGCGCCACAAGCAGCGCCAGGGTTAAGCTTGGCTATAAAAGAGACAGTAGCGCTTGAATTCCATGAATTCAGGCGCTATTATTTTGCGCCCTTTGGTGTGGCGGGAAAGTAACAAAAGCTCAAACGCGGAGTAAACTGGATGGCACGTATAGCGGGTGTCAATATACCTGACAACAAGCACACGTGGGTGTCCCTGACCTACATCTATGGGATCGGACGCACCACCTCGCATAAGATCTGCGCCAAGACAGGCATTACGCCTGATATCAAGGTGAAGGATCTGACTGAAGAACAGTTGGACGCACTTCGTAACGAAATCGCCAAGATGACTGTTGAAGGCGATCTTCGTCGTGAAGTTCAAATGAACATCAAGCGGCTGAGAGATCTCGGAGTCTATCGCGGTCTGCGTCACCGTCACGGCCTGCCCGTGCGTGGACAGCGTACCAAGACAAACGCAAGAACGCGTAAAGGCCCGCGTAAGCCGATCCGTAAATAAGTTAACAGGAAATTAAGATGGCTAAGCCAGGTACACGTACCCGTAAAAAGGTGAAGAAGACGGTTGTTGACGGCATCGCCCACGTGCATGCGTCTTTCAACAACACGATCGTTACGATTACTGACCGTCAGGGCAATACCCTGTCCTGGGCTACCTCCGGTGGTTCCGGATTCCGCGGTTCACGTAAGAGTACACCTTTTGCTGCGCAGGTAGCAGCTGAAAGAGCCGGTAACGCGGCTGCTGAATACGGCCTGAAGAACCTCGACGTAATGGTCAAGGGGCCTGGACCCGGACGTGAATCCGCCGTGCGCGCGTTGAACGCCTGTGGTTATAAGATTACCAATATTACCGACGTGACTCCCATCCCTCATAACGGATGTCGTCCACCGAAAAAACGCCGCGTTTGAGTTGAGGAGACAGACACATGGCTCGATATCTTGGACCAAAATGTAAGTTGTCTCGTCGCGAAGGGACAGATCTGTTTTTGAAGAGTGGGGTTCGCGCACTCGATACCAAATGCAACATGGAGACCGCTCCTGGACAGCATGGCGCCCGTCGTGGCCGTCTGTCCGACTACGGTAGCCAGTTGCGTGAAAAGCAAAAAGTCCGCCGTATGTACGGTGTTCTGGAGAAGCAATTCCGCAGTTACTACACCGAAGCCGCTCGTCGTAAGGGCGCTACCGGTGAAAACCTGCTGCAGTTGCTGGAATGCCGTCTGGACAACGTAGTTTACCGGATGGGTTTCGGATCCACGCGTGCGGAAAGCCGCCAGCTGGTAAGCCATAAGGCGGTTATGGTTAACGATAAGGTGGTAAATATTCCTTCTTATCAAGTTAAGCCTGGCGATGTCGTGTCCGTACGTGAGAAGGCTAAAAACCAGTTGCGCATCAAAGGTGCACTGGAACTGGCCGCACAAAGGGCCCCTGTACAGTGGGTGGAAGTTGACAGTAAGAAGATGTCCGGTGTGTTCAAGGCAATGCCTGAGCGTACGGATCTGTCCTCCGACATCAACGAAAATCTTATCGTAGAGCTTTACTCCAAGTAAGCTCTTTGACGTCAGCAAAGGGGCATCTATGCAGCGTTCAGTGAATGAATTCCTAAGTCCTCGCAGTATCGAGGTACAGCAGATTAGCCAAACACACGCCAAGGTGACTTTGGAACCTCTTGAGCGCGGATTTGGTCACACCCTGGGTAGTGCTCTGCGACGCATTCTGCTTTCTTCCTTGCCCGGCGCCGCCGTGGTTGAGGTTGAAATTGAAGGCGTTCTTCACGAGTACAGCGCCATTGAAGGCGTTCAGGAAGATGTTATCGAGATCCTTCTGAACCTCAAGAACCTGGCTGTCACCATGCATGGGCGCGACGAAGTCGTGCTCAGCCTGCAGAAGAAAGGCCCGGGTGAGGTTCGTGCGAAGGATATTCAGCTGGAACACGACGTTGAAATCGCAAATCCCGAGTTGTTGATTTGCACCCTCAACGCCAGCGGTAACATTAACATGAAGCTCAAGGTTGTACGCGGTCGTGGTTATGAGCCTGCTGACCAGCGTTTCTCCGGGGACGAGGAAACTCGTGCCATTGGACGCTTGCAGTTGGATGCTTCCTATAGCCCGGTGCGCCGTGTTGCCTACAGCGTCGAGCGTGCCCGTGTTGAGCAACGTACCGACTTGGACAAGTTGGTAATCGACTTGGAAACCAACGGAACGATCGATCCGGAAGAGGCGATCCGTCGCGCAGCAACGATCCTGCAACAACAAGTTGCCGTGTTCGTTGACTTCGACGATACGCGCGAGCCGGAGAAGGTTGAGGAAGAGGAAGAGGTTGATCCGATTCTGTTGCGTCCGGTGGATGATCTGGAGTTGACGGTACGTTCAGCGAACTGCCTGAAGGCCGAGAACATCTACTACATTGGCGATTTGATTCAGCGCACCGAAGTTGAGCTGCTGAAAACCCCCAACCTGGGTAAGAAGTCGCTGACCGAGATCAAAGATGTATTGGCGTCGCGTGGTCTCTCACTGGGTATGCGTCTCGAGAACTGGCCGCCCGCCAGTTTGAAAGGCGATGATCGGGTTTTGGGCGGCTAATTCGTTAGCCGCGTCCCAAGTAAGTTTAAGGAACTACGAAAATGCGTCATCGTAAAAGTGGTCGAAAGTTCAACCGGACCAGCGCGCATCGCCAAGCAATGTTCAAAAACATGGCGGCGTCCTTGGTTGAGCATGAGCTGATTAAAACAACCTTGCCCAAGGCAAAGGAACTGAGAAAAGTGGCTGAGCCGCTGATCACTCTGGCTAAAAACGACAGCGTTGCCAACCGCCGCCTGGCGTTTGCTCGTCTGCGTGATGCTGCAGCGGTCAAGAAGTTGTTCGAGGAAATCGGACCCCGCTACAAAGAGCGTCCCGGTGGTTACACCCGCGTTCTGAAGTGCGGTTTCCGTGCCGGCGATGCTGCGCCCATGGCGTACATCGAGTTGGTAGGACGTGAAACTGCCGAAGCGGAAGCAGCTGAATAAGCAACTGCTTAAGCTCTGAAAAAAGCCGGCAAAGCCGGCTTTTTTTGTGCCTGTCTGTTAGGGAGTTGGGAAGGGCGGGACATAAGAGTACAGGCAAAAAGGCAGAGTCTGCTCCTTCACCTGTACTCATTAGGCGGGTTAGTTTTTCAAGAGCTTCTTCAGGAAGCGGCCCGTATGGGAGCGCTCGTTGGCGGCCACATCCTCGGGTGTGCCCGTAGCGATAATCTCGCCACCCTTGTTACCGCCTTCCGGGCCCAGATCCACAATCCAGTCCGCTGTTTTGATCACATCTAGGTTGTGTTCGATCACGACCACGGTGTTGCCATGGTCGCGCAAGCGGTGCAGTACGTCCAGTAACTGCTGGATATCATAGAAATGGAGCCCGGTAGTAGGTTCATCCAGGATGTAGAGGGTTTGGCCCGTATCCCGTTTGGACAGCTCCTTGGCGAGCTTGACGCGCTGGGCTTCTCCGCCAGAGAGAGTAATGGCACTCTGGCCGAGCTTGATGTAGGACAGGCCCACGTCGATCAGGGTCTGGAGCTTCTTGGCGACGGCGGGAATGGCGTCGAAGAAGGCCCGGGCATCCTCTACGGTCATCTCCAGGACTTCGTGGATGTTCTTGCCTTTGTATTTGATCTCCAGGGTTTCGCGGTTATAGCGCTTGCCCTTGCACACGTCACAGGGGACGTAGACGTCGGGCAGGAAGTGCATCTCCACCTTGATGACCCCATCGCCCTGGCAGGCTTCGCAGCGGCCGCCTTTGACGTTGAAGCTGAAGCGTCCCGGCTGATAGCCCCGGGAGCGCGCTTCCTGGGTGCCGGCAAAGAGTTCCCGTACCGGCGTGAAGATACCCGTATAGGTGGCCGGGTTGGAACGGGGCGTGCGGCCGATGGGGCTCTGGTCGATGTCGATGACCTTGTCGAACAGCTCCAGCCCGTGGATCGCCTTGTAAGGTGAAGGGGTGAGGGTTGAGGCACCATTGAGACGTTCTGCCGCAATCGGATAGAGGGTGCTGTTGATCAGGGTGGACTTGCCCGAACCGGACACCCCGGTAATGCAGGTGAACAGCCCGAAGGGAATCTCCAGGGTGACGTTTTTGAGGTTGTTGCCGCTGGCACCTTCCAGGCGGAGCATTTTCTCCGGGTTGGGAGCGGTACGCTGGGCTGGTACCTCAATGGCGCGCGCACCCGAGAGATATTCACCGGTCAGGGAGCCGGGCGTGGCCATGATCTGTTCCGGTGTCCCTTGGGCAACCACCTCGCCACCATGGACTCCGGCACCGGGACCGATATCGATGACATGGTCCGCTAGGCGAATGGCATCCTCGTCGTGTTCGACGACGATTACCGTATTGCCCAAGTCCCTCAGATGGGTAAGGGTGCGAAGCAGGCGGTCGTTGTCCCGCTGGTGCAGTCCGATGGAGGGCTCGTCCAGAATGTACATGACGCCAACCAGGCCCGCGCCGATTTGACTGGCCAAACGAATCCGTTGCGCTTCGCCCCCGGATAAGGTTTCCGCGCTACGCTCCAGGGTCAGGTATTCCAGACCCACGTTAACCAGAAACTGCAGGCGCAGGCGGATTTCCTTCAGGATCTTGTCGGCAATTTCCCCTTTGCGACCGGGCAACTGCAGCTCCATGAAATATTGCTCCGCTGCGCCCACCGGCATGGCGGTGATGGCCGGAAGGTTCTTATCCTGGATGTACACGTGGCGTGAGGCTTTTTTCAGACGGCTGCCCTGACATTCCGGGCAGGCCTGGGTGTTGAGAAACTTGGCCAGCTCATCGCGCATCATCTGAGAGTCGGTTTCCCGATAGCGGCGCTCCATATTGGGAATCACCCCCTCAAAGGGGTGGTTGCGGTGCACGATGTCGCCCCGGGTGTTCAGATAGTTGAACTTGATGGACTCGCCCTCGCTGCCGTACAGGATTTTCTGCTGGACGTCTTTGGGCAGGTCCTTGAAAGGCGTGTCGATATCGAACTGATAATGGCTCGCCAGGCTTTGCAGCAGGTGGAAATAATAAACGTTGCGCCGGTCCCAGCCCTTGATGGCCCCTTCTGCCAGGGTCAGCTCCGGGCTGGCGATCACTTTCTTGGGGTCAAAGAACTGTTTCGCCCCCAGGCCATCGCAACTGGGACAGGCGCCGGCGGGATTGTTAAAGGAGAAAATCCGCGGCTCCAGCTCGCTGATGTTGTAGCCGCAAATCGGGCAGGCAAAGCGGGCAGAGAAAATCAGTTCTTCCGTGAGGTGCTCGTCGTCATCGTCCATGGGGGCAATGATTGCCAGACCATCCGACACCTGGGTACAGGTTTCCAGGGATTCCGCCAGGCGTTGTTGCACATCCGGGCGTACCTTGAAACGGTCCACGACGACTTCGATGGTGTGCTTCTTGTTTTTCTCCAGGGCTGGCACATCGTCCAGGTCGGTAATCACGCCATTGATGCGAACCCGGACAAAGCCCTGGGAGCGCAACTGCTGGAACAGGTGCAAATGTTCGCCCTTGCGTCCCCGTACCACGGGCGCCAGCAGCATGATCTTGGTGCCTTCCGGCAGGGTCAGCACCTGATCCACCATCTGGCTGATGGTCTGGGCTTCCAGCGGCAGGTCATGGTCAGGGCAGCGGGGTTCGCCGGCGCGGGCGAACAACAGACGCAGGTAGTCGTAGATTTCGGTGATGGTGCCGACCGTGGAGCGGGGGTTGTGGGACGTCGACTTTTGCTCGATGGAAATAGCCGGGGACAGCCCCTCGATGTGGTCCACATCCGGTTTGTCCATCATCGACAGAAATTGGCGCGCATAGGTCGAGAGAGACTCGACATAGCGGCGCTGGCCCTCTGCGTAAAGGGTATCGAAAGCTAGGGAAGACTTGCCGGACCCGGATAGGCCTGTGACGACGATTAGTTTGTCCCGGGGGAGCTCAAGGTCGATATTTTTCAGGTTATGCGTACGGGCACCACGTATAACTATTTTGTCCATAGACCTCAAACACCTGTCGGAAAACCGCTCATTATAAAGAATTTACGAGGCTATGGAAAAAGCCCGAGACCCTAGGCAGGAGATACTGCAGAGGGATTTTTGTTACAATGCGGCGATCTTGCAACGGCGGCCTGTTCTGGAGACGAAGCCTTGAATTCCCTGGAAAGACGATCGGTCATTGGTTTGGCTGGCCTGTATGCCATGCGCATGCTCGGCCTGTTTATGGTCATTCCAGTATTCATGTTGTTAGGGCGCGACCTGGAAGGCGCGACAGACTTTACGTTGGGCCTGGCCATTGGCGTTTATGGCCTGAGCCAGGCCGTGCTGCAGATTCCCTTCGGCTTTCTGGCCGACCGCTGGGGACGCAAGCCAGTGATTGTCGGTGGGCTCCTGTTATTTGCAGCCGGCAGTGTGATCGCAGCTTTGGCGACCAGTGTGGAAATGGTAATTCTGGGGCGCTTGCTGCAGGGCAGTGGGGCGATTTCCGCGGCCGTGCTGGCCTTGTTGACCGACCTGACCCGGGAGGAGCAGCGCACCAAGGCCATGGCGGTGATTGGAATGACCATTGGGTTGTCCTTCGCCGTAGCCCTGGTACTGGGGCCACTGCTGGGCGATTGGTTTGGGTTGGCGGGGCTGTTCTGGTTTACGGCGGGTATGGCCCTGCTGGGGATCCCTGTGACGCTCTGGGTGGTGCCTACCCCTGCTCATTCCCAGCCCAACCGGGAGTCGGGAGTGGTGCAAAACGAATTGGTTGCGGCCCTGCGCAACAAAGACTTGTTGCGTCTGGACATGGGGATCTTCACCTTGCACATGGCCCTGACCGGGCTGTTCGTCGCGATTCCCCTGACCCTGACCCGCCAGTTGAGTGTGGAGCAGAGCGATCACTGGATGGTTTATCTGTCAGTGATGGGGCTGGGCTTCATTGCCATGGTGCCCTTTGTCATCATTGCAGAGAAAAAACGGCGCATGCGTGAAGTGTTCCTGGGAGCGATTCTGACCCTCTCGATAGCGGCGTTTTCCATGTACTGGACATCCCAGTCCCTGGTCTGGTTCTGGCTGTCGCTGTTCGGCTTTTTTATGGCCTTCAACCTGCTGGAGGCAACCCTGCCTTCCTTGATCAGCAAGGTCTGCCCGCCCGGCGGCAAGGGCTCGGCTATGGGGATCTATTCCAGCAGCCAGTTCTTTGGCGCTTTCATCGGTGGGGTGCTGGGCGGTTTTGTGGCGCAAGTGGCTGACTTGAGCGGCGTCTACCTGATTGTGGCCCTGTTGGGACTGCTGTGGTGGATCATTGCCCGCACCATGCCGCCAATCCGATATGCCACCAGTTTTGTGTTAAAGTTACAGGCTGTCGAGCCGGGTCGGGCCTCGGAGATTCTGGCGGACTTGCTGGCCATTCCCGGTGTGGAGGATGCCACGGTTATCGTCAATGAGCAGACGGCTTATTTGAAAGTCGATAAAACGATTTTGGATGAACAGGCGCTCTTGCAATATCGCTTTGCTGCGCGCTAATGTTCCTTGTTTATGATTGAGTCTTCAGGAGAGAAACATGGCGCGAGGTATTAACAAGGTTATCTTGATCGGTAATCTCGGGGCAGATCCCGAAACCCGCTATACCCCGTCGGGTAATGCCGTCACCAACCTCAGTGTCGCCACCGACGAAAGCTACAAGGATCGTCAGACTGGCCAACTGGTGCCCCGTACCGAATGGCACCGGGTTGTGATGTTTGGCAAGCTGGCGGAAGTGGCCGGCCAGTATTTGAGAAAAGGCTCCAAGGTTTATTTGGAGGGCCGCCTGCAAACCCGCAAATGGCAGGATCAGAACGGCCAGGACCGCTACACCACAGAAATCGTGGTGGATATGGGCGGTACCATGCAGATGCTCGACAGCCGTCCCGGTGCTGGTGGTGACTTTGACCAGTCCATGGACGCAGGTGGCGATTTCGGCGGTGGCCGCGCGCCAGCTCCTCAACAGAGCAACCGCTCCAGCGGATACGCGCCCAAGCCCCAGGCTCCGCAGCAGCAACAGCAGCAGCCCCAGCAGCAGGCGCCGCAGTCATTTGATGATCCATTTGACGATGATATTCCGTTCTAGTTTTGACCTTGGGTCAGGGTAAAACCAAGAAGCCCGCAACTTGAGTTGCGGGCTTTTTTTATGGTCCGGAGTTACTGTCGGCCGGGTTGAGGGGCGAAACTTGGTTCGGCAGGAGCCGGGCAAACCCTGTCTGACCCGTTTCAAAGGCGCGCCGTGGTTTCCGAGGAGGGGCCAGTGGCACCCCGGATTGAGGCTTCGCGCCCCGAAAAAAGCCGGAGCCGGCTGGGGCGTCGGCAGCTAAAAGCACTTCTGCCCTGTTGGATATCAGGCAGTTAGTTCAAGATAGAGCCTGTGCCCTCAAGAAATGGCGGTTCTCAAGATTTGTCTGGTCGCGGGCCTTTAAAGGGCGGGGGCGACCGGACTGCCCGCCTTCCGGTTACCTGCAGCTTTCTCCTGCCTGCAAGGAGGTTTACCATGAATCATTCCTTTCGCCGAACACTCACTGCTTTCACTCTCTTCTCAGCTGTTGCCTTTGCGGGTATGGCCGTGGCCTCTCCTAAGTGCACGGACGAGTCCCAGGATAAATGGCAGAATGCCGAGACCTTTCAGGAAAACCTTAAAAAGCAGGGCTACAAGATCAAGCGCTTTCAGATCACCGACGGCAACTGCTATGAGATCTATGGCTGGGATGAAGCCGGGAAGAAAGTGGAAATCTACTTCAATCCGGTTGATGGCTCGGTGGTGAAGAGCAATATTGAGAAGTAAACCTGTCATGACGCGGGGGGCTCTGGTCTGGGATCCACTGGTGCGGATCTTTCACTGGACTCTCGCTACCGCCTGCGTGCTCAATCTGTGGGTGCTTGAATCGGGTGAGGACTGGCACCGGTGGATCGGTTATTATGCTGCCGGTGCCGTCGTGGTGCGTATCCTGTGGGGTTTTGTAGGTACGCCTTATGCCCGGTTCAGCTCGTTTTGGCCAACGCCCCGCCGCCTTTTATTTTATCTGCGCGCGCTCTTG
>Ga0209075_1003657_pt1 | contig 12638 bp, 12 predicted proteins | sample Stecom2011_FD_187523 | JGI IMG/M metagenome (GOLD analysis project Ga0209075, IMG submission 187523) | Agricultural soil microbial communities from Utah to study Nitrogen management - Steer compost 2011 (SPAdes) (version 2) | ecosystem: Environmental > Terrestrial > Soil > Agricultural land...
AAGGGGCCGTCGTCGATGGGTTCGATTTCGCCATTGGTGAAGGTTTCACTGCAGGGCTGTATGCTGCACTCCACAGTGAGATTTTCCAACGGAGCATCGGGCAGATCCAAATCGTCGAAGAAAAACTCTTCACACTCCCGCTGGGAGCAGGCATCGTAAATTTTTGTCACCCAAATACAGGCGATCTCGGTGGGATTGGGGATTCCACCATGGATTTTTCCGGGCCAAAGCTTGTTATTGTCCATAAGGCATAGACCCTCCTTTCACAATAAGGTATGAAAAGACGGCCCCGGGGGTGTTAGACATTTGCCTGCTGAGGAAATAAATACCCTGGACCGCGAATTTTTCATCTGGACAAGAAAAATGGACGCTCGGACCCTTACTTGGGCCCAGGGCTTCCCTGAGTAACGAGAAGAGGCTTGTCCCCAACATCTCCATTATGTAAACTTAACCCATACATCATATGGAGGTGTTTCTTTGCAACATAAACAGCTAAAAATCCTCTGCACCCTGGCCCTAACCCTGGCCCTGGTAGTGGTGGCGGTTCCCAACGCAAGTGCTGCCGGCTATTACAATTTCTTGTGGGACTACCTCAACCAGAACAGCCAACAGCCCGCACCTGAACCGGATCCGGAGCCTACCCCGGATCCTCAACCCACTAATCCTCAGCCCAGCGAACCCCAAAACAATGATTTTTGGGGGCAACGGACTGAGCGTAGGAATGCAATGCTTAGCAGGCCCAACCCTCAACCCAGCAACCCCGCCCCTCAACCCCAGCCTAACCCGGAACCTCAACCCCAGCCCGATCCACAACCTGAACCACCTTCTCCTGCTCCCCAGCCTTCCCAACTGACAGCCCGGGAACAGCAGATGTTGAACCTCATCAACAAAGATCGGGCTGCCCATGGTCTCCGGCCCCTGCAAGCAGATATGCGCTTGACGAAACTGGCCCGAATTAAGAGTCGGGACATCGTGAGCAACAACTATTTTGCCCACCAGTCCCCCACCTACGGTTCCGCCTTTGATATGTTCAGAAATGAAGGCATCAGCTATTTGCGGGGAGGAGAGAATCTGTCCAAGGCTGGCAGCGTGCAGGTCTCCCATTTGCGCTTGATGAATAGCCCCAACCACCGAGCCAATCTCCTCACTGCTCAATACACCCACATCGGGATTGGAATAGTGGACAACAGCCCCTCGGGAATTGTTGTTACCCAGATGTTCATCCAGAAGCCCTAAATTTTAAGGACTGCTCCGGCAGTCCTTTTTTTAATTGCATTATTCAGGGCAAACGCATAGTATGTAGCAAGCAATTGTGCAGGAGGTAATTGGGATGGAATTAAAAATAATCAAGGGTACCACCATGTTGGAGGATACAGGAATTTACCAGGGCAGCACGGTATACATACCTGCTGCGGCCTTGGCTTCCTTTGTTGGCCTGTGGCAAGGAACTATCTTTATGGATAGCCCCTTGGCCGGAAAACGAATATGTGTCTCTGTGCTCAGCACCCAAACCTACGCCAATAAATTGCCTCCGGCCCTGGAAAATTTTCTCGACCTGTGTAGCGCCAGCGGCGCCCAAATCATTCTCCACGACGGGGGCAGCATTCCTCCAGCGGACTTGGTCCTGGCCATTGAGCCCAACACTGCCCATCCCTATGTGCACTACCTGGGCACAGCTCTGCGTAGCAAACCCTTGGCCAGAAGGATTACCAGCAAAATCAAGCGAGGCTTGAACCTGGCCTACCTGCCAGATCCTGTGGGTTTTAACAAACCGCAATACAATCTGAAGCTAGGTTTCTGGGCCCGTTTCTTTACCCCGGCGGTGGCGGTGCAATGGCCCGAAGAAGAGGATTTGGGGACCTGGTTGTTCACCAGTCTGATGGAACACTTTGGTCGTGGGGCCATGGATGGTCAACTGCTAAAACAACAGCTGCCTGAGCAGTCTCAGCCCGATTCTCCCATGCAACCAGTTCCTCGGGTACCCCAGCAAGCAAGCCCAATCTCTCTGGAGCCGAGTCCACCACCTGAACCGGAGGCGCAGTCGCAACCAGAGGCGCAGTCGCAACCGGAGGCTGAACCACAGCCTCCCCAGTCTAAACCACAATCACCGCCTCGACCTCGCTCCTCCCCTACAACCTCCGCCAAGAGGCATTCGGCATCGATGTCCCAAGCCCTCTATCCCGAATTTTTCGCCAAAAAACAAAACCAGAAGCCTGTAAGAAAAGCTCCCTTTACCTGAGCAAAATAAAATAGGGCTCGGTGGGCCCTATTCTAGTTCCAGGACGACCGTACCGGCGTCCTTTTCTTCTTTGTAGATTACACCCTTGTCACCCTGATAGACCATATCCATGAGGTGGTGGGTATCCAGTTGTTTTTGGTTGATATTGAAATTGAACTTACTGGGAAACCAGCTATGGAAAAATTTTAGTATTCCCAGGGGAATGGCAAAGGACGTTACTTGCCCCTTGCTGGACCGGCTGGTGATTTTCAGCTTGCGGGCGGGGCCAGAGTCTTGGCGTAGCTGGACAAAATTTTCCACAATGGACGAAGATGACTCTGTGGCCTGGAGTAACTCAGCTGCTTCCTCCGGTGTCACCTTGTTGTCCCGCACCATGTTAAGGATTTTTAATCTCTCTTCCATGCTAATCCTCCAGCCAAATTTCTACCCGTTGGCCGTCATCGGTGTCCACCTGCATAACCTGGCCTGGTTCACCACTGCGCACAGCCTGGTGCAACTCCTGGAGGTCAATTTCTTCTTGGGGAACAAAGCGGTTGACAAATTTCAGCATTTTACCGGCGAAACCCATGGGAATTTTGACATTGACATGTTCCGCCCCTGTGTCGGGTTCAGTAACCCGGATCAGTAGGCGACGGGCACCACCCCGGGGTGTTTTTTCCTGCTCCAAAGCTTGAAGGAGGTCAGCGCCTTCTGCTGGAGTTACCTTGCCAGCGGCAATCATCTCCAGGATTTTCATCTTTTCATCATGCATATTCCTCTCCCCCTTTCAAAGCATCCAGCAAGCTTTCCGCTTCCTGAGTGCTGATGCGTCCCTGCTCCAACATGGTCAGGATTCGCATAAAATCCTCATCCTGGACAGGCGGCTGTTCATCCACAGTCAGGCTGGAAACCTTGCCAGCGAATATCTTACCCACGGAGCTGCTAGCGATGACCCGGCCCTGGGCCTGATTGAGATCACCGGTGACCTTATTACCATCGCGGCGATAATCATCCAGCTCTAAATCCTGGATATCCACATGACGGGCATGGAACTCAAAATGGGCAGAGGTGTTGGACGGCACCTGCAAATTAATGCTGCCCAAGCCAGCATCCAATTGCCACCGTCCCGGGCTGGCCCCAGGCAAGGCAGCCTCGATATTGCCCCGGCCAGTGTCCACATAGACATTGCGCCCGGCAACTTCCTTTAGCACCACATCCCCGGAGCCGGTATCGATGTGAACCGGTCCGCGGAACCGCCCCAGGGTCACAGCACCGAAACCGGTATCGGCCTGCAGGGAGCCGCTACTTTCCAGCACCGAAACCGAACCAGCCCCGGTATCCACACGAAAGTTTCCCTGGCTGGAGCTTATCTCCACATCTCCGCGGCTCATATCTATCTCTGCTTGCCCCTGACAGCGGGACAAGCGCACAGGACCATTGGTACCATCTATCTCCAAATCACCCTGCCAATCTTCCACATTGATGGGGGCTGCGCCTATATCTATGGAACAAATTCCATGGACGCCCCCCACATCCACTTCCAGCCCAGCTCCATCCACAAATACATCGCTGGCCCGGGGTAGGTAAATTTGGATCTCACGGGTCCGGGAACTGTCTATCCTTATCCCATCACCCTTCTGGCTTACTTCCTGACCTTGGGCGCCCTCGATGCGAGTTTCCGCCCCGTCCCAGCCCCGGATAAAGAGATGACCGCGGCGAAGATTTACCCTGAGTTGGGGGCGGCCAGCGCAAACAAATACCTGCTCTGTCTTTTGCAATGAGAGCACCCCCTACTTATGAACGTGGCGACTGAAACTGCCCTTAATCCAGCGATCCCGGCCAAATAGACTGGCCAAGACTTGGCCTACCCCCAGGAGTGCCACCAACAGCCAGAAGGCTACCCATCCTGAAAGATGTTCAAAGTGTAGCGCTGCAGCGATTACACCACCCACGGCTATCATCCACAGGCCGCCGCGTAATTTTTCATAGTCGATGCGCCAGGCCCTGGTGGCAGCAGGTTTTTTAATAAGTCCAGTGCGAATCAAAGCCATCTTGCGGCTATGACTAAATACCATGGCCAGAAGTACTAGTACTGCCAAGGTCACTCCCACATAGGGATTGAGAATAGCATCGAGAATCCGTTCCATTTCCATCCTCCTTACTCAAGTTCCTGAATACGAATACTTCCATTTACCGAGCGTAGGTGCAGTTCAATTTTATTCCCTGCCTCTTTCCAATTTTCGGTTCGCGCTTCGACGCTGCGCCCTCCCGCCATGCCTCGCTGGGAGAACATAGTCACCAAGCTGGGATGTTCCAAGCCTACGCTGCCGGATTTTGTCCGGGCATCCACCGCCAGGCCAATACCTGAACGAACTGGTAAGTAAACTCTAATTCGACCATTGACGGTCTCTAATTCACATTTGCTATCTTCGGCAATATTGGTCATGGTGATGCTGCCATTGGTGGTTCTAGCTTTGACACCACCTAGGTTGCCCTCCAAACTGAGGCTACCGTTAACAGTGCGGGCCTCAACTCGTTCCCCACTGACCTTGTTGCATTTCAACGAGCCGTTGACAGTGTGGATATCCATGCCTTTGCTGTCGACGCCAGTGACTTCGATGCTCCCATTGCGGCTTTCCAACTTGCCACTATATCTGTGTTGACGGGGCAACCAAAGGCGCAGAGAGACATTGATTCTGTTCCCCAAATTCCTGCACTCTTGATCACCGGCCCGAAGAAGAGAGCCGTCAATTTCAGCAAAGCGGAATCCAGAAACCAACTCTTCTGCCTGTTCTCTGGTCCCGGCCATGACCTTTTTAATGATGTCCAGGCGAAACTCATCTTCATCCCAGGTCTGAATCCGCAGACTGCCGTTGCGCACCGCCAGCTCCAAATCCACATTATCGGTGTTGAACCGGCCAGAATGTCGTTCTTCCAGAACAATCTTGGCACCGTCGCCAAAGGCAAAGTTAACACTGGATAAGCCAGAACGAATGGTGTCGATGATGCCATCCATTATCGACGGCCGCTCTGATTGGCCATAAGCCTCTTTATCGGTTTTGGTTTCTTCTTTACCTAGACTTTCCAGTAGGGTCTGGGCCTCCTCCACGGAGATCTTTCCCTCACTGAGCATATCTAGAATAAGTTTTTGTTCCTCCGACACCGATGATTCCCCCTTCATCAGTTTATAATTTGCGCAGAAGCGCAATGGCTTCTTCGGATGTTATATTGCCTTGGTTCAAATCCTCTAAAATAGCCTTGCGTTGCTCCTGGGATTCCGGATTATCCTGGGGAACAGGCTCGGCCTTGTATCCCAAGGATTCAATTACCGTCTCCAGGCGGCTACGTACGGTGGGATATGAAATCCCCAGCTCTTTTTCTACTTCCTTGATATTACCCCGGCATTTGATAAAGACTTCGACGAAGGCTTTTTGATCCTCGGGTAGTTGGCAAAATTTACAAACCTGAAAGCGTCCCTCCAAGGCAGTATTACAATGGGAACAGTGTAACCGTGTAACATCCAAGCCAGAATTGCAGACTGGACACCGCCCCAACATCTGATTGCGCATCGTATTCCTCCTTTCCTACCCTCGACTACTAATAACTGATGTAATATTTTATCTAAATTTATTATACCCATACACAGGGGTAAGTGCAACCCCTAATTTAACATATTTCATTTCGACATTAAAAAACTTAAGGGCTGCCTAAGCAGCCCTATTTTTCCTTGCGAAAAAAACGATATATTTCCTCGGCCACAGTCCAAGGAATACCCCGCACAGAAGCTATTTCTGCCACATCCTTGTCCTGCAGTTGTTGCAAACTGCCGAAGGCTTTGAGCAAAGCGGTGCGGCGGGCCGGGCCCACCCCCGGTATCTTCTCCAATTCCGAGGCCAGGGTGGACTTGGTTCGCAATTGGCGATGGTAACTGACGGCAAAACGGTGAGCCTCATCACGAATCCGTTGGAGCAATTGTAGGGCGGGATTGTCCCGCCCCAGCACCAGAGGCTTGCTTTCATGGGGCAAAAATATTTCTTCCTCCCGCTCCGCCAAACTGACCATGTGCACCTGGGAAAAACCCAATTCTTCCATCTCCGCCAAGGCAGAAGAAAGTTGCCCCTTACCGCCATCGATGACCACCAGCACCGGCAGCTGGTTGAAGCCCTCTCGTCCTTCCATGGCGGCGCTGAAACGACGCCGAATGACCTGGGCCATGGAGGCAAAATCATCGGGACCAGTGAGGCCCCGGATTTTAAAGCGGCGATACTTGCTCCGGGCCGGAGTTCCATGCTCAAAGACAACCATGGAAGCCACGGTCTGACTGCCCTGAAAGTGGGAGATATCGTAACATTCCATGCGCACCGGCAAGCGAGGCAGGTTCAGGGCAGTGGCCAGTTGTTCCAACACCAGCTTTCCCTGCTCCCGGTTTTGACGCTCTTCCCGCAACTGAGATTCCATATGGGAAATCAAATTGTTCCGGGCCATGTCCAACAACATGCGCTTTTCACCCCGTTGGGGTGTGCGCAGCAGCACTGGCCCTTCCCGCCGAGAGCTGAGCCACTGGGACAGTGCTTCGCCATCGGAAGGCAGGTGAGTAACCAATATCTCCCGGGGTAAGATGGATTTTTGGGCGTAGTAATCCCGGACAAAGGCGCTGACCACCTCGCCGGCATCGGCCAGCTCCCGTTGTTCGAAGCTGTGGTATTCATTGCCCAACACTTTTCCACCCCGCACCACCAGGAGCTGGGCGGCTGTAAGCTCTTCCCCTACATCCACTGCCAGTACATCTAAATTCCAGTTCTGATTGGTGACAATCCGCTGGCGGGTGGTCAGTTTGGCCAAGGCATCCAGCTGGTCCCGCAACTCCGCCGCCTTCTCAAACTCTAAATTTGTCGCAGCCTGCTCCATGTCCCGGCGCAGGCTTACCTCCAGCTCCTGATGCTTGCCCTCCAAAAACATAATTGTCTGCTCCACCAGGTGCCTATACTCCTGGGCAGTGACCTTATTTTGACAGGGTGCCAAGCAGCGGCCGATGTGATAGTTGAGGCAAGGTCGACGCTTGCCTCGCCAATCTTTGCACGTGCGCAAGGGGAAGAGCTTTTTCGCCAATTTCAGGGTATCGTTGACCACCCCGGCATTGGGGTAGGGGCCAAAATACCGGGCCTTGTCCCGGCTCATCTTGCGCACCATTTCTAGGCGAGGAAAGTCCTCACTTAAATTTAATTTAATATAGGGGTAGTCCTTATCATCCTTAAGGCGGACATTGTAACGGGGGCGATGCTTTTTTATCAGCTGGCTCTCCAGCAGCAGCGCCTCCACCTCAGTGCCGGTGAGGATATAGTCCAATTCCACCGCCATGCGCTGGATGGCGTTGACCTTGGCCTGCTCCATGGCCGCAGCCTCGCTAAAGTATGAGCGCACCCGACTGCGCAAATTCTTGGCCTTACCCACATAGATAATGTCGCCGGCGGCGTCTTTGAATATATAAACGCCACTGGTCGTGGGCAACCCCTTGACCTTCTCTGTCAAATCCAAACCATCACCCCCCTACTGGATTATACCATGGCAATGTATCTTTTGCTTCTCTTGACTGAGTAAAGCAAAGCCCACACCATCTCTGAAAAGGGGTCAAGAGATCCTTGACAATCACTGGGTCATAATTGCACTCACCTCTTAGTGCTAATCCCAATCAGAGAACTATAAGCTATTTGCGTCGCCTATCCAGTCGCGATTTGTTATCGAAGGCAAGCGGCATCCCAACTAACGTCCCTATAGTTGTCCAAGATAAAATAGCGGATAGCTTCCCAGGCAACAAATACTTCCTTCCCCAGGATAGCCCGGAGCTCCCTCCTGGGTTGGTTTTACTGCCTGCATATTTACCCCTCAATCTTTTAACCAAAGCTCATCCCTATATTTTAACCTTCCCGCTGATGCAATAAAGGAAGCCCAGAATAAAGCCTTTCACTCCCTATCTGCCTTCGTTTTGGCACATCAGCTTGGTCTGCTCCATCACAATTTCAACATCTAAAGATAGTCCCCCTTGGAGTGCTCCGGATTGATTCGGGCTGTGGGTTCGACCCACTAGATTACCTGGATATACGGTTTTCTCCCGGTAGGACGAAGGTTCAATTTATCTAGTTTTTAGCATAATTTTGGCTGAGGCCAATTCTTCATAACGCGGCTCGGAGAAATCTAACGGTATCGAAATGGCATATAAAATTACCGAATCGTCTTGCGCTGGCAACATTACAGTATGATTCAGCATCGTTTCCGCACTGGATTTCCATATCAGATTGGGCTGATTCTGATCAAGCCATACAGGTTGGTTATCAATAAAAAACCAAGTTGAATACATCACTGGGTTCGGATCATATGCAGTTATGGTGATAGGAAAAGCTTGGCCCTGGGGGACTGACAGCTCCAGTTGCTGTTGAGTTGAGATTTGCCCTGGGCTCCCAATAAAAGAAACGGGTTGTTGCCTATCGGCAATTTCCGGCGCAACTTCTATAGTAGGAGTAAGAATTAGTTCGTCCAAGGAGGATCCAGGGGCATTGCCGGACACGTATAGTTTCATGTTTATGGATGAAGAAAAATCTTTGGCTGGGTTTTTCGGGCCGGGTATGTCATCTAAGTAATGCAAATAGAGAAAGGATATTCGGTTTTCATCATCCGTCAATCCTGAGAGATCCAAAGTTACAGGAATATTAATCATGCCCAAAGGCGGAAGCTTATGGGTATAGATATACTGCAGTGGACCATTGTCTACACGATAAGGTACAGGCTGGCCATTAATTAATATTAACAACTCACTGTAATCCTCGTGCCGGTTTGCATTGAGTAAGGAGACAAATAAAAAGATTGAGTCTGGGGCATCAACGGTCAATTCGGAACTAACTATATTAACCATTGGGTCATAAATACGCAGCCCGTATCCTGAGTAATCTGGCTCAAATGAATTAATCCAATGCAGCGTCAGTCTGTTTTCAAAATTACTCACATCGATTATCCTTCTCGGTAAATCTTTTCGAAAGAATGCAAACCAAGTACCATAAACAATCAGGAATATCACTAGCGAAATACTAATAATTTTCGCTGCAGTTCTCATTACAACCCATCCCTTCATCTCTCTCTGCCAACCCTATGCTGAATAAAGTAGAGTTATTAGGTTTCGATCCACTATCTAGGATGATCGTTCTAGTCCGATTTCACTAGTACACAGCTTTAGTACTTCTGGGTCATGGGAAACCACTACTACTGTTTTTCCACCTTCTTGAAGCATCTTGAGCAATTTAAATATAATTCGCTTATTACCCTCATCTAAGTTCCCGGTTGGCTCATCTGCCAGGATAAGTTCGCAGGGCTTTAGGAGGAGACGAGCTATAGCTATACGTTGCTGTTCGCCACCGGAACATTGAAAAACCTTTTTTTGTTCAAATCCAGCAAGGCCAACTTTGCTCAGGGCATCACAAATCAGTTTATCTTTGTTCCTGCTCTTAATATAAGATAGGGCAACTAGAAGGTTTTCTTTTACCGTTTGATTATCTGTCAGAGCAAAGTTCTGAAATAGATACCCGATTTTATAACGCAGCATCATCATTCCTTTTCGTGACATAGGTGGGATATTCGTTTGCCCAAAAAGTTCAATCTTGCCCTGATCCGGTTTTTCTAAAAGGCCAATTAAATTTAACAAGGTCGATTTACCCGAGCCTGAAGGTCCGGTAATTGCGTAAATGTTCCCTCCCTGAAAGTCATAAGTAAAATTGGATATTACCCGTTGCTGGTCGTAGGATTTACAGACATTTTCCAAGCGCGCGATTACCATTACTTCGCCCCCCTCCTTTTAAAAATTATCTTTCAAGAACAACTGCAGGGACTTTGTCTTGAAGCTCTGAATGGATAACAGTAATATACCAGCATCCAAAAAAAGCAGGAAAACGAAGGCAGGGTAAATTCCCCGTGCAACGCCAAACTCAACTGTATGTCCCAAATAAGAACCCCTTACTATCAAAAAGAGGAAGACTAAATAGTCCAATGTCAGATTGAGGATGAATATGGACCGAAATTGTGTGAAGATAGGAATGCCGTGTAATATCTTAATGGCAACCTCACGCTTACTGGACATAAAGTAAAAGAAAGTTGTCAAGTAAGAGATGTAAACCAAAAGAATTAAATAAATGAGACTCTCCCGAAAAGCTTTTAGCACAGCTGCCTTGTTGTCTAAAATATATAAATCCATGAGTTCAGTTGCCCGGGCATAACCTAATGCCGCCGGAAGGCCGTGTTCAGAAAGAACTTGATCGATATCATCTTGAAATTTATCCAGATCCCTGACATCCAGAAATATTTGATCCGCATTTTGTGGCAGAACAGATGTACATGTAGATACAATTAAGATATAATCATCAAGTGTTCCTTCCGGACTATTGAAATGGTAAATATCAAAACTGGGGATGTTTTGGTAGTCGGCAATTTTGATAAATTTACTGATAACTTCTTCTTCAATTTCTTCGTCTGTCAGCGAGAAAGGATCTTTATCTGTAAAAGCTGCGGGAACAAAAGAGGGTAAATATATTTTATACTTATTATCATACAAAATATTAATCAAATCATCATAGTATCGTTCAGGAACGAGGACATACTCTTTATTTGGCTCTAAATTAATGACACTACCTGCGGAATCCAGAATTCGATTTTTATTTACGTAATTACTATTAGTAAATCCGTATGTGGTTCTCAATGGAATATTATCAAATCCTCTGTTATGAGTTCCATCGTCAAAGTATATTGCCAGCTGTGCGGAGTTCAAAGCTTCATATACCTGAGTAATATATGTTTTGCCTTCTTGGTCGGAAACATATTCAGATAGTGAGCCACCTACTAATTGAATATAGTTGTTATACTGATTTTGGTAATTAACCAGTCTGGTCCGCATTTTGATAGCGTTGGAGAGATTGTATACACTCCCCGAAAGACTGATAATAATTAGTGGTATCGTAATAGCTTTAATTACCAAGCTGCTACTAATTAAGATCAGGTTCCCTTGTTTATGCTTCAATAGATTTACTGGTTTTAAGTATGCTATAAATAGGATTACTGATAATGAAAATAACAGGCAGATCAAAGAAACAAGAGCCAGGCCAACTACGTACATGCCAAACACAACAAGCATGTTCAAATTAATTAAGCCATTAAAAATGAAATGGAAGAGTAAGCCCATGGGCGCTGCCCAGGCTAAGGCAGGTATTATCATGGACATGACATGCCGAAGCAGAATTCGGATATTCGACATACCGTGAATCTTTTCAATTATAATCTCCCTTTGTATATTAAACAGGTAGAGTACAATAGTAAGCAACAAAAAAATAGAAGCAATCAGAGAGGCTCTTCCAACCTGAATCAAATAACCAATATAGAATCTGCTTCCTTGTAATGAGTAGATATGCGTATATTGCTCATAACTCATTACATCCAAATTAAGTTCTGGAAAACTATGCTGAAGATTTTGTATAAAAATCGTTAACAGATGTTCTTGTTTATGAGTTATATAGATTTGACTAATGAGTTCATCTGGATCAAATTCAGGCAAGGGCGAAATCGTATAAAGGTTTTCATTAGTAGTTGTCACCAAGTGGCCAATTTTATTTGCTACTTGGGCATTAGTAATTACCTGGTTTTCTGCATAATTAAATTCATTGCAGGTTGCAACCTGAAGTTTGTGAACAGGGAGTAAGCTACTAAGGTATTCATCATCCTGCAAATATGCGTATAATTTTAAATCAAGACCAGTCTTTGACGGTGTTCTTGGAGAGGGAATCTCACTTGTCCTGACAAATACATTGACAGCCAACATGTCAGATAACTCGATTATTTCTTTAATAACAGCAGAAGGGCTTTCCCCTCCTAAATTTGCAGACAGATCAAGCTGGTTGATAATGTATCCAGGCTGGTCAAACCATCTAATAATATTGGTTGTATCAAGCAAAATAGAAAAAGTAAAAGCCATCTCAAAAACAAAATAGGCAAAGACGATAAAGAATATGACATATAATTTTTTAAGCATGTGCCCCTCCCTCCTTAAGATGGCTTTTAACAATTATTTACTGCGGTCCGGGTCCGGTGAATTTTCTTGTAACAATCTTTGAGTGAATCGTTCCGGTAAGGATATAATGTGTTACTGTCTTTATGTCGTATTCAACGTTGTAACCTGAATTTACGCCAACAGCTCCATCCTTATGAACATACTGCTGCACTGGATCGTACCATTTATTTGTTGGAGATATAACTTCCGGGGAATATGGCTTCATGAATCTGCCAGATTAATTTTTGCAACTGGAACAATATTACTATGACCACTGCTTTTAATTCAATTTTACCATAAATTTCTAATTATACAACCCCGACCTTTTTCTGGGTTTTTGGG
>Ga0209075_1003659_pt1 | contig 12634 bp, 12 predicted proteins | sample Stecom2011_FD_187523 | JGI IMG/M metagenome (GOLD analysis project Ga0209075, IMG submission 187523) | Agricultural soil microbial communities from Utah to study Nitrogen management - Steer compost 2011 (SPAdes) (version 2) | ecosystem: Environmental > Terrestrial > Soil > Agricultural land...
CCTCAGTGATAAAACATGGACTAGATTTGGGCGCCGAATGCCATACTTACTAGTGGGAATCCCTATTGGAGCCCTCTTCTTTGCTGCCATACCCTATATTGATTTTTCCTTTTGGGCACTAATTGTAGTTATCCTGATAATGAATTTCGCTATGGCCCTATTTAGAGGACCTACCATCGCGCTAATGCCTGATCTTACTCCCTCTCATTTGCGCAGCAAGGCTAACGGCATAGTCAATTTCATGGGGGGCGTGGGAGCAATTACCTTCTATGGCTTATTTACCAAATTGTTCACCGAAAATCAGGGGAATATTTATGCCGCCTTTCCTGTGACAGGTGTAATTATGATAATTGTCCTCCTTATTCTATTGGTCAGTATTAGAGAAACCAAGGACCAGTTTATTCAGTCTGACAAAAAATCAGACGGTATCTTCAAAACCCTTATATCCCTATTCAAAGAAAAGAAAACCAGTACTTATTTTTTGCTGGGAGCGATTTTTCTTTGGTTTTTCGGTTGGCATGGAATAACCGCTAATTTTAGCCGTTATGGGGAAACTATTTGGAATGTATCTGAAGATATATCCTCAGGCTATTTAATGTTTTTTTCCGCCACCCTCATCATTATGTCAATTCCCAGTGGCATAATTGCGAGCAAATTTGGGCGCAAAAAGACAATATTAACCGGTCTGATCGGGATGTTTCTGATGTTGAGTGTTGCCCAATTCATTGGAGCAGACCCAATGCCAATGATTGTAATTCTCTTGGCCATAGGTGGTGCTTTTTGGGCCCTGATTAATATTAACTCCTTCCCCATGGTAGCCGATATGGCACCAGCAGCAAAGCTGGGCTTGTATACTGGTCTGTATTATTTTTCTTCACAGCTAGCGGCCATAATATCACCCCCCATCTTTGGAATTGTAATGGACCTTACCTCCCGCAGAGCAATGTTCCCCATGGCCGCCCTCGCCTTTGCCTGTGCTCTGGTAATGATGATTTTTGTTCGTCGAGGCGAAGCACAACCTCAAACAAAAGCTAGTTAAGCAAAATCCCCCTTTCGGGGGATTTTTTTAGTTGATATATATAGTCTCTTTTATTGCCTGGGGGTTACCGCTACACTGATGGGCCACATTGCGCTGAGTTGCCTGGCGATAAAATTGAGCCACCACATCTCCCGGCACAGCAAAACCAATATTTGCCACGGGAATCGTCCGGTTGTTGTCCGCCCACACCTCTTTAAAGGTGGGCAACCCCACCAGGCGACCGATCTCGTCAAACAACCCGCCTCCTGAATTGCCCGGGTTAATGGAAGCATCGGTCTGGACATAAGGCCGGTTGTTGACCACCCGCCGGGGATAAGAGATTATTCCAGCAGTAACAGTATGCTGCCGTCCCAGGGGGTGCCCCACGGCATATACATCCTGGCCCAGATAGATATTGGGGGCTAAATCAACACCCCAGAAGCCCTGGGCTGACTCTACTTTGATAATAGCTAGATCCTGCTCATACTCGCCGGCCATCACCTGTGCAGTTCCGGTCCAACCGGCGGCAGTGGTGACATAAATCTGACTGCAAACCCCGCCGTTGCTGATGACATGGGCGTTGGTAGCGATATGACCCGCAGAATCCAGCATCACCCCCGAGCCCATACTGCCGCAGGCCTCGATGGTAACAACCCGGTTGGCCATGGATTCCAGACGTTGCTGGCGCCGGGAATAGATTTCGGCCAGAGCATCCGGACTGGCTGCATCCCGCATCTCGGCTAGCTGGCGCTCCTCTTGATAAAGACGCTTACATTCTTCCATAATACCACCTCTTCTGCATTCTATGAATGCCGAGCAATAAAGGTTAGTGGTATATCCCTGGCTCAACCAAAGTAATTATAACCGGAGGGATAACTATGGAAGACAAAATATATCGGGATGAGTATGTGCGGGAACAGGCCAGAATCGCCGCTCGCCGGGAGGCGGAACCCCATAAGGGCAAAAAAAATAACCGGCTCAGGTTGGTGGGGCCGGCCCTGGTTGTTGGCCTGTTGGCTTATACAGGAGTCGTCCTGGGCGATGTGGGAATAGTGAACCTGCAAGCCTTTTTAGAACTAGACTTCCTCATAGCGGCTCTGGCTCTAGTCGGTATATTTCTATGGGGTCGCTATGGATAAAAGGACGACTGCCAAGTTTTTTAACCAGCTCTGCCAAGGAAGAGGAAGACAAAAAATATTTTTTACGCACATCCTGCCAACGATAGCTCATCTCCACCACTTGCTCATTAATCCTGTACAAATAGTATGCAGCCTCATCTCGACAAGTGACGATGAGACGATGGGTAGCAGGCCCACTTCGTCCAGTTCGGGACCATTTGGCAGCACTGATTTCCTCGACCAAGTCAGTATAATAATGGTCTGGAATCTGCTCAATATTATCCCGGCACTGAACCGTCAGTACTTCGTCAGGAGTGAGGTTGGGCTTGTTGGCACATGCACATAGCAAAAATATCAAGGGGAATATTATCAGTCTTTTCACGACACGCCCTCCTGAAAGTCTTACCATACTATATGCCGCTAAGATACCATTATTCCCCTGATGCCTAGTAATTGGGTTTTATTAAGGTTCCAATGCGCTTGACGCTGACGTTTACCTGCACAGCGATGTCACTTTTTCCAAACTCCTCGTTCCAATCTATTTGCTCAAACCATTTGTGATTCTGTATTCGGACATACTGGCCCAAGCCTAAGCTATCGGCACCCCAGTTCTTAATGGTTACAATCTTATTTTTAAGAGTGCCCTGAATCTCATTGGCCAAGGCAGTTTCGATTACCTCCTCGACATTCCTGTCCAAAACCTCCACTCCCCAATCAATATTTACTACATCTACAGCCAAATCCAGCTGGATAGCAATCTTTGCTCGGTTATTAACTATTTCAGTATCCACACGGGACTTGGCGTTTTTGACAAAATAACTTGTTTTTCTGCGCACTCCCCCTATGTTCAGTTGAGAAAAAATCCGGGTACGCCGATGCTGTCCCGAAAGCAACATCCCCACAACAGCTTGTTGGTTTGAGAGCACACCTCCCAACTTGCCGTCGGGGCAAAATGCCCCCAGGCCCACAATTTGAATACCTTTTTTTTCTTCTCCTCCCGTCAGCTCGATAACCGGCACCACTGGGTCTAAACCGGGAGTAGAGTATCGGAACCAATAACGGGACCCCGTAATCCTGGGCATAAAACCACTATTAAAGTTCTGTTCCAGGAGGTCATTTAAATGTTGCGCCACCCTGGCCTCCTCCACCGGCTCTAAGTAAAGAGCTTCCTGAGCCGAGGAACCCTGCACCACCACAATCTTGACATTGGGATTCATGTCCCGCTGCTGATCCACCTGGCGCATAACCTCGTGCATCAGACCACTACGAGCAGCTTCTTCCGAAAAGAGAATGGTACTGACCTGGCCTAAAACCAACAGGCGATTACGTTGCTGTTGCGCGTTAAAAAAAGCATTGGCCAGGGAATATGCTTCCACCGCAATTTTTCTAGTTTCATCCACGGCAGTTTCGGAAAAAGTTGGGTTAGTCACGGTAAAAATAAATTTTTCAGGGTCCTCCGGGTGTTGATCAATACCCATGGCCAGAGCCAGGGCCAAATCCTCTATTATCAGCAAGTCCCAACAACCACTGAGCATAAGTAGGGTGAGGGACAAAAATAACACTAGTATTCTTTTCATTCTTTCTCTTCCTCTCTCCTTTCATCCAGCCTGCGCACGTTAGCAACTAACAGCAAAAGCACCACTAAGCCTATTACTCCAACTAGGCCCCAGCGACTAATTCCGGCTCCAATTGCTTGAACCTGGGACAGAGTACCGGGTCCAATGGCTACCAGGTAAATAATTGGCCAACAGAGCAAAGACCAGAGGTCATGGTAATGGTGCCTAGTCAAACTGGCCAGTATATATGTCCCGGCAAAATACTGAATTGCCACCACTGCTAAAATTTGCGCAGTCCAAAAGAACAAGACTATTGTGTCAACCCGCTGGATAAAGGGCAAAGACCCCACCCGGAGATAGTTCATCAACGGCCACTGTTGCAACAAGGTATGCTCTACGCCCAGCACCCCATAGGTTAGAATCACATTGCCGGCGTAGAGTAAAGTAACCACCGTCAAGGCCAAGAGGGTTACTCGCAATATGTTCCGTCGGTTACGTATAAAGGGAAAGAGAACCAACATGACATCAAAACCCAGGAAGGCAAAAACGCTTTCCTGCCCACCTTTAGCGATAGCTACAAGCCCCTCGCTTCCCACCGGGCGTAAATTGAGCAAATTAAATTCACCTACAGGCACCAGCCAAATCAAAAACACTAATACCGTCAGCAATGTAATTATTTCCATCAACCGTGCCAAGGTGGTCGCCCCCAACCGGCTGATATACACCGCTGCCACCAGTATAGCAAGCACAAATACTGACGCCGGCGTCCAAATCAACACCCAAGTTTTAATCAGTTCAACAAAAATCCGCAGGGTCTCCCCCGCTGCGGTAAATGCATACAGGGCGTACAGCACCGAAACCAGGATGCCCAAAGGTTTTCCCAACACCAAGATACAGAACTCAGGCAAGGTACGGTTGGGAAATTTTCTGCACAACAACCAAATGAGAACGGCCAACCCCCAGGTAAAAACCCCGGCAATAAGCAGACTGAGCCAAGCGTCCCGGCCAGCCACCTCGGCAACGGTTCTAGGCAAGGTAATTATACCCCCACCCAAAGTCAGGCATATTAGCACCGCAAACCATTGAAAATCACTGAAGCCATACCTTTTAGCGTCCATCTTCCTTCTCCTCCACCCCCCGCTGCCTCGTTATGTTTTTTTCGGCTGTCAACGCTGGCCGCCCTCGCATCCAGCGCCAGGGTCGTCGGTAAATATAATCCCCCATATCCTTGATACGTAACGGGGCAATAGGCGCCATGTATGGTACGCCAAAGGATTGCAAATTACATAAATGAGCAAATATCACCATCCAGGTGAGTGTAATGCCAAAGCCTCACAAAAATCCAGACGCCAAGATGACGGGAAATCGCATCCAACGGACAACCAATGCTGCCTCGTAATTGGGTATGATGGACCCGGCCATGAAACTTACAGCCACAACTATCAGCATCACTGGGCTGACCAGGCGGGCTTCAACAGCTGCCTGGCCCAATATCAAGGCTCCAACGATACCCAGGGTGGGACCGATGGGTCCCGGCAGTCTGATGCTAGCCTCCCGCATCAGCTCCACCGATAGTTCCAGGAGCAGAGCCTCAGTTAATGGAGCGAAGGGCACCCCCGCCCGAGTCTCCGCAATAAACACCACTATATTTTCTGGAATCATTTCATAATGGAATGAAATTACTGCAGTAAAGGCCGCCACCAGGGTAGTGCCCAGAAAGATTCCTCCCAGCCGCAGTGCTCGCCCCAGAAATGCAAAGAGAGGGTGCATATAATAATCCTCGGGGATCTGAAAAAAATCTGCCGCTGTCACTGGGGCCAACATCACAAAGGGACTGCCGTCACTGACAATGGCGATTTTGCCCTGGAGCAAGCTTCCCGCCACCTTATCCGGCCGCTCGGTACTAAGCAACAGGGGAAACGGAGTAATGGTTCGCTCAGTAATCAGCTCCGACAGCGATCCGGGGTCCAGGATTCCGTCAATTTCGATGGCCTTTAGCCTCTCCCTGATTTCCTTCACCGTATCTAGGTTACAAATATCTTCTATGTACATCACTGCTACCTTAGTTCGAGTGCGGCGGCCCACACTCATATGTCTTACCTTCATATTATCATCAGGCAAACGGCGACGAATTAGGCCCAAATTGACTTGGATAACCTCAGTGAAGCCTTCCCGAGAACCGCGTATCAAACGCTCCTGAATGGGCTCTTCGATGCTACGCATCGGCCATTCTTTTGTCTCTATGGTTACTAAACCCTTCATCCCCTCCACCAATACAGCGACCTTTCCTAGAAGCACTTCGCTGGCTAGGTTCTCCGTACTATAATAAAATTTGGTTTCGCCGGCAGAGATGATTTCAGTTACTTCCTTGGCCTGCATACTCTCGGTGGACAACAACGGGCCAATGATATCCCGCTGCAGGGTATCAATATTAATCAAGCCCTCTACATAGATAATTAGCCCCTTGCGCTTATCCATGCTGGGAATATAGATCTTTTTGTACTTGACATCATCACAATCCCGGAACAAATTTCGCAGCATCTGCTCATCCCGTTGGATATTCCCGGTCAGCTTAGTGCTAGTGGGTTCAGGGGAATTAGCCTGGTCAGTCTTTTTCTTCTTCAGCTTACTGAACAATTTTTTTAGCACATTACTCCCCCAATAAAACGTAGTTTCGCATACTATACTGTTTCCCAAATCCATCATCCTTAAACAAAAAAGCTGCCCCTAAGGGAACAGCTTCGTCAAGGCTTGCCTATCCTTCCATTTACGTCGATCTTGGTCAATTTTTGTAGCTATCCTAGCCGCTTTATCTGGGGGTAATAATAACATTACCTCTAAATGCTGTCGGCCCCAGTTTAAAGCCTCCTTCAACTCATCCATGTATATATCCAGATGGGCGTTGGAAATGGCACCACCTCGGTCCTCCACAATAAACTTACCGCCGTTGGGCCAGTGGGCCAGATCGGGAATAAAAATTTTGGTGCCAATGGGAATATCCGCACCAGCCGCCACCGTCCGACCTTGTTTAACCTTTTTACCACTGTAGGTAATGCCATAAAGGGGATCACCAGGATGCTTTTGGGTTGACTCATAGCCAGCGGTATAGGCGGTTATCTCCAGGATTGTCCACAACTCTTGCATATAATTTCCCCCTGTCTGTCTATTATTTGTTATAGGATACGCGACCAAGAACAGAGGGTGTCAAGGCAAGGGCCTAAGAATCCTGAGCTGGTCATGGCTCTGGAAAGCTGAAAAAAATAATTAAAAATAGCCACCTTAGACGTGCTATGCCATGGGTGGCTTCTTTAATCTTCAATTATCTGCGCAATAATAGCATAAAAAAAAGACGATGCCTCGCCTTTACAATCGTTTTGGTGCCGAGGACCGGAATCGAACCGGTACGGGCCGCAAAGCCCGAGGGATTTTAAGTCCCTTGCGTCTGCCTGTTCCGCCACCCCGGCACAATAATAAAAATGGAGGCGGCACCCAGACTTGAACTGGGGATAAAGGATTTGCAGTCCTCTGCCTTACCACTTGGCTATGCCGCCTCGAATGGAGCGGAAGACGGGATTTGAACCCGCGACCCTCGCCTTGGCAAGGCGATGCTCTACCACTGAGCCACTTCCGCATGTATATGGTGCCGCAGGGCAGAATTGAACTGCCGACACGTGGATTTTCAGTCCACTGCTCTACCGACTGAGCTACCGCGGCAAAATGGCGGAGCTGACGGGAGTCGAACCCGCGATCTCCTGCGTGACAGGCAGGCATGTTAGGCCACTACACCACAGCTCCAGCATTAACTATTATACACAGCTGTTCCATCAGCGTCAAGAAAATTTAATTCCACCGCAGTAAACTAACTACCCCATGAGCCTGCCGCCAGCCTGCATTGCCTTGGCAACCTTTGGATTACGCAAAAACTCATTGACGGCCTTGGCAGTACCAGGTTGAGCCGTCATTATTCCCCGCATCAAGGCCATTATGCGCTGGCTCTGCAACTGGGGATATTCCAATTCTTTTTCCAGAATGGCAAAAACTTGGTCCAAGTCCTTGCGCTTCCTGGGGTCGGAGTATCTCCCAGACACGACCTGAACTTGGCTCTTTAACCTGCTCAATGCTTTTTGCATCAAAATACACCTCCAGTGTACAGTGTAGTCTGCCCACTTGAAAAGGTGCAAAAAAGGACAAAAAGGTACGTCCCCAATGTCCCTATTTTTGATTTGGTGCGAGAGGTGGGACTTGAACCCACACGACTTGCGTCACACGCCCCTCAAACGTGCGCGTCTGCCAGTTCCGCCACTCTCGCTAACAAACAATATTATAAGCACTATTGGCTTAGAAGTCAATAGTTTTTTGAGCCCTGGTCTTTAAAGTTAAAATATGAAAAAAATGTTTGTTTTTCAATCCAGTTTGTAGAGCTGGATATATTTTTCTCGGGCCAGTTTAACTTTGCTCAAATAGTTACGGGTTTCGGGATAGGGAATCTGTTCCCGGTTTTCCCAGGTTCCATCCCATACATCCTCTTCCAGCCAGGTACGGAGCTTTGTCGGTCCCGCATTATAAGCCGCCAGAGCCTTGGCCTCGTTACCATCAAAATCCCGCAGCATTTTGGCCAAATAGTAAGTTCCCAGGGTTATATTGTATTCGGGATCAAAAAGTTTGTCCTCAAATACCTCATCCACTGCATGGCCCAGGTTATCAGCGATCTCCCGGGCAGTGGCTGGGCGCAGCTGCATTAGTCCCATGGCCTCGGCTCGGGATACAGCATCATGCTGGAAATTGCTCTCCACCTTGATAACGGCTGCCACCAGGTTGGGATCCAACTCATTTTCCTCCGCCTGCTCAAGGATGAACTCCCGATATTGCAAGGGGTATACTTGTTGCCACAGTATGGGCAGTTCCAGTAGCAAAAAGACCAAAACCGCCAGGACCAGTAGAGCTATAATTCTGGTAAGGATTTTCAATGTCCCATATCATTCCTTGATCTGTTCTGATTTTTCCACGTATTTTTGCCATAGTTCTAGCACTGCTTCCCGGGTTTCCCGCCGGGTACCTTGGTTGTTGATGACCTCTTGACCCCGAGCAATCTTTTCCTCCAGGGGCATCTGGGCCTCAATCCTCTGCAAGGCGTGCCGATGGTCCAATTTGTCTCGCCTAATCAACCGTGCCACCTGGGTCTCCTGGTCCACAACCACAACCCAGACCACATCCACTAGTTTGTCCGCTCCCACCTCAAAGAGAAGTGGCGCATCCAGAACCAGGGCCGGCCAATGGGAGAGTTTTTTATAATGGTCAATCTTGTTGGAAATTTCATCTATCACTCCGGGATGGACGATGGCATTGAGTTTGGCCAAGCGCCGCTGGTCCCCAAACACAATATTACCCAAATGGCGGCGATTGATGCTTTGATCGGAATTGAGTATTTCTTCCCCGAACTCTTTTACCAGCTTAGTCCACACGCTGGTGCCGGGCCTCATAATTTTCTTGGCCTCTGTGTCTGCATCGATGATGGCAGCGCCTAATCTCTTTAATAACTTGGCGATGGTGGTCTTACCGCAGGCAATCCCCCCCGTCAGTCCTATAACCACAGGTTCCATAGGCGCGTAACCCTCCCCAGAGCATTTCTTTACATTATAACAAATTTAGCCCGGGAAAACAGTTACAAGAACAAAATTTTTAGTAATCCCAGTATACATATAATCAAGCCCGGCAGGATTTTTATCCGGCCCACCCACTGGGTGTTCGCCACCAGCCGACCCACACTGAGCCCGCCGCCCACCAACACTACCTTGGCTATGGCGACGCTGATTCCTGTGGGAAGAGGGGGAAAACCGGCCAGAGCCGCACCAAACCCGGCACCAAAGGCGTCCATGGCCAGGGCCAGCCCCAGCAACATAGCTTCCCTGGCACTAATGGTCCCGGACTGGTCCACATCGGCCTTAAAGGGATCGTCCACCAAACCCAAAAGACCTTTTCGCTGCTCCGCCCGAGCTTGCCAGAGCATCCAAGCCCCCAAGCCCATGAGCATAAGGCCGCCAATCCAGGTGGCCAAGTTAAAGTGCATAAAACTCCCCACCCAGCGGCCCAACACCATGGATACCAAGATTGCGCCACCGGAAGCGACACCCATCAAAAGTAAAGAAGACCAAGGCAATTTCATCCGACCCATACCACAGGCCAGCCCCACCCCCAGACCATCCAGGGAAACCGCAAAAGCTAGCAAAATTATCGCAATTAGCACAAAAAACCCTCCATCCCATGCAGTCTTCTACATAGTATGGAAGGCCGTTGCCCAATGTGTAACTAGGACTGGCAATGGGGGCAGTAAATTGTGGTCCTCCCCCCGATTCTTTCCCGGACCAGGTCGGCACCGCAGGCTAAACAGGCTTGCCCCGCCCGCCCGTATACCTTTAGTTGATGCTGATATTCACCGGCAGTGCCCCGGCCGCTGCGGTAATCCCGGAAGGTGGTACCCCTACCAGTAATGGCCTGACCGATGACCTCTTTCACGGCAGCAACCAGGCAAGAGCACTGATGCTGGGTAAGTCTACCCCCGGCCAGACCCGGATATATCCCGGCCCGGAACAAGGCCTCATCCACATAAATATTACCCAGTCCTGCCACGATGCGCTGGTCCAAAAGCAGGGCCTTTATCGCCGCCTTGCGCTTGGTCAGAACGTCGCCCAGCCACTGGGCATTAAAGTCCGGGCTCAGGGGCTCGGGACCCAGGTGCGTAAAACCCCCTAAATGCTCTTCTTCTCCCGGCCAAACGGCCCACATATCCCCGAAGCGTCGCAAATCACAGTACCATAGTTTCATCCCCCCGTCCAGGGTAAAACAGGCCCGCTGATGCCGCTCAGCTGGGGGCAGTTGCAAAAGTAGACGGCCCGTCATGCGCAGATGCACCAACCAGGTAAGACCGCCATCCAGTTGGGCCACAATGTATTTACCCCGGCGCCCCAGGCTCTGAATTATCCGTCCAGTGAGGCGACGGTTAAAGTCTTCCCCGCCGGGATGGCGCACCAACAATGAGTCCCAGACCTGGACGCCGATAATTTGGCGCCCAGTCAGATCCGGGGCCAAATCCTGGACTATGGTTTCTACTTCGGGCAACTCGGGCATAATCTTTCAGTCCTTTACCGGCTCCATATTATACCAATTGGAGCCTAGTTTTACATCTACCACCAGGGGCACATCCAAGGCCACAACCTCCTCCATGGCATTGCGCACCAAGGCCACCGCCCGCTTCGCTTCATCGGAGGTGGTTTCCAGCACTAGTTCGTCATGGACCTGGAGCAACATACGGGATACCAGGCCATCGGCCTCCAGGCGTTTCTCCACTTCCACCATGGCCAGCTTGATGATGTCCGCCGCCGTGCCCTGGATGGGAGTATTGATGGCGGTGCGCTGGGCAAAGGATCGGCGCTGAAAATTGCGGCTGTTGATCTCCGGCAAATAGCGGCGTCGGGCAAAGAGAGTGCTGACATATCCGTCTTGCTTGGCCTGGGCCATGATATCATCCATATACTTCTTTACACCGGGATAGCGGTGAAAATAGGCGGCGATATATTCTGCGGCCTCGGATTTGGCAATTCCCAAGGACTTGGCCAGGCCAAAGTCCGTCTGGCCATAGACCAGGCCAAAGTTCACGGCCTTGGCCGCCTGACGCTGACCGCTGGTTACGGAATCCAGGTCCACGCCGAATATCTCCGCGGCGGTGCGGCGGTGTATGTCCTGACCATGGCGAAAGGCTTCCAGCAATGTCTCATCCTGGGCGATGTGGACTAACACCCGCAACTCGATCTGGGAATAGTCTGCCGCCAACAGGCATTGGTATCCCCCGCCAGGGGTAAAGGCCTTGCGAATTCTGCGCCCTTCCTCCATGCGAATGGGGATGTTCTGGAGGTTGGGTTCGGTGCTGCTCAGGCGGCCGGTGGCGGTGACCATCTGGTTAAAGGTAGTGTAAATCCGGCCACTGTCCTCATCCCATACATTCTTTAGCCCCTCGATATAAGTGCTCTGGAGTTTGACTAGCTGCCGATACTCCAGGAGCAGGGGCACAATTTCGTGCTTGTCCCGGATGGCTTCCAAAACCGAGGCATCGGTGGAATAACCGGTCTTGGTCTTGCGTACCGGTGGGATTCCCAAATTCTCAAAGAGCACGACTCCCAGCTGTTTGGGCGAATTGATATTGAACTCTGTCCCGGCTTGTTCATGGATTTGTCCCTCCAGGTCAGAGATCTTCTGCTGGAGTTCCGTACCCATGACCTCCACCTCTCGGATGTCCACCGCGATTCCCGTCCGCTCTATCCGGGCCAGCACCTTGCTCAGGGGAAGCTCGATATCTTTATATAGAGACCAGGCTTCAGTAGCTTCTAGCTCTTGTTTAAGCTTGCGCCAGAGCTGGGGCAGCAAGCTGACATGGCTGGCAATGTATTCTTCCCGAGACTGCTCCTCCTCCGGGATTCCAGTATCTGACCAAGAGCGGATAAGGGCAGGGATATCCATTTTGCTACCGGGTTTTAATAAGTAGGCTGCCAATTGGCATGAGTGCACATCGGCCTGGAGTTGAATTTCCCTATCCATGGCAAAACGGTATACCGCCTTGGCATCATCGGTGATGACGGTACTGTCCCGGGCCAACAATTCCTCTAACTGGTTGCCAGCGGCAACATAGGCATCATCCCGATAGAAATGGGCTCGACCTGGCGTGCCTACGGCAATCCCCTGGGGCAGCAGCAACACTGCCAATTGAGACTGCTGGAATATATCCAGCTCCTGGGCAGAAGTGATGACCTTTAACTGGACATCACTGTATTCCACCAGCTCCAGGCGCTGGAGCAGGGTGGTAAATTCCAATTCCTTAAGTAGCTTATATAGTTCCTTGTCATTGCGCTGCAATTTGGGCGGCGGCCACACCAAGTCAAGGGGCGCAGCGG
>Ga0209075_1003660_pt1 | contig 12634 bp, 12 predicted proteins | sample Stecom2011_FD_187523 | JGI IMG/M metagenome (GOLD analysis project Ga0209075, IMG submission 187523) | Agricultural soil microbial communities from Utah to study Nitrogen management - Steer compost 2011 (SPAdes) (version 2) | ecosystem: Environmental > Terrestrial > Soil > Agricultural land...
TGTTTAGGGCTTTGAAAGAAGCATTTACCGAAACATCCCAAGCGATCTTACCGGTTTCCCTGCTTATAATTGTTTTACAGTTATTACTTAGCGGGATACCCCCCATCTCGACCTTGCAATTTATCATCGGTATGATTATGGTCATAGCCGGCCTTTTTCTCTTCTTGACCGGCGTTAAGGTTGCCCTTTTACCCATGGGGGAAATGGTCGGCGCACAACTGCCTAAGATGGGATCGCTTATCTTGGTTATTATTTTCGCTTTTATCTTGGGATTCGCCGTCACTGTCGCCGAACCGCATGTGCAGGTCTTGGCTTACCAAGTGGATATGGTTTCCGGGGGCCAAATCAGCCCGGGTTTCCTTCTCCTCATGGTAGCCGTTGGTGTGGGTTTTTTTATTGCCCTGGCCATGCTCCGCCTGGTGCTTGGTTTTTCCTACAAAACTCTACTGGCGATAAGTCATCTTTTGATCCTGGTACTTTCCTTCATCGCCCCACCGGCATATGTACCCATAGCTTTTGACTCCGGGGGCGTCATTACCGGACCCCTGTTAGTCCCGTTCATCCTGGCTCTGGGTATTGGGACCGTCTCCGTGCTCGGTGGCCGTTCCTCCCTGGCCAACAGTTTCGGACTGCTGGGTCTGGCCGCCGCCGGGCCGGTCATCGCCCTCATGCTGATGGGGGTGTTTATGTCATGAGCGAACTGGTTGTTTTTGAAGGTTTTGGCCGGGTCCTGCTTGAGGTTTTCCAAGCCCTTCTCCCCCTTTTGCTTTCTTTCTTTATTTTCCAGGTTTTTTTCATGAAATTACCCGCCAGTTATATCAAGAATATTGTCAAAGGGGTTATTTTGGTTCTGGCCGGGGCCGCTCTCTTTCTCCAAGGCGTACAAATTGGGTTTTTACCCGCCGGCCAAGAGATTGGAGCAGTGCTTGGCGGTTCACCCCACCGCTGGCTGCTGATTCCCGTCGGTTTCATACTAGGCTTTACAACCATTATGGCCGAGCCGACCGTAAGGGTCCATAGCATCGAAGTGGAGAAGGCTTCCAGCGGCTATATCAAGAAAAACGTCATTATTTATACCATCGCCGCCGGTGTCTCGATAATTGTCGCCCTGGCCATGGCCCGGATTGTTTATGGAATACCCCTTCAGTACCTGATTGTCCCCGGCTATCTCCTGGCATTAATACTAATGAAGTTTACTGATCCTGCTTTTGTCGCCATCGCTTTTGACTCGGGGGCAGTGGCAACAGGACCGATGACGGTTACCTTTGTAACGGCCATGTCGATGGGTACCGCCACCGCTATGGAGGGAAGATCCGCGATCTTGGACGGTTTTGGCCTTGTTTCCTTAGTCTTCTTAGCCCCGATTCTCTCGGTTATGCTGTTGGGGTTGGCTTACCGCAGGAAAGGAAAAAAGGAGGATAAAAATGGAGCATAAACACCAACTGATTGTCACCATCATTAATAAAGGACGGTCCGAAGAGATCATCAAAGCCTCCCGGGCTGCCGGTGCAGAAGGGGGTACAGTTATTTATGGTCGCGGCATCGGCATTCACGAACGGCAAATGTTTTTGGGCATCCCCATTGAACCGGAAAAGGAGCTTGTCTTGACAATCATTCCCCGTAATCTGACGGAAAAAGTGTTGACCGCCATAGTCGAGGCAGGCAACCTGAACAAACCCGGTTCCGGCATTGCCTTTGTCCTGGATTTGGTGCAAGTAGCAGGCATTACTCACCTCCGGGAGTCAAAATAAAGCAGCCTGTATACTCTCCTGGAAATCTTTACTGCGTTTCTTCCTTTCCTCTTGGCATTATTCTTTAAATGCTTTATAATATAAATATAAAAATTCCAGGATTTTCTGATCCGTGACTCCCATGATCCCCGCGTATAACTGGGTTCGTACCTTCATTATCTAACCATTCTTTTAAACCGGAGGGGAATAATGCACAAAACTTTTAAAGAATCAATCCGCGAAACAGCTCAGGCAGTTCTCCCCGTCTCCCTGGTCGTGATTATGCTGCAATTCCTCCTTGCCGGTATCCCTTTAGCCTCGCTTCTGCAGTTCCTTATCGGCACGCTCATGGTCATGGCAGGCCTCTTCCTCTTCCTCACCGGAGTAAAAATCGGTCTTTTACCTCTGGGCGAGATGATTGGTTCCCACCTGCCCAGATTGGGTGTAATTGCGTTAGTTCTTATTGTCGCTTTTGTTGTGGGTTTTTCCGTCACAGTAGCGGAACCGGACGTAAGAGTCCTGGCCTACCAGGTGGACCTGGTTTCAAACGGCGCCATCAGCCAAACTTTTTTAGTTTTTGCCGTCGCCCTTGGTGTGGGGGTCTTTATTTCCCTGGGCATGCTCCGCCTGGCACTCAATTTCCCTATCCAGGCTTTGCTGGGCATAAGTTATCTTGTGATCCTGATTCTTTCTTTCTTTACCCCGCCGGAATTTATCCCGGTGGCCTTTGACTCCGGCGGAGTCACCACCGGACCCCTGACAACCCCGTTCATCTTGGCTCTGGGGATTGGCACCGTCTCCGTACTCGGCGGTCGTTCCTCCCTGGCCAACAGTTTCGGCCTGGTCGGCCTGGCCTCCGCAGGGCCCATTATCGCCGTTATGCTCCTGGGGGTGTTTACAGGATGACCAATCTGGTTGTTTTTGAAGGTTTTGGCCATGTCCTGCTCGATGTCTCCCAGGCCCTTCTCCCCTTGGTGGTCTTTTTCTTCATCTTCCAGATTTTCTTTATGAAACTGCCGGCAGAGTTCGTCAAAAACCTGTTAAAAGGGTTGCTTCTGGTTTTGGTTGGAACAACTCTTTTCCTCCAGGGCGTACGGATCGGTTTCTTACCCGCTGGCCAAGAAATCGGCGCATTCTTTGGGGACTCCCCCTACCGGCTCTTATTGATTCCCGTCGGCTTTTTACTGGGGTTTACCGCCGCCCTGGCCGAGCCGGCCGTAAGGGTTCTCAGTATTGAAGTGGAAAAGGCCTCTAGTGGTTACATCAAGAAAAATTTGCTTATCTATACCCTTTCCCTGGGTGTGGCCATCTTTGTCGCCCTGGACATGGCCAGGATCATTTACGGGCTGCCTTTTCATTATTTGGTTGTCCCCGGTTATCTCCTGGCCTTGGTATTACTGAAATTTTCGAACCCCGCCTTTACCGCTATTGCCTTTGACGCCGGCGGGGTGGCCACCGGGCCGATGACAGTCACCTTCATCCTGTCGATGGCCGTAGGCGCAGCCACCGTTATGGAAGGAAGATCAGCAATTATTGACGGTTTTGGCCTCATTGCCCTGGTGGCGTTGGCGCCCATCCTTTCCGTTATGTTGCTGGGAATGATTTATCGAAAAAAGGAGGAAAAAGACGATGGCGACGGGGCATAATCACCAACTGATTGTCACCATTATTGATAAAGGCCGGTCCGAGCCGATCATCAAAGCCTCCCGGGCTGCCGGCGCAGAAGGGGGTACAGTTATTTACGGTCGCGGCATCGGCATTCACGAACGGCAAATGCTTTTGGGCATCCCTATTGAACCGGAAAAGGAGCTTGTCTTGACAGTCATTCCCCGCAATCTGACGGAAAAAGTGTTGACCGCCATCATCGAAGCGGGCGACCTGAACAAGCCCGGTTCCGGGATCGCTTTTGTCCTGGATTTGGATAGGGTGGCAGGCATTGCCCACCTGCTGCAGAAACCGCCGCAAAAACCCGAAAAGGACTAGATTGGAAAAGAGAAAAGAAGGAGATCCTAAACCAACCGGTTCAGCAACTCGTCCCGTTCCCCGTAAAGATAATCGATGACCGGGATCTCAAGCATAGTGTAGCACCCGGGTTTCTGACGGAGCCCAGCCCTGGCGGCGGCGACCATGATTTGGGCGGTCAGAGCCGGGTTATTCACCCGCATCTCGTAACGGAAACGTTGATTATGCGTCTTTCCGGAAACTCCCTTTCTTTCCATCATGACCCCGTGTCCGGTATCAATCAGCCGTTCAACCCGGTGCACCGGGATAACCGTGGTTGCGTCTACACGAAAACAGGGATCCGCCTTAATCGCCTCCGCCACCCGGTCGAACTCAGCCCCCTGCTCCAATTCAACGTAAACCATCCGCCGGTGCACGCCCGCGCCGGCCGGTAGCGTCATGGCGAGGGCGTTTTTTACCCCGGGTATTGCTTTGGCCGCCACCGTATGCCCCATTGACATCCCCGGCCCGAAATTGGTATGAGTAAGGCCATGGGGAGCCATAAATTCAAAGATTCCCCGGATCATGGAATCTGTCCCCGGATCCCAGCCGGCCGAGATCACGGAAACACAGTTATGTTCCCGGGCCACCGGGTCCAATTCTTTCTTCAGGCGCACCAATTCGCCATGGATATCATAGCTGTCCACTGTATTAACCCCGGCCGAGAGGATCTCCCGGGCGTACTCCGGGACCGCCCGGCTGGGCACGCAAAGCAAGGCCACATCTACTTTTCCCAGTTCGCTGATGGAACCTGCTACGGGATAATCTTGCAACTCCGGCGGAATCCTGTCCAAGGAAGCGGTCCTCCGTACCACCCCGGTGAGGACGAAATCATCCGCCGCTTCCACCGCCTCCAGGGCAAAACGTCCGATATTACCATAGCCAACAATCGCTATCCGGTGCTGCACCAATTCTCCTCCTCACATTTACTCTTACTGACGCCATGCCGGCGCTTTAACTCTCCAGTCGGCGTCCCTTTCCCGAAACAACCCGGTCCCTGTATTATTTCCAATTCAATTATACCATTGTCCAAACACTGATACAATATGAACCAGCCGGTGATACCCTTGCGAAAGTGGAGATCTTAGACATAAATCAAAAATTTTCAAAAGGCAGTAACAAAAAAAATCCCGGGAAATATTTCCACGCCCGGGACTTTTTCGCGTTAAGCTTTACCCTTTACCAATAACCACAAATGTAATACAATATTACATAACAATAAAAAATAGGAAGGGATGACAATGATTAACCCAAAACTACCGGCTTTTTGGTATGGAGGAGATTATAATCCCGAACAATGGCCGGAAGAAATCTGGGCCGAGGATATGCGGCTTTTCAAAACCGCGGGCATTAATATCGCCACCGTCAATATTTTCAGCTGGTCATTGTTACAAACCGCCGAGGGCAGCTATTCTTTTGACCGGCTGGACAAAATCCTGGGTATGCTGGCTGACAATAACATCTACGCCTGCCTGGCCACAGCCACCGCCGCCCAACCGCATTGGATGTCGAAAAAATATCCGGAAATCCTTCCTGTTGATATGCACGGGCGAAAAAAGGAATGGGGGGGCCGGGTTAATTTCTGTCCCAACAGCCGTAAATACCGGGAATTCGCCGTTGATCTCGTTGCCCGGCTGGCAAAAAGGTATGCCGGGCACCCGGCGCTTGTTCTTTGGCATATCGCCAATGAATACGGGACCTACTGTTACTGTGAAAACTGTGCCCGCGCCTTTCGCAAGTGGCTGCAAAAACGCTACGGGACTATAGAGGAAGTTAACGCCCGCTGGTATACGAGTTTTTGGTCGCAAACTCTGTACGACTGGGAGGAAATCCCCACTCCTTCAATGCTCAATGTTCTTTTCGAACGGGACGGCCGCCTGGAAACCGTAGCCCAGGGAATGCTCCTGGACTACCAACGCTTTATGTCAGAAAGTACTCTCAAGTGTTACACTGCGGAATACGAAACAATCAAAAAATACACCCCTGATCTTCCGGTTACCACCAACCTGATGGGTCCTTTCAAACCCTTGGACTATTTTTCCTGGGCCAAAAAATTGGACGTCGTTTCCTGGGACAGTTATCCCGTACGGGGTGAAGACTTCCGCAACACCGCCTTTCGCCATGCCTTGATGCGCGGGTTGAAAAAAGGACAGCCCTTTATCTTGATGGAGCAGGCTCCCAGCCAGACCAATTGGCGCTACCATTGCGCCCAGAAAAGGCCGGGGGAAATGCGGCTCTTAAGTTACCAGGCAATCGCCCACGGCGCCGAGACGATCATGTTCTTTCAACTGCGTCAATCCAGGGGTGGACCGGAAAAATACCACAGCGCGGTAATCGCACATGCCGGCCATGAAAAAACCCGCGTTTTTCAAGAAATCAGCGGGTTGGGCCGGGAACTGCGGGATCTTGGTTCTCAACTGCTCGACGCCACCGGGTACGCTCAGGCTGCGGTTTTATTTGCTTGGGAAAACTGGTGGGCGCTGGAAAACAGTATGGGTCCGTCCCGGGGTATAGACTATGTAAAAGAAGCCACACGCTACTACCGGGCTTTGGCCGGGCAACACGTGGGTGTTGATGTGATTGGCCTGGAGGATGATTTTGACAAGTATAATATCCTTGCCGCTCCCTATCTTTACATGCTTAAACCGGGAATTGTCGACCGGCTGGAAAAATTCGTCGCCCAAGGAGGAACGCTGGTCATTACCACCATGAGTGGCCTGGTTGATGAGAATGATCTGGTGACTTTGGGCGGTTACCCCGGTGAACTCCGGAATTTGGCCGGTATTTGGGTGGAAGAACTGGACGCCCTGCCGCCGGAGGAAAAAAACCGGCTGTCTGTAACCGGTTCTTTCCGTAACTCTTTCCCTTCCGCCGTTTATTCCTGTAGTCTGCTTTTTGACGTAATTCACCCCGCAGGCGCGCAACCCTTGGCCGTTTACGAACGCGATTATTATGCCGGGCGGCCGGCGGTCACGGTTAACAATTACGGCTCCGGGCGCGTTTATTATATTGGTACCTGCCCGGAAAACAAGTATCTGGACGTTCTGACCGCCGTACTCTGCCGGGAGCAGGGGCTAAAACCCCTTTTGCCTTCCGTTCCCCCGGGAATCGAAGTGACCAAGCGAATAAAGGGGAATGCTTCCTATCTCTTCATCTTGAATCATGACACCAAAGAACAATCCGTGGAACTGCCGTCCGGTTCGCATACGGAACTGTTAAGCGGCAAAACCGTCCGGGGAAAAGTGAAGTTACCGCCGTACGGAACATTGATTCTTCATTCCTAAGCAAATTCTCGACTTATTGTCGCAAAAAAATTTCCGCCGCAATCAATCTCAAGAATTTTCCCGGGCATAAACGGGCGAAAATCCCTTTACCACATATTTCCGGTGTTTTACTGTCAGGTACTTCCGTTGCCGCCCGGGAAAACCGTTTTCTCCGGTCGTAGCGGGGAGGTACACATGCCAAAAATCTTGAAAATCCAGTTCCCTGTTGCTAAATAAAGGGCGGGTCTCAGTGTTGTTGTTTTTTTGGATCTCGACCTGCTCAAGAAAATGACAGCGGGCGCTGTTATAAAAGAGTCCGGTGTTTCTCTTTACGTCATGAAGAAGCCACTGCCGGCCGGGAAAATGAGCGGCAAAATACGGCGCCAGCAACGGGAGAATATTATATCCCGGTTCAACAGGCGCGTAACTAAGGCCGTCCCGTAACCGGCGAAAACGGGTACTTTCTTGGTAGCGTTGGACTTCCCTCGCCACCCGCCGGCCGAGTTTCCTGACCGTGAGAACACGCCGGTCGGAAAAAACAGCTCTGGCGGAATTATTCTCTCTCAGCAAAAGCAGAACATAGTGAAGAAGCAGGTCCTCGACTCCCGGTTCTTCCGAGAAAAAACAGTAAAGCAAATCCCGCAAGGCAGGCGCGGAGAATCTTCCGGTCAAGGTTGTCCAAAACTTTTCCGCCGTCTCCCGACAAGAATAAACTTCTCTACTTTCCGGGAACAAACCGGCCTGGCGCCCGTTTTTACGAAAAATGGAAATAGCCGCTGAATTCTTACTTTCCTCCATACTCTGAAGAGCCTCAAAAAGAGCGCAGAGAAGACCGGTAAAGGTCCCGTCATATAGATAACAAGCCGTCATCAGCCTCAATCCTTATCTGTTACATTCGCAGGCAAATATAATTATTATAGCACAGTGTTCCCGAGGTTGAAAGACCGTCTCCTGAAATTATTGTTACAATTAATTATCGCTCACCTATGTAATAAATTTACTCTTGCCTCTTTTTAATCCCCCGTTCTATGCGGGTCAGCGCTTTCTTTAAAAGCGAACGCGGGCAGGCGATATTTATCCGTTGGAAACCTTCTCCGCCCGGGCCATAGTCCCTGCCGTCATTAAGAGCCACTTGGGCCTCTTTAATCATAAATTCCTGTAAAGCTTCTGGAGTCATGCCTAAATCCCGGCAATCCAACCAAACCAAAAAAGTTCCTTCTGGTTTGACTACTTTAACACCGGGGATACGTTCGGCGAAAAACTTTTCTAAAAAAGCGAGATTGCCCTGTAAATAATCAATTAGATGTTCCAGCCACTCCTCACCATATCTGTAAGCAGCATTCAAAGCCGTAATACCAAAGATGTTACTTGCTTGTATCCCCAAGGCATCCACTGTTTTCTTGAAACAGGCAAATTTAACTTGATCCGGTATTATCACCACCGCAGTGGCCAGCCCGGGTATGTTAAAAGTTTTGCTCGGCGCCGTACAGGTGATTGTATTCAACGCCAACTCTGAGCTCAGGGCGGCGACAGGCAGGTGTTTATGACCTTTAAAGATAATGTCGGAATGAATTTCGTCGGATACCAGTAAAATATTGTTGCGAAGACAAAAATCGCCCACTCTCCCCAGTTCTTCTCCGGTCCATACCCGGCCCACGGGATTATGCGGGCTGCACAAAATCATCATTTTCGCGTGGGCCCCGGCCAGCCTTTCCAACCGGTCATAATCCATGGTATAACGGTTTTTTTCTTTTTTCAGCCTGTTTACCACCAACTCCCGGCCGTTATCCTCAACAGCCCGGAAAAAAGGGGGGTAAACAGGAGGTTGAATAATCACCTTATCCCCGGGTTCGGTATAGGCTAAAATCGCCGCCTTAATCGCCGGAACCACCCCGGGTGTTACCAGCAGCCATTCTTCTTTTGTTTCCCAGTTATGTCTTTTCTTCAGCCAATTAATAATAGCCCGGTAAAAATCAGGCGGCCAGCTGGTATACCCGAAAATGGGGTGCATTGCCCGCTGTTTAATTGCAGCTACCACCGCCGGCGGCGCCGCAAAATCCATATCTGCCACCCATAATGGCAGCAAATCAGCGGTCCCGAAAACCGCCGCCCGCCCGTCCCATTTCTCACAATACGTATTATTACGATCAATTACCCGGTCAAAATCATACTGCACTACACCGCCTCCTATAGGTTAGATATTGTTCTCATTATTTATCTTTCAAATAATTCAACTTTCTTTTTCTCTATTCGGTAACAAACACCTTCTCCCTGTTGTTCCACTTTTTATTGCCCCTAAAAGAACAGTGGCGATCAACTCCTATGATCCGTCACCTGCGTATTATTTATCCAACCGTTGGGTAGGGAAAGGTGTAGCATACCCCGATTGGCAGATCTTGTCCAACAGCCATTCTTCCGTAAGACCGGTAGACTTCAATCCTTTCCCGTTAATTCGTCCTTCGATGATTAAAGGGACGGCAAGTCCCTGGTAGGATGTGGCAAGGCTCAAATCCTTCGGAGTGACCGGTTGGTACTGGCTCTTTTTTTGCACGCTTAAAGTCCCGTTGGACTCCAAAACGGCAAACTCCACTTCCTGCAGGTCAAATACATCTTTTCCCCTGAGGTGGCTTAACAACTCGTCTACTGTATACCGGATTTTGGCCAGATTTTCTTTGCGTATACCCCCGTTTTGCATAACCACTGTAGGATCAAAAGTCAACCAGCGGGCAATTTTCCTGCGTTTAAGCAAAGTACGGGAGAGCAAAAAATGAAACACTCCCAACAAGACAATGGTCATGAGGGTGGGACCATGAGGGACTTTAGGATCCGCCAGGTCGGCGCCGGTCACCGCTCCCAGGGTGACGGCGATAATAAAATCAAAAATGGAAAGCTCACCGATATGTCTCTTCCCCATCAAAATAGCAACCGCCCAAAAAACGGCGATAGCCACGACCAAACGGCTTAAAACAATAAGATACTCCATATGTTTTCTCCAACATTATTCGAAAATGATTTATTGACTTAATTATCCCCATAATAACCATAAAATAAAAAAACACTGCTCAGAACAGCGTCCTATCCAACCAGTGTTCAGCGGGCGACATTTCTTTGGCGCCCAACTTTAACCGTAATTTTATCAATATAAACTTAGACAAATAACTCGATAACCCCCAAAGCCGCCAAAAGAACCAGCAAAAGCGGTTGGTGCAACAGGTAGGTTACCAAAGAATGCCGGCCCAAATAGGCAAACACCCGGACAGGCGGAAAGCCTGAGAAATCGGGCAGGCAAAAAGCCCGCCGGTAGCCGGGGTACAAGCGCTTGCCAAAAAAAATACCGGCCAAAAACACACCGAACCAGGGCAAAAGGGGGAAATAATCAACAGTGTAAAACTGTTCCGGGAAAAAACCCAGCCATAACAACCAAGAAAACCCGAACCGCAAATTTCCCAAATAGTTGCCGGTGAGAAGGCAAAATATCGCCACCGGCAAGGACAAAACAGGATATTTTAGAAAAGGATAAGCCAAAATGATCGCAAGCCCGATAAAATGAAGAATACCGAAGACCACAAACCCTTCGCCCAAGAAAAACCAGGTCACGGCCGTTATAACCAAACCCCAGAAAAAAACCTTCAATCCTCTTCGGAAAAACCGCAAATAGGTATTCCGAGTAATACCCGGCGCCGTCCGGGCATAACTCAGGGTCAAGGCCACACCGGCCAGGAAAATAAAAAGCGAGGCCGTCACCTGTTGAAAATAAAACCAAAAACCGGAGAAGAGATCATACTGGTATTCACCGAAAAACACCAGATTGAATAAGAGATGGTAAATAATCATCATTACTACCGCCAGGCCTCGAAGAAAATCCACTTCCCAGAAACGCTTTGTAGCGCTTTGTGGCAAACAAAACCCTCCTTTATTCTTATATTTCTTCACTGCGGTTTTTTTTCCTTCCCTCTATATGTATTTGCCGGTAAAACACTTTTTTGAAGATTGGGAATTCATATTTTGGTCAATTTAAGAATATATCCTTAAAATGCAGGTAATCATCATAAAAAACGGAACTATAATAGAGATTATAAATATTGACCGGCATTAAGGCCCCAATCATATCACTATATGGGCGCCTTCCTGTCCCAATATAATATTTTTTGAGGTGATAATAATGAAAGATCCACGTCTGACTGAACTGGCGGAAAACCTGGTCAACTTTTCCGTAAACCTGCAACCGGGGGAGCGAATTTTAATAGATGTCTCCGGCGACGCCTTGCCTCTGGCTGTAGAATTGGTTAAAAAATCCTATGCCGCCGGAGGAATCCCTTTTACCAGACTTTCCCACCAAACCTTAAGCCGCGAGTTGTTAAAAGAAGCCCAAACGGAACAACTCCAGGCCATGGCGGAATGGGACCGTACGCAGATGGCGGAAATGCAGGCTTATCTCGGGGTACGCGCCGGAGAAAACACCAGTGAATTTGCGGATTTGCCCGGCGAAAAACTAAAACTTTATAACAAGGAGTACATAAAGCCGGTCCATATGGAGGTACGGGTACCCAAAACCAAATGGTGCGTCCTTCGCTATCCCAACGCCTCCATGGCGCAACTGGCCAATATGAGTATTGAAGGATTCGAGAAATTTTATTTTAACGTCTGCAACCTGGATTACAGTAAAATGTCCAAGGCAATGGATCCCCTGGTGGAGCTGATGGAGCGCACAGACCGGGTGCGCCTTACCGGTAAGGATACAGATCTCACCTTCTCCATCAAAGGGCTTCCGGCTGTTAAGTGTGACGGGCATATGAATATTCCCGACGGCGAAATCTTTACCGCACCGGTAAAAGACTCGGTCAATGGGGTAATAACTTATAATACCCCTGCTGTTTATGAAGGTTTTACTTATGAGGAAATTCGCCTGGAGTTCCGTGATGGAAAAATCATGAAATCTTCAGCCAACGACCGGGAACGAATCGAGCGTGTTTTCGAAACTGATGAAGGCGCCCGTTATGTCGGGGAATTTGCCCTGGGAGTCAACCCGCATATTCTCAATCCCATGAAGGATACTCTTTTTGACGAAAAAATCAACGGCAGTTTTCACTTCACACCCGGTTCCTGTTATGACGAGTGTAATAATGGCAACAAATCAGCAATCCACTGGGATCTGGTGTATATCCAAAGACCCGAATTCGGGGGCGGCGAGATCTATTTTGACGACCGGTTGATCAGAAAAGAGGGGCGCTTTGTCCTTCCGGAACTGGAACCGTTAAACCCGGAAAATCTCCTGTAAACTTCTCCACCGAAAGCCGGGCCACCCGCCCCACCCTTAAAACACAACACCGGTGGCTGCTTGTTCGGCGCCTGCGACCTTGGGCTGACCGCCCAAGGCTCTCGGCGAGGCTGACGAAGTTACCGGGCCGAGCCGCACGATGCGGCGAGTTGACTTCCGGGACACGGATGTCCCGTAAGTCATGTGCCCGCTTACGCTGGAAGCCGAGCCTTAGAGCCTACGCGGTCAGCCCCGCAAGACAGAAGCCGAACAAGCTGCCACCCCACGATTATTTTTTACCGGTGGCTGCTTGTTCGGCGCCTGCGACCTTGGGCTGACCGCCCAAGGCTCTCGGCGAGGCTGACGAAGCAACCAGGCCGAGC
>Ga0209075_1003661_pt1 | contig 12633 bp, 13 predicted proteins | sample Stecom2011_FD_187523 | JGI IMG/M metagenome (GOLD analysis project Ga0209075, IMG submission 187523) | Agricultural soil microbial communities from Utah to study Nitrogen management - Steer compost 2011 (SPAdes) (version 2) | ecosystem: Environmental > Terrestrial > Soil > Agricultural land...
ATACAGTCTCCGGGCTAGGCTGGTAGTGGACAATAAACCCCTGCAGCGCAAAGCGGCCATGGTGTTGGTCGGCAACAACAGGCAACAGTTGGCGTCACTGAATATTGCGCGGGCCGAGGTGGAGCTGGAGGATCACCTGGCGGTGGTGATTATGCAGGCGTTTCCTCGCAAGGCGCTGTTGTTTTTGATTTGGAAATATCTGCGTGGGCAGCTGGACCAGGTCCGGGAGTTGGAGCTGTTATGGGCCCGGCAGGTGCAGATTCAACTCCGCCGCGCTTATGTGCAGGCGGTGCTGGATGGCGAGTTGAAGCATTTTAAAACTCCCCTGCAGATTCAAATCAAGCCCCGGGCGCTGACTTGCCTGCTGCCGAACAAGGAGGGAGAGCCATGATTGTGGCACAGTTGTCTGATACTCATTTCGGAACGGAGCAACCGGAGGTGGTGCAGGCCTTGATTGCCTGGATGCAGGACCATGCACCGGATCTGGTCATTTTCTCTGGCGATATTACCCAACGGGCCCGACGGGATCAGTTTCGGGCGGCCCGGCGCTTTATCGATCAGATTCCCAAGCATGACCTGCTGACAATTCCGGGAAACCACGATCTGCCCTTGTTCGATGTACTACGTCGTACGATCAACCCCTATGGCTATTACCGTGAGTTTTTCGGGGGAGAGCTGGAGCCCACCTATGAGGATGAACGGGTGCTGGTGATCGGTCTGAATACCACCAGTCCACTACGTCATAAAGACGGCAAAGTGACCGACGAGCAGGTGGCTCGGGTGGAGCGGCAACTGGCCCAGGCGAAGGAGGGGCAGATCAAGATTCTGGTGGCCCATCATCCCTTTGATGTGATCCTGACCAGTGATGAGGAAAACCTGATGATCCAGGGCGCGAATGCCATCCGCCGATGGGCGGCGGCCGGGCTGGATCTGGTGTTGGGGGGCCATATTCACTTCCCGTTTACCGCGTCCCTCCGGGGCCGTTATCCGGACTTGGCCCGGGATGTCTGGTGCGTGCAGGCCGGTACGGCGATTTCCCGACGGGTCCGTCACAGCAAGCCCAACTCGTTTAATCGGATTGAGATTGGCACCGAGCGGGAGCAGGTGACCATTGAGCGTTGGGACTATAGTGCAGAGGAAGGGCAGTTTCAGCGAGTAGCTTGCTTTCAGCCCTGGAAATCTTTGGGAAGCCAACCGGGAGAAGGTTGGCGCACCGCCGTTAAATGACGGTGCGCCTGGCAGCGTTGGGGGCCGCCTTAGACGAAATCAGGCAGATGTTCGCGGATTTCATTCAATGAGAGCTTGCTGATGTCCTTCGTAATTTCCTCCTCTATCAGTGCTTGAACCGGTTTGCTGCGCTTGGCGCGGAGCAGGCCGAGAAACTTGGGCGGTGCAATCACGTGGATCCGGGCCGGGTGGTGAGAGCGGATCAGGCGTTCCAGTTCGGTGTTGATGTTGATGGCGAACTCCTCCGCCGCACGCTCAAGCGCGTTGTTTTCCGTGTAGGTGGGATGGTAATTCGCGTGATCAATATGGGTTCGGCCGGAGGTGGTGCCCGTTTCTCCCGTGATCAGGTCACCTTCGTGAGCCCGGCCCTGGGGGTTGACCAGGTCGGAAATTTCCATCGGGCTCGAGGCCCGGGTTTCGCTCATCAGTATCCGGGCGCGGGCTTGGTCAGCAACCAGAATCAGAATCGGATCCATAGCATACTCCTTATGGCTGAACCGGATGGAGGTCGGCACTCCAGGCAAAGGGCTTAAACCGCCTGGGTAGTGGAAACGGGATGTCACAAGCCAGGTGGCGCGAATTCCCGCAGGCCTTCATAGCATGATATGGATAAGCCCCAAGACTGACCAACGGCTTGCCAGTGGCTAATCAGGCTTCTTCCTTGACGGGAGTCTTGGTGGGGCTCCAGGCCATCGGCTCCAGTTGCATGGTGGCGGGCCCTTCCACCAGCTGGCCGTCGGTGTTGAAGCGCGAGCCGTGACAGGGGCAGTCCCAGGAGCGTCCACTATCGTTCCAGCGCAGCACGCACTTCATATGGGGACAGATAGCGCTGTAGGTCTTCAGACTTCCCTCAGGGTCACGATAAGCCGCCACATAGGAGCCGCCAGCGCGGATCACGCAACCCTGATCTTTTGCTAAATTCTGAATCACTCGAGAAGAGGGTTGTAGCAAACGGTCGGCGATAAAGTCGCGGGTGACCTGGGCGTTCTTGCGGATGAAGTCACTGGCGCCCGTGAGCCGCATCCGGCCGGGATTGTAGAGGTCCTCATAAGCATCCTGCCCCTGCAGGATCAGGTTACAGATTATGGCACCGGCTAAAGAGCCGAACGTCAGACCGTCGCCGCTGAAACCAGTGGCAATATAGACATGGCGCCCCAAGGGGTTTTTACCGATCAGGGGCAGATGGTCGGTCGGATCGTAAAACTGTGCCGACCAGCAGGCTTCAATCTGCTCCACACTGAAGTGGGCTCGGGCATAGTCTTCCAGTTCCTGGAACGAGCGGCGCGACAGGTTTTCACCGACTTTATGATCCTTGCCGCCAATGATAACGAGCCGGTCGCTGCCGCGCTGAAAGGTGCGCAGATAGTGATAGGGGCTTTGGGTGTCCCAGTACAGGCCATCTGGAACGTTCTCTTGCACCCGGGCTGCCAGCACGAAAGAGCGGTAGACATCGAGCTTGCTATGCAGGAAGTTGATCCCCAGCGGGGTGTGGGTGGCGAGCACCACTTCCTGGGCGCGAATCTGACCCCGGTTGGTTTGCAACACGCAGGGGGAGCCATCGTCCACATGAGTCACCGCGGTCTGTTCATACAGGGCACAGCCGTCACCGTCGAAGGCCTTGGCCAGGCCGGCCAGGTAATCCATGGGCTGGAACTGGGCTTGATGTTCCGCGCGAAAGGCCGCTTGGGTCGGAAAAGGTAGGGGTGCTTCATCCAGTAGTGTCACCTGCAATCCCGCGCCATGGGCTGCTTGGTACTCTTCTTGGACCTCCAGAGTATCGTCATGCTCGGTATAGTAGTAGCCGGGGACTCGCTGAAAGGCGCAGTCGATGCCGTATTGCAGGCTCAAACGTTCGATCAGGTTGATGGCGAAGGTCATGGATTCCGCCACGCGCCGGGCGTTTGCGGAACCATAGGATTGGGCGAGGGAGTTGTAGCGAAAATCCACCACATTGGTCAGGTGAGCGGAGGTGCCGCCGGTGGTCCCAGCGCCAAGATGGTCTTTTTCTACCAGAATAACCCGCCGCCCCGCTTGTTTCAGAAGCAAGGCGGTGGTCAGCCCGGTAATGCCAGCGCCCACCACACAGACATCGGTTTCCACATCGCCGGGTAGCGGCGGGTATTGTCTGCGTGAAGGGCTGGCAAGTTCCCAGATCGAAGGCTCGTGGCTGCTGGTAGGCATGGGGCTGCTCCTTAGTCGGATGCAGGGCAGGACCGTCCCGCCTTGCTCAGCTGCCCCTCGCGACGGTTATGAGATGATATTTAGCTTACTCATAACCCCATTTGCTTCCCAATCAGCTCCTTCATGATTTCGGTGGTGCCGCCGCCGATGGACAGAATCCGGCTGTCCCGATACAGGCGCTCCACCCGGGATTCCCGCATGTAACCCATCCCGCCAAAAATCTGCACCGCCTCGTTGGTTACGAAATCCGCCACCTCGGTGGAGAAGTTCTTGGCCATGGCCACTTCCTTGATGGGGTTCTTGCCGGCCTGGATCAGGCTCGCCACCCGGTAGGTGTATTCGCGGGCAATTTCCACCTTGGTCGCCATATCCACCAGCTTGTGGCGGATGACTTGGAACTTGCCGATCTTGCGGCCAAAAGCTTCCCGTTCGGTCACATAACGCTGGGCTTCTTCCAGGGCCATCTGGGCGGTCATGTATGCCATGATGCTCAGGGCCAGCCGCTCGGACAGGAAGTTGGACATAATGGCGATAAACCCCGCGTTCTCCACCCCGATCAGGTTCTCCACCGGCACCTTGCAGTCATCGAAGAAGAGTTCCGCGGTATCACTGGCCCACCAGCCCATCTTTTTCAGCTTGCGGCCAACGCTGAAACCTGGCGTGTCGCGCTCCACCAGCAACAGGCTGATCCCGGCATGGCCCTCGCCACCGGTACGCACCGCGACGGTGTAGTAATCGGCCCGGACACCACTGGTGATAAAGGTTTTGCTGCCGTTAATCCGGTAGTAGTCGCCTTCACGCACTGCCCGAGTCTGGAGGTTGGCGACGTCTGAACCGCCACCGGGTTCGGTAATGGCCAGTGAGGCGATTTTTTGGCCGCTGAGCACTTCGTTGGCGACCCGGTCACGCAGGGCCGGTTTGGCCCACTTCACCACCGGGGGCAGGGCAATGTCATGGGAGCCGAGGCTGGCGACGAAACCGCCGGAGGTGGAGCGCATCAGCTCTTCACTGGCGGCGATTTTCATGAACACGTCACCTTCGCCAACGCCTCCGAACTTTTCCGGATAGCCGATCCCCAGGATGCCGGCCTCTGCGGCCAGGCGATGGATCTCCCGGGGAATCTCACCCGCTTCTTCCCACTCATCAATATGGGGGAGCACGTGTTGGCGCACGAACTGGCTCACCGTGCGGCGGACCATTTCATGGGTTTCCTGAAAGTAGCCGGTGTTTTGGCGCATCATTGCCTCCTGCATCAGGCATGGGGTTTGTATTTTTTGATTGTTTTGGTTCCCAGACTCCGGCCAGGAGGTCCTGGTGATGAAATCAAGAACCCGGGAAATTGGGTTTAGCTTAGCTGGCTCGAACGAACCAAGCAAGCGCTTGGTTCGCCGTTTGGCGAAATCCAATTCTTGATAGGTTCAGTGTAGGCGGGGTTGAGGCTTCGTGGAGCGAGCCGGGGGCAAAGGCAGGCAGATTGATGGGCGGGTGGAGGATAGCGTCAGGAATACCAAGATTTGTGCGGCCTCCGCCACTGCAAGACAGAGCCAGTGGCGGAAGAAGCGGTGAGCGGAGCTAGGGGCGGGGAATGGAGCGCACCCCATTGCGGGTGCCCAGCAACAGCAGATCAGCCGGGCGCAAGGCGAACAGGCCATTGGTGACCACTCCGGTAATCTGGTTGATCTTCTCTTCCAGTTGGGTGGGAACCGCAATGTGCATATTGTGGACGTCCAGGATGATGTTGCCGTTGTCGGTAACGACCCCTTCCCGATAAACCGGATCGCCGCCCAGTTTCACCAGCTCCCGGGCCACATGACTGCGGGCCATGGGGATCACTTCCACGGGCAGCGGGAAACGTCCCAGCACACCTACCAGCTTGCTTTCATCCGCAATACAGATAAAGGTTTTGGCCACCGCCGCCACGATTTTTTCACGGGTCAGGGCCGCACCACCGCCCTTGATGAGCTCCAGGCGCTCGTTGGCCTCGTCGGCACCATCAATGTAAAACTCCAGCTCCGGCACGCTGTTCAGGTCGTATACCGGAATGCCGTGCTGCTTCAGGCGCTGGGCGGTGGCTTCGGAACTGGCGACGGCACCGTCGAAATGGGCTTTCAGGGAAGCCAAGGCGTCAATAAACATATTGGCGGTGGAGCCGGTACCTACACCGATAATGCTTTTGTCGGTCAGGCTGGGTTTGATATGGGCGATGGCGGCCTCGGCAACCGCTTTCTTGAGAGCGTCCTGGGACATTGTTGAATTCCGCGTCAGTAAATAAGGGCATGATCGAATGGTTGGCTATTATACGCCTAAAATTGGCTGTCGCAGCCTTTGCCTGACCCCGGGATGTGATGACTAGCAGATGTCCCATATAGACGTAGTGCGGGCAAAGTCATTAAACTGACCCGTCTTTCAGCTTAAGTGGTTTGCGTAGTCGTTCTGCGCCGTAGCCAAAAAATCCCGAGTAAAACCATGCCCCATCGCTATATCAAGAAGATCCTGGATGCCAAAGTCTATGATCTTGCAATCGAATCGCCTATCGACCAGGCACATCAACTCAGCCGCCGTCTCGACAACCGGGTCCTGCTCAAGCGCGAGGATCTGCAGCCGGTGTTTTCATTCAAGCTGCGCGGTGCCTACAACAAAATCGCCCAGCTGACCGAGGCTGAAAAGCAGCGTGGCATTATTGCCGCCTCTGCCGGCAACCATGCCCAGGGAGTCGCCATGGCGGCGGCCAAGCTGGGGATCAAGGCGGTGATCGTGATGCCGGCCACCACGCCGGAAATCAAGGTCAACTCGGTGCGGGCACGGGGAGCCAAGGTCGTTTTGAAAGGGGATGCTTTCGATGAAGCGGCGGCCCATGCCAACGAACTGATCGAAAAGAAAGGCTACACCTACATCCACCCCTACGATGACGAAGAAGTGATTGCCGGTCAGGGCACCGTGGGGATGGAAATCATGTGGCAGCATACCGGCCCCCTGGAAGCTATTTTTGTGCCGGTGGGCGGTGGCGGCCTGATTGCCGGCGTGGCGGCTTACGTGAAATACCTGCGCCCCCATATCAAAGTGATTGGGGTGGAGCCGGAAGATTCCGCTTGCCTGCACGCGGCACTCCAGGCGGACAAGCGCGTCACGCTGCCGGATGTGGGCTTGTTTGCAGACGGTGTGGCAGTGCGCCAGATCGGCAAGCTGACCTGGGAAATCTGTCGGGACAGTGTTGACGAGGTGATCACCGTCAATACCGATGAAATTTGTGCGGCAATCAAGGACGTCTTCGAGGATACCCGCTCTATCGCTGAGCCCGCCGGTGCCCTGTCCGTGGCCGGCTTGAAGAAATATGTAGCGCGTGAAGGGGTCACCGGGGTTGACCTGATGGCGATTGTCAGTGGCGCCAATATGAACTTTGACCGTCTGCGTTATATCTCCGAGCGCACCGAAATCGGTGAGCAGCGGGAAGCGATCATCGCCGTTAAAATTCCAGAACGCCCGGGCAGCTTCAAGAAATTCATCCAGGCGCTTGAGAAGCGCAACATCACCGAGTTCAACTATCGCTACGCCGATGATCAGGAAGCCCTGATTTTTGTCGGGGTGCAGATCCCCAGCGGTGGGGTGGGACGTGATGAACTGGTTGAAAGCCTGCGGGAGCAGGGCTATGCGGTCATGGATCTGACCGACAATGACATGGCCAAAGGCCATATCCGCCATATGGTCGGCGGCCGGGTGAATGGTCTGGGTTATGAGAAGGTGTTTCGCTTCGAATTCCCCGAGCGTCCGGGGGCCTTGATCAAGTTTCTGATGTCGCTGGGGACCCGCTGGAATATTTCCATGTTCCACTACCGCAACCATGGCGCGGCCTTCAGCCAGGTGCTGATGGGGGTTCAGGTGAAGGATGAGGACCTGGATGATTTCCGGGCCATGCTGAACCAGGTCGGGTTTAAATACTGGGAAGAAACCGCCAACCCGGCCTATCGTCTGTTTTTGGGGCAGTCCTAGCGCCCAGTCCAGATCTGTTCTGACCGGGCGCGGTTTTTACTGGCCCCGGTCGGAATCTCCCTGGCGCTCAGCTGCGTCCTCGTTGATGCTAGTGGCCGCCGCGGACTCTTCCGGGGTTTCTCCGCCGCCTCCATACTCCTGGGCTTCATAGCGATCCATCGGGCCGCTCCAGTCTTCCGGAGCTCCCATCGGCTCGAGTTCGAGTTCCTGCCAGATCTCCCGGTCCAGCTCTTCTACATCCCCTTCAAAGTACTGAATTTCGATTAATCCCTCATCGTCATCCAGGGCAACGATCTGGAACTGAGTGCCGGTGTCCAGCCGATGGTACCAGTTACCGATACTGGGCTCGTATTGGTTGTACATACAGACCTCCTTGCGACTTCCTCAGCTCCGCGGGACTCCACCACTTAGGTGTACACTGCCCGGCCCCGACAGGCCAAGTTCCCTGTCGACAAAACAGGCATTACTAGGTCTGGGAAACTCTTTGGCCCGATCATTGTCGAAAATTGGCGACAGATGGCTTTCCGCCTGCTTTAGCTGCACAATAGCCGCGCCTGGAGCATGGCAGAGGGTTATCCAGGCAAGATGTGCTGTGGATGCCATGGTTTTGTCTTAGGGGCCCAATCGATTTTGGCTGCGGTTAACCGAGCGAAATTCCAAAGTCGATCTATACTTGATGGCGCGGCCCTAGGTGTTTAACCGCTTTGTTCTGTGTTTGTTGCTTTGTGGAGACGGTTCTGGCTCCGCATCGTTCCAGGGGGATTTCATGAAACGCAAACCCGACGTGATGACCACGTTGATTGTTGTCTTTTGCCTAGGCTTGGTAGTGAGTGGTGTCGTCTCCTTTGAGCGCTCTATTGAGCGGCCCGCGGTTCAGGTGACCATGACGGAAGCCGAGGACGAAACCCTGACCCGCTAGTCTGTTTCCTGCCTTGTGTTGAATCGGTAGATCCTTCTGTCTGTTGCCACCGCATCCAGGGGGATATCCCAAGGCTGTTTATCCAGCGAACTCACCCGTTGAAAGTCGTGCGCCAGGCCAACCAGTTTTGGGCGTAACGACTTTCTGTGCCGGGTAAACGCAAAGGTGCGGTCATAAAAGCCGCCGCCCATCCCTAATCGCCCACCTTCATCATCAAAAGCCACCAGAGGAAAGAGCACCAGGCTCATGGCCCAGGCTGGCTGACCCCGTTGCTGACGAAAATCAGGCTCCCAGATCCGAAAGCGGTTTTGGCGCAGCCGGGTCTGTGGGGTGTATTCATAAAACCATAACTGGTTTTCCAGGATGGGATGCAGGACCGGTAGAAAACAGCGCTTGCCAAATTTCCAGATCAGCCTGGCCAGCTCATGAGGGTCGATTTCACCGTCATTGGCCAGATACAGGGCGATGGAGCGGGCACGGAGAAACAGCGGGTCGTGCTGGAGGTGCTGCTTGAGCTGGCGGGCGGCAAGGGCCTGTTGTGCCGGAGTGAGCGAACGGCGACGTTGGCGCATGACTCGGCGCAACTGTTTGCGATCACTGGGCAAGGGAGAGTGGGGAGTGGGTGTGGTATCCATATACCTTTAGAAATTAGACGCTCCCCGAGATGCCGCTGCGGGACGTGGCCCTTGAACCCTTCGGCTCAAGGCGGCGGCCGCTGTGGCAAATTAGGCTTTCCCACGTGGGGACATGCACACATTACCCTGAAGTGACCGCCTGTTCTAAGTTTATCGGCTCGAGGACGTATCCCACTGGCGAACATATCAGGGAGCGTTGAACTCATTATAGCGGTTCTGTAGAAAAAAACAGAAGCCTTACTGAACCTTAATCAAGCTTTAACTGCTTTAGCCAGGGGTTGAGGTCAAGATTTGATCCAATCTTTCCTGCAAACGCTTGAGTTGTTCTTCCACCGCCTTGTTCTGAGTTGTACCCTGCAACAGGTCATAAGCCATGTTGAGGGCGGCCATCACCGCGATTCGCTCAGTACCGACGACTTTGCCGGAGGCACGGATTTCTTTCATCTTCGAGTCCAGATAACGGGCGGACTCCTCCAGTTGAAAGCGGGCTTCCGGTGGGCAAGCGACCAGGTAATCCTTTTCCAAAATGGTAACGCTGACGGTGTTGCTGGATGAACGGCTCATTAACGCTGCTCCAATGCCTTGAGGCGACCAATCATGGCTTCGATCTTGGTGCGGGCCAGATCATTCTTTTGTATCAGCTGCAGCCGCTCTTTCTGCCAGTCATCCTGTAAGGCACGCAAAGTGGCATTGTCTGCTTCGAGCTGTTCGCACCGCTGGATCAATAATTCGACTTTCTCGGCTATTGCGCTCAGGGCGGCTTCATTCATAGTCAGATCCTGTCAAATTTCGCTGTACTATAAAGGGGCGTTTCTAGGGGGTCAACGAACACTGAAAGACTGTGTCCACGGGGCGTCAAACCAGGGGCAATTGACTGGCGGCGGCGTGGAGACTTCGTACCCTAAATGTTACGATAGCAGCAATCCGGGTAACGTGGAATTTGACAGGCCCGCGATGTTTAATGAAGGCAGGGCGAGCGAGAGAGCGACCAATGATGCAAGATAACCGTCGGGCAGTGACACTTGAGTTTGATGATTGGGCGGATATTTATGTCCAACTGGGTGTCGAGGGCTCGCCGTCCGAGCTGCATGGCGCCCTGATCGGCAGCCTGGTGTCTGGCCATCAGCTGACCCAGGTGGAATGGTTGACCCAGGTGACCAGTCAGGTGGGAACGCACCTGCTGGACGCGGCCAACCAGGAGCTGCGTCGTCAGTTCGAAGCCCTTTATAAAGAAGGCGAACAGGTTTTTCAGCGGGACGTGCTGTCTTTCTCCCTCATGCTGCCCGACGATGACGTTCCCCTGGGGCAGCGCCTGGAAGCCATCGGGGCCTGGTGCCAGGGCTTCATTGAGGGCTTGTCGCGGGGGCTGGCGGTGTTCAAGCCCCAGTTGTCCGAAGATGCCCGGGAACTGCTGGCGGATCTGATGGCCATTGCCGAAATTGATCCTGAGGTCGAGGAGTCCGACGAGCAGGAAAGCTATTACGTTGAGCTGGTGGAGTTTGTGCGGGTTGCAGCTATGAACCTGTATGACGAATTCATCGATCGTTCCGCGGCACCCTCCGGTACCGTGCTGCATTAAAAGCCGACCGGCTGGAGGCCCAGCCGGCGTCGGTGTTCTTATCCGTTAAACTGGTAGCAATTCATGAACGAATCAACCGAGAAACTCGAGTCCCGTAAATTGCCCGCCAAGTTACCCATGAAGGAATACGCAGCCCGCCGACAGCAGCTGCTACGCCAGATGGCCCCTAACAGTATCGCCATCCTGCCCTCCGCCGCGCCCAAGATCCGTAACCGGGATGCGGAATACCCCTTCCGTCAGGACAGTGACTTTTATTACCTGACGGGATTCCCGGAACCGGAAGCCGTATTGGCATTGATCCCGGGCCGTGAGCATGGCGAGGTGGTGCTGTTCTGCAAGGAGCGCAATCCGGAGTTTGAGCTTTGGAATGGCCGGCTGGCAGGTCAGGAAGGCGCGGTCGCTCATTACGGGATGGACGACGCCTTTCCCATTACCGATATCGACGAGATTCTACCCGGGCTGATCGAGGGACGCTCCAAGGTGTATTACGCCATGGGACGGGATGAAAAATTCGACCGCCAGGTGATGGACTGGATCAACGCGATCCGCGCCAAAGTGCGCAGCGGTGCCCAGCCCCCCGGTGAGTTTGCCGCGCTTGAGCATTTGCTTCATGACATGCGCCTGTACAAAAGCCCGGCAGAGGTGAAGGTGATGGCCGAAGCCGGCGAGATTACCGCCCAGGCCCATATCCGGGCCATGCAAGCCTGCCGTCCGGGCCTGTTCGAATATCAGCTGGAAGCGGAAATTAACCACTGCTTTCTGATGAACGGCGCTCGCGCCTCGGCCTATAACGCCATTGTGGGGGGCGGTGACAACGCCTGCATCCTGCACTACACGGAAAACGACCAGATTCTGCAGGACGGCGACCTGGTGCTGATCGACGCCGGCTGCGAGCTGGATCACTACGCGGCGGATATCACCCGGACCTTTCCGGTGAACGGTAAGTTCTCACCCGAACAGCGCACCCTCTATGAGCTGGTGTTATCGGCCCAGGCGGCGGCCATTGCCGCCACCAAGCCCGGCAATCACTGGAACCAGCCCCATGAAGCTGCCGTGCGGGTGTTGTGCGAGGGGCTTTTGGAGCTGGGGATTATTCAGGCCCCCTCACTGGAGGAGGCCATCGCCCAGGAGCTTTATCGCCCCTTTTACATGCATCGCACGGGCCACTGGCTGGGCATGGATGTACATGATGTCGGCGACTACAAGATCGGTGGCGAGTGGCGCGTGCTGGAGCCGGGCATGGTGATGACTGTCGAGCCGGGGCTTTATATTGCTGCCAATTGTGAAACCGTGGAGCCACGCTGGCGGGGAATTGGCATCCGCATTGAAGACGATGTGGTGGTCACCAAAGACGGCTGCCAGGTGCTGACTGCGTCGGCGCCGAAGACCGTCGCCGATATCGAACGGATCATGGCGGAACGCTGATGGTGGAAAAGGACGTTGATGTCGCCATTATTGGCGGCGGGATGGTCGGCGCCAGCTTGGCGGTGGCCTTGGCGCGGGCCTGCCCGGAACTGAGCATTACGGTGCTGGAGGCGGTGGATATGCCGGATACCGGCGCAGAAGCCGGTTTTCAGCCCAGTTACGATATGCGTTCCACCGCGTTGTCCTACGGAACCCGTCTGATCTATGAGCAGTTGGGGCTGTGGGATTTACTGCGTGAGCATGTGACTCCCATTGAACGCATTCATGTATCCGATCGCGGCCAGTTTGGCGCAGCTCGCCTGCAGGCGAGGGACTATCGTCTGGAGGCTCTGGGCTATGTCACACCGAACCAGTGGATGGGACGGGTGCTGTGGGCGGGGCTGAAGCAGTATGGCAATATCCAGTTCCGTTGCCCGGTTCAGGTGCGGCGGGTCCAGCACGAGCCCCAGGGGGTTCTGCTGGAGTTGGCGGAGACCGGTGCGACTGAAACGGTCCAGCGTACCCTGCGTGCCCAGTTGGCGATCCTTGCCGATGGTGGCCGCTCCGGCTTGCGTCAGCAGTTGGGTATCCAGACCGAGAAACGGTCTTATGGACAGGTGGCATTGATTACCAACGTCTCCAGCCGCAAGCACCATGAATTCGTCGCCTACGAACGCTTTACCGACCAAGGGCCCATGGCG
>Ga0209075_1003662_pt1 | contig 12629 bp, 12 predicted proteins | sample Stecom2011_FD_187523 | JGI IMG/M metagenome (GOLD analysis project Ga0209075, IMG submission 187523) | Agricultural soil microbial communities from Utah to study Nitrogen management - Steer compost 2011 (SPAdes) (version 2) | ecosystem: Environmental > Terrestrial > Soil > Agricultural land...
CCCATGGAGTTTCCGGAAGGATTAGAGTTAGGCGTTATTTGCTCACGCGGTAACCCCTTGGATGCATTCGTATCGAACAAATACAAAACACTAGAAGAAATGCCAGAAGGCGCAGTAGTCGGCACATCAAGCTTACGTCGCCAGTGTCAGGTTCAACAATTACGCCCCGATCTCATTATCAAAAGCTTGCGCGGTAACGTACAAACACGTTTAGGCAAAATGGATGCCGGTGAATATGACGCTATTATTTTAGCCGCAGCCGGTTTAGAGCGAATGGAAATGGAAGAGCGAATTGCCAGTTATATTCCTGCAGAGCTATCACTGCCCGCAGGTGGCCAAGGTGCTTTAGGTATCGAATGGCGTACAGGGGATAGCGCGGTTCACGAATTACTAAAGCCCTTACACGATGAAAAAACAGCCGCTTGTGTTATTGCAGAGCGTGCGTTAAACCGTCGTTTACAAGGTGGTTGTCAGGTACCTATCGCAGCCTATGCTGAGCTAGAAGGTGATAAGCTTTCAATGCGTGCTCTAGTAGGCAGTGTAGATGGAAAAACTATTTTGCGCACCGAGCAAAGTGGAGCTTCAGCAGACGCTGAGAAAATGGGCATTGAAGGTGCAGAGCATTTATTAGCTCAAGGTGCAGGTGCTATTTTAAGCGAAGTGTACGGATACGAAGTTAAGTAATGAGCTTGCCGAGCGTTATAGTTACCCGTCCAACTGGCCAAGAAGACTACATTTTGTCTGCTTTAGGCCAAGGGGGTTATCGCACACATCATTTACCATTAATGAAAATAGTGCCGGTTGAAGATAATACTCGGTCAGCCGTATTACGAACGACCGTACAAAACACCGACCAATACGCGGTCATTGTAGTGGTTAGCATGAACGCCGCCGAACATGGGTTGCGTTGGCTAGATGATTACTGGCCTCAATACCCTATCGGTATAGACTGGATAGCAGTTGGCCCAAGTACGGCTGAAGTCCTTGAAAAAGCAGGTTTAACCGTACACTGTCCAGAAAACAGCTTTGATACTGAAGGCATGCTAACCTTAGAGTGTTTGCATGCCGATAGAATAACAGGTAAAAAAGTACTGTTATGGCGAGGTGTTGGTGGACGCGAAACCTTAGCTAATACCTTACGAGCACAGGGCGCTCAGGTTGACTACGCCGAGCTATACGAAAGACAAGACATAGTGCACAGCCCACAACAGTGGCAACAGGCATTGGCCGACAAACCCGTACTGATGCTAAGCAGTACCCAGCAAATTGAAATTGTTTGTCAGCAGGTAGAAGACATAGCGCAGCGTATTCGTTTGTTAATAGTGCCTACAGAACGAAGCGCTAGAATCGCTAAAGAACATGGTTTTACGCAGGTGGTGGCAGCAGCCAGTGCCCGTGATGATGATATGTTGGCTGCCCTAAAAGCCAATACACAATAACAATTATTATTTTTTCTAAGAAAGGATAAACACGTGAGCGAGCAAACCCCGGTGGAAACAACAGACGCCCAGGCCGTTACACAGCCTCAGGAGCAACAAGACGCCGCTGCTAACCAAGCCCCTAATAAACGATCAACGACAGCGCTTGGCTGGTTTAACTTCTTGCTAATTATTCTATTAGCAGGGTTGCTTGCTATTGCCGGTTGGTATGGCTGGCAGCACCACAATATTCTGGTGGATGAGTTGGCACACTTAAATCACAGCCAGTCCAGAACCCAGTTGGAATCATCTCAGCAAATAAACAGTCAGAAAAAACTGATCGCAGAGCTACAGCAACACCAACAAGAGTTACAAAAACAACTGGCACAAAACAGTGAAGCCATTGCCAAAATTCCTACAGCGGGTCGCCAAGACTGGTTGTTGGCCGAAGCTGAATACTTATTGCGAATTGCCAATCAACGCTTACAACTAGAAAAAGACTGGAGCAGTGCTTTAAGCATGCTACAAGCCGCAGACAATGTGTTGGTTGAAGCGCAAAATCCACGCATGAACCCAGTTCGTGCCTTAATTGCAGAAGAAATGATTGCATTGCGTAAAGCCCCTGCCCTTGATGTTCAGGGTGCTATTTTGCGTTTACAAGCATTACAAAAAGAACTGCCACAACTGCCCTGGGTACCCAAAGAATTCTCCAAAGAAACAGATAGCGACGCGCAATCAGAAACAACCGATGTACAAGAAACTAAGCAACAAGCTTGGTATGTCGAAGTATGGAACAAGTTCAGTGAAACGCTTACCAGCTTAGTACGTATTCGCGTTCACGAAAGCAGTGCACCACAACCTCTAACTCCGGATCAGCAGTACTACTTAGAGCAAAATATGTATCTGATGCTAGAGCAAGCTCAGGCGGCGTTATTACGCGAAGAAGAAGGTCTGTATAAACACAGTTTAGAACGCGTTGAGCAGTGGATGAAAAGCTACTTAATCGTAAAGAACACCAATACGGAAGCTGCGCTTGAAAGCGTACAAGAATTAAAAGGATGGCCGGTCGCACCTAAGCGCCCAGACATCAGTGGTTCTTTATTAAAGCTTCAATCGCTGTTAGAGCAACAACAACGTGGAAGTGTTAACTCTGCAGACGCGGAGGAAGTTTAATGAAAAGATGGTTCTTTCTTCTGCTAATAACCCTAGTGATAGGTGTTATTGCAGGTACTTCAATGGGCATCGATAGCGGTTACGTATTGCTTAGCTGGGACAAGTACAGCCTTGAAACCAGTGTGGGGCTATGGCTGCTTGCTACCGTTGTTATTATCATCGCATTATATTCAGTTTGGCGTGTTAGCTTGTTGTTACTTGGTAATGACTGGCGTTTTAATGAATGGCGCGAAGAGCGACGCATTAAACGTTCTCGTAAAAAAACCTTACGTGGGCTTTTACATATGGCACAAGGCCAATGGAAGCGAGCAGAAAAAGTACTTAGCCAACATGCAGAGCATTCAGATACACCGTTAATTAATTACTTAGCGGCGGCAAAGTCCGCCTCTGAACAGGGCAAAGTGGACGAAGCACAAGAATGGTTAAAAGCCGCAGAAAATAGCACTCGTGGTGCCGAATTGGTGGTGGGTGTTATGCAGGCACAAATACTGTACGACAGTAACCAGCAAGAGCAAGCGCTTGCCATTCTACTTAACCTACACAAAAAGCATCCTAAGCATGCGCTAGTGCTCAAGCTACTCGTGCAAACCTATGAAGATTTAGAAGATTGGCAGACGCTGCATGACTTACTGCCCGAAGCTAGTCGTTATGCCGGGTTATCTGAAGAACGACTGCAGCAACTAGAAGAAACAGTCACTTTGCACCTGTTAGAAAAGGCTGCTGATATGTCTGTGGATGCGGTTAAGAAACAATACCATGGCCTTAACCGTAAAATACGTTATAGTCTTGTGGTAACTAAAAAGTACGCTGAGCTATTATTTAAAATAGATCAAGCATTGTTAGAACAAGAGCTTCGCAGTGCGTTTAAGTACGTATGGCATGATGACTTAATACGTTTATATGGATTAGCTAAAGGGGAAGACCCAGGTCGACAATTACTTTTTGCTGAAAAACAGCTTAACGAACGAACCAATGATCCAGTATTACTGTTAGCGTTAGGTCGATTAGCTGTTAAGGCCGGAAAGCCCGACAAAGCGGCAGAGTACTTTGAAGCCGGTATTAAATTACGTAACTTACCAGAACTTCATCAAGAAATGGCTCTGTTAAGATTATCAGAGGGTGATGAAGCCCGTGCCTGTGAACACTTCCAATTAGCCTTAAGCTAAACAAAAAACGCCTCATTCGAGGCGTTTTTTTTGTTACATCCAATCGGCTAGTTCATACACTAAGGTATGCTCTTCGCCTTGTAGGGTGAGCTTTTTCCCTTTGTTAATAACTTTCGCCCCTTGGATTAAGGTCTTAAGCACAGGCGTTTCTACTTTTTGGGTGCTTTCAGTACACGCCATCATAGTGTTACCTAGTTGAGTTGCTTTCAGCACACCGTTTTCTAATTCAGCTTCACCAAAATAACGATTACAACCGGCTTGACCATTAATAGTAAAGTGCTCACCAATTTCTAAATCGGAATTTAAGTCGGGGTCAATCTTTACGCCATCAATGCTAACTAAGTTCCAATGATGATGTTGTAGATCTGTTTTAGTAACGACCGATTGAGTAGCACAGGCCGTTATAAGAAAAGGAAGGCTGAATGCCAACAATGTACGTTTCATAATCACCTCTTGTTATTTATTTCTAGGTGCGTAGCTAAACACATCTGAATGCATGTTTTTGTCAGACAAACCTTGCTTAGCGAGTTGGTCTAAGGTGCCGTAAACCATATTAGGTGAGCCACAAGCAAACACTTGAGTATTGGTTAGATCGGCAAAATCTTCACTAATAACTTGGTAAATCATCCCTTTACGCCCTGCCCAATTAGCATCAGGCTGCTCAATAATCGGATGGTAATGAATATTGGTATAGCTCTTAGCCCAGTGCTCAGGCAATGAATTAATATAAAATCCAGCAGCGGTTTTATTTGACCAGTAAATATGAATTTCTTGCTCAGGGTGAATGGCTAACGTAGCTTCTACAAAACTCTTAATTTGTGTAAATCCACTGCCAGCGGCCACCAGGATTAAAGGCTGATCTTTATAGGATGAAAGAATACGCTTGTTTAAAAAGCACTCCCCTTGCGGCATGGTCACTTTAACAATAGGAGAATCTTTCAGAGAGCATACGATGCACTCTGAACGTTCGGTGTCACTGGCAATATGCAGCTCGATACGACGAGGATCTTCACCGGTTAAATCACTGGGTGCGCAAGCAATTGAATAGGGTATTTGCTCTACTTTGCCATCGGTATGGGTGATATGGAGCAAGAGGTATTGCCCGGGCCAAAACTTTGCTGTTTTACCCGCAGGGAGTAGTAAGTCTACTCGCCACATGTCATCCCCAATTAACTCCATGCGCGAGACTTGGCAGGCGTATGTTAATGGTTCTATAAAATCTGGAGTTTGGACAGAAGACATATAAAGCTCAGAATCGGTTAAAGGGTTAGCAACGCAGCATAATACCTTATCTTCTTGATCAAGTATTTGCTGGCCAAGTGTGTTTCTAAAATGGAACGATCCACTAATTCGTTCGCTTTGGCAAATCATGCAAACGCCATTTTCGCAGCCCACGTAAATATCTACCCCCTGCTCTTCGGCGGCATCGGTAATGGTTTGATCGGCTCTGCATTGAATAACAGTGCCACTGGGCTGAAAGGTAATTGTTAGCATAAGTGGTATTAAGTAAATAGCTATATTCTATAGTCTAGAGAGATTATTGGGTAATGGCTTGAAATAATTGAAATAAAAGGAGATATTCCGCTTGAAGTAAGATTAATTAACAAGGGTGAAAAAGCGGTTATGTAAGCCGTTATAGCAGAGCCTTGGCAATAAAGGTAAGTAGTGACTGTATAATGGATATATTGACGTACGAACGCATCCCTGCAGAATTTAAACCTTGGACTAATACTTATTTGCGGGTTGCTGAACAGTTAATTAAAACGATTCAAACCACAGATCTAGAGGTCATTCATATAGGTTCTACTTCGGCTAAAGTGGGTGGCAAAGGTATTATTGATTTATCGGTGTTGTATCAGGCTGGCAATTTAGAAGGAGCGATAGAACGAGTTAAGTCGTTAGGGTTTCAAGACCAAGTAAGTAAAGCACCCTTCCCACCAGAACGCCCCAGAAAAGACGGTTTAGTGATTTTCGACAATAAGAAATATCTTGTGCACATTCATATTATTGAACATGGATCATCAGAGCATAAAAAACAGCTGTATTACAAAGAGTGCATGCTGTCTAACATTGAAGCCCGCCGCGCTTACGAAAATACTAAGCGAGCGATATTAGCGCAAGGCATTACCGATCAAGAAGAGTACGGAAAGCGTAAATCACTATTTGTGAAATCCGTACTCAATCATTGATAAAGTGGCCTGGCTTTATACAGAACAACTTACCACTTAATTTCAATTTCTAAGCTGCTGCCGTCGTCTTCAACTTCTAGCTCAATTTCCATATCAACCTGGTCGGCGATATTAACGGCGAATTTTAGGCCATCACGAGAAAAGTGCAGGCTATTCTGTTTTGCCATTGCATCGGCAATTTGATGTAAAAGTTTAGCGGCTTCTTCGCGGCTTAATGCTTGTTTGTGTTTTACTTCAAGTAGTTCCATGGTGAATTCCTTAAACTGTCGTAAATCATGATTTTTTTAGGATAGATAAAACCTTATCTATCTAACTAATATCAAAACCTATTTTTACAGCATAGTCGATAATCGTTTTTTTAAATCAGTGTTCTAAAAATAGATAAAATTTATTGCCTAGTTGTGGTGCTAAGAGTACATTCCGCAGCGAACTAAAGAGGCGCTTTAATACTCTAAATAGCTTATTCTTTAAGGAATTAACAAGAGCCTGCAGGTTGGCGAAGTGTTATTCAATTCATTGCTTTGTTTAATCTTATATAGGTCATAAATACATTGGTCGCATTAGTAAAATCCCTTAACACAAATGACGGCAACAACCACGATGAAACCCTCTTTGCATTGATTGCAGATGATTTAATAAAACAAGGTTATAGCGTTCGTCCAGGCGCATTGCCAGACAATATCGCCAGTTCTTTATACGCCTACCAACAGTTTGAGAATGATCGTACATACGTTGATGCTGGCATTGGGCGTGGTGAAGATTATTTGAAAACAGAGTTTGTCAGAACCGATGAAATCTTATGGATTACAGGTGAGTCTGAGGCAGGTCAAAAGTGGAATGAGTGGACGGCTAAGTTACAGCGCTATTTAAACCAACGCTTGTTTTTAGGGCTGTTCTCATTTGAGAGCCACTTTGCTCATTACCCACCAGGTGCGTACTATAAAAGACACTACGATGCCTTTAGGGGTGACACGAACCGTATATTATCGGTTGTTACCTATCTTAACCCGGGTTGGGGCAACAACGATGGTGGCGAACTGGTTTTGTATCAAGATGAACAAGACAAAGAAGGTTTAAAAGTTATGCCTCTTTACGGCACTTTGGTGGTTTTTCTGAGTGAAGAATTTCCTCATGAAGTGCTACCCGCACATCGAGATAGATACTCTGTCGCTGGTTGGTATCGTGTTAATACATCCATTGGTAATAAGATTGATCCACCTCGTTAACCGGTGGGTTTATTGAGTTAGGAAATGATTATGTCTGCTGTGTTACCCCGCTTGTACTCTTTTCGCCGCTGTCCTTATGCCATGCGTGCACGATTAGGATTAGTATTTGCTGAGTTACAGGTGGAATTGCGCGAGATAGTACTTAGAAACAAACCCGAGCAAATGTTGGCCATTAGTCCAAAAGGAACCGTGCCTGTGCTCGAACTGTTAGCTAAAGACGACGCTAACTCTGTTGTGATTGAAGAAAGCCGAGAAATTTTAGAATGGGCGCTTAAGCAAAACGACCCACAAGGCTTATTAAGCGTTAAGCCTAAGAAAGCCAATGCCTTAATTGATCAAAACGATAACGAATTCAAACAATGGCTCGACCGCTATAAATACGCCGACCGCTATCCAGAAATGACAGAGCTAGAATACCGACAAAAAGGCGAAGCGTTTTTACAGGTGCTAGAAGCGTTACTGACAAACAACAAGTACTTGTTGGGAAGTAACATCAGCATGGCCGATATAGGCATCATGCCATTTGTACGCCAGTTTGCCCACGTTGACCGTGACGTATTTTATAGCCTGCCCTACCCACACTTACAGCGATGGCTAAAAGACTGGCTAGAGCATCCGTTGTTCAAAAAAACAATGGTGAAATACAGCCCTTGGCAAGAAGGCGATGAGTTAGTTGTGTTTCCAAGTTAATCAAAATGCATCCTGCCATGATGTGCAGGATGCGGTTGTAATACTGTGCAGAGATGGACGCAACTACTCTTCGTCTATGCCTAAGTCATTCCAAATAGCATCGATACGTGCGGTGACTTCTGGGTCTTTGACAATGGGCGTGCCCCACTCACGATCGGTTTCACCCGGCCATTTATTGGTGGCATCCATCCCCATTTTTGACCCTAGTCCTGATACAGGCGAAGCAAAATCGAGGTAGTCGATAGGCGTATTGTCTATCAGAGTGGTATCACGCGTTGGGTCCATACGAGTAGTAATGGCCCAAATCACATCTTCCCAGCTGCGTACATCAACATCGTCATCGACCACAATCACGAATTTTGTGTACATAAACTGACGTAAAAACGACCAAATCCCCATCATTACGCGCTTGGCATGACCAGCGTATTGTTTCTTCATGCTCACAATAGCCATACGGTATGAACAGCCTTCAGGCGGTAAGTAAAAATCGACAATTTCTGGAAACTGTTTTTGTAAAATAGGCACAAAGACTTCGTTTAATGCCACCCCTAATATGGCAGGCTCATCCGGTGGACGACCTGTATAAGTGCTGTGGTAAATAGGGTCTTTGCGGTGTGTGATACGTTCAATGGTAAACACAGGAAAACTGTCGACTTCATTGTAGTAACCGGTGTGGTCACCATAAGGGCCTTCATCGGCCATTTCGTCGGGGTAAATAAAGCCTTCCAGTACAATCTCAGCCGAAGCCGGCACCATTAGGTTATTACCAATACTCTTTACCAGTTCGGTTTTGCTGTCGCGTAATAAGCCGGCAAAGGCGTATTCGCTTAAGGTGTCGGGTACAGGCGTCACTGCCCCTAAAATGGTGGCTGGGTCGGCACCTAACGCGACAGACACAGGGAAAGGTTCGCCCGGATACTTGTCTTGCCATTCTTTGAAGTCTAAAGCCCCACCACGGTGGCTTAACCAGCGCATAATCACTTTATTCTTAGCAATGACCTGCATACGGTATATGCCTAAGTTATGGCGGTCTTTATGCGGCCCTTTGGTAATCACTAGTGGCCAAGTAATAAGTGGAGCAGCATCGCCCGGCCAGCATTGCATGACAGGAATGGTACTTAAGTCGACATTGTCGCCTTCAATGATGATGTCTTGGCATGGAGCTTTTTTAACTTCTTTCGGCCCCATAGTGAGTACCTTTTTGAAGATAGGCAGTTTTTGCCAAGCGTCTTTCATGCCTGAGGGTGGCTCTGGTTCTTTTAGGAACGCCAGTAACTCACCAACACCGCGCAGTGCTGTAACAGACTCTTCACCCATGCCCATAGCCACACGCTTAGCGGTACCAAATAAGTTGGCCAGTACCGGCATGTTATAACCGACAGGGTTCTCAAATAGTAATGCTGGGCCGCCCGCACGTAAGACACGGTCGGCGATTTCGGTCATTTCTAAATGAGGGTCAACAGGGTGGCTAATGCGTTTTAACTCACCCTGTTTTTCTAATTGTTTAATAAAGTCACGTAAGTCGACGTATTTCACGTTAGTGTCCAATGCTTAAACTGATGCCGCTATGATAGCAGCCAAAAGCGGATAAAACAGATATAATCGCCTACCTTTCATTGCTGCGAGATTCCTTATGCAAGCCAAAAGTATGATTCAATTTGCCGCCATACTTGGTTTGTCTGGTGTGGCGTACGGCGCCTTTGGTGCCCATGCCTTGAAAGGCGTATTAACCGCTCAGCAGCTAGGCTGGTGGGCAACAGCCGTACAGTATCAATTAGTGCATGCGGTTGCGCTGTTGGTGCTAGGAGTATGGCAGCTGCAACAACCACAAAAATGGCTTAGCTTAAGTGCGTGGTTTATGGTGATAGGCGCTCTGTTCTTTTGCGGTAGCTTATACACTATGGCGTTAACAGACATTCGTATATTCGGCGCTATTACCCCTATTGGCGGTAGCAGTTGGTTAATTGGCTGGGCACTTTTGATAGTGGCAGGTCAAAAAGTTAAACAAACTAAATAGGTTTCCTGTGACAGAAGAACAATCTCCACAAACAGACACGCCAGAAGAAAAAAAGACGTTTCGTCGTGGCATTAAAAGCTTTGTTATTCGTGCAGGGCGCTTAACCAAAGGTCAAGAAGGTGCATTAGAGCGACAATGGCCAAAAATGGGTTTAGAGCTAGACCAAGGCCCTCTCAATATTGCTGAAGAATTTGGGCGCAATGCTCCTGTCGTGCTTGAAATTGGTTATGGCATGGGACAAAGCTTGGCGGCTATGGCTAAGGCTGCACCTGAAAAAGACTTTATCGGGGTTGAGGTCCACCTGCCTGGTGTGGGGTCGCTCTTACACTTAGCTGAAGAAATGGGTCTAACCAATCTGCGTACTTACAAAGACGATGCTATTGAAGTATTAAAACTGCTGCCCGATGAAAGCCTAGATTGTGTTCAGCTATTCTTTCCAGACCCTTGGCATAAAAAGAAGCATAACAAGCGTCGAATCGTTCAGCCTGAGTTTGCACAAACTATTCGTCGAGTGTTAAAGAAAGGCGGTATCTTCCATATGGCGACCGACTGGGAGCCCTATATGGAGCATATGCTAGAAGTGATGGATGTGGCCGAAGGTTATGAAAACGTTGCTGGTAAAGGCAACTGTGTACCACGTCCAGAAAGTCGCCCACTAACTAAATTTGAATTACGCGGCGAGCGTAAAGGGCATGGTGTGTGGGACTTAATGTTTCGCTCTGTTTAGTTTTAAACAGAGCTTAATAAAACGTATTAAATTTAGAAGCGGCTGGTTAGGCCGCTTTAAACCGCTTAAGTCTTAGTGCGTTCGTCACAACAAATACACTCGACATAGCCATAGCTCCCGACGCTAACATAGGGGACAACAGAATTCCCCAAGCCGGATAGAGAACCCCAGCCGCTACTGGAATCAACAGAATGTTATAGGCGAACGCCCAGAACAAGTTCTGACGAATATTACGTAGTGTTGCTGAGCTAATACGGAAAGCATTGCTGACCGAGGTTAAGTTAGTGTTCATCAGAACTACATCGGCAGCTTCTATGGCAACGTCTGTACCGGAGCCAACGGCTATGCCCGCATCCGCCTCTGCTAGAGCTGGCGCATCGTTAATACCATCTCCAACAAAAGCCACTTCACCAAAACGCGCACGCATTTCTTTGATTTTCTCGACCTTACCTTCCGGTAATACACCCCCATACACTTCATCAATACCAAGCTGGCGGGCGATGGCTTCTGCTGTTTGTTGGTTGTCACCAGAAATCATCGCGGTTTTTAAACCAGCAGCGTGTAACGCGCTAATGGTTTGCTTGGCGCTGTCGCGAATTGGATCGGTAATAGCCAAAAGAGCAACTGGTTGGTTGTCGACTAGCATAAATAAACGGGTTTTGCCGTCATTAGCCAATGCCTGAGCTTGTTTGTTGAGCTCGGCATTATCAATGCCTAGGGAGCTTAAAAGTACGTCACCACCTAGCGCAATTTGCTTCCCATCTAATTGTGCCTGTACGCCTTTACCAGCCGTGGCAGTAAAATGTTCAACCGACTGTAGACCAAGATTACGTTCAGCAGCCGCCCCTAAAATTGCTTGTGCCAGCGAGTGTTCAGAACCTTGTTCAACACTTGCAGCCCAGCTTAATACTTGATCTTCGCTGTACTGTGCCAGTGTGATGATATCGGTAAGGGTGGGCTTGCCTTCAGTGAGAGTACCGGTTTTATCAAAGGCCACCATTTTACATTGGTTCAAGGTTTGTAAAGCATCGCCTTTATGGAACAGAACCCCCATGTCGGCTGCTCGCCCCGTACCGACCATAATAGAGGTGGGAGTAGCCAACCCCATGGCGCAAGGGCAAGCAATAATAAGAACGGCAACAGCATTGACGAGTGCCATTGTCAGTGCTGGTTCAGGTCCAAAGAATAACCAGACGGCAAAGGTCAGCGCAGCCATTAGCATAACAATAGGCACAAACACATTAGTGACTCTATCGAGCAACGACTGAATAGGCAGTTTAGCCGCCTGGGCTTGCTCTACCATGTTAATAATTTGTGCTAAACGAGTATCTTTACCCACATGAGTGATTTTAACGGTGAGTGCCCCGGTACTGTTTAACGTGCCACCGGTGACCAGGTCATTGACGCCTTTGCTTACCGCTAGAGGTTCACCAGTCAGCATAGATTCATCGACTAAGGATTCGCCTTGAGTAATGATACCGTCTAGAGAGATACGTTCGCCTGGACGAATAATAATTAAATCGCCAACGGTAAGGCTGTTAATATCCACTTCTTCGGTTTTATCTCCGACCAGCTTTCGTGCGGTCTTTTCTTGCAGGCTTAATAAGCGTTGTACGGCCTCACCCGTTCTGCCTTTTGCTCGCGCTTCTAATAAGCGACCAAAGAGAATTAAGGTAATAATGACGGCCGCCGCTTCAAAGTAATAATGACGAGACTCTTCGGGCACTATATTGCCGCCAAAGGTAACCACCGTTGAAAACAGCCAAGCAGCACCACTACCAAGGGCTACCAAAGAGTTCATTTCTGGTGCGCGTCGGGCAATGGCAGGTATACCAACTTTAAAGAATCGCCAACCTGGGCCAACTATAATGGCTGTGGTGAAAGCAAACTGAATAAGGCCGTTGTAAAAATCACCAAGATGGGTAGCAATCCATGTGCCTAAGCCCATATGTTCACCCATGCCTAAGATAAACACTGGCAGCGTAAGAATGGCTGCAATCCATAAGTCACGCTTAAGCAGCTG
>Ga0209075_1003663_pt1 | contig 12628 bp, 13 predicted proteins | sample Stecom2011_FD_187523 | JGI IMG/M metagenome (GOLD analysis project Ga0209075, IMG submission 187523) | Agricultural soil microbial communities from Utah to study Nitrogen management - Steer compost 2011 (SPAdes) (version 2) | ecosystem: Environmental > Terrestrial > Soil > Agricultural land...
GTTGGTTTTTCCTCTTCTTTTTCTTCCCCTTCTGCTTTTTCTTCAGTTTTCTCTGCTTCAACTGGGTCTTTAGTTGGACTAGGAGACTTAGCTTCAGACTTAGTGTACTCAGCAGAAGATGAAGATGTCACTGGTTGAGATGAACTACTTTTTTCACCTGCTTCGCTTACAGTAGTTGACTTATCATTATCTTTTTTGGGCGCAATAGCTCCTTGTTGAATAGTGTGGGTCAACTCATGAGCTAGTAATAATTTACCATCTTTTGATTCAGGTTTAAACTTATTTTGATTAAAATAAATATCTTCTTTGTGCGTAAAAGCCTGAGCACCGATTTCATGACTCATTGATTCGGCACGTGTATCTGTGTGAATCCGCACATTTGTGAAATCAACACCGAATCCACTCTCCATCTCTAATTTTACACCATCGGGTAGTGGTGAACCTCCACCTTTTGAATCACTCAATTTTTGATCTATATGAGTTTGAGAACTACCCTGTCGTTTAGGTTGTGTTAATGGCTGAGGTGTATTTACGAATTTCTTGGCCTGTACATCTTCATCTTCTTGCAATTGAACATCATCATCCTCTTTCGCTTGCACATCGTCCTCCATCATTTGGACTTCTTCTTCCTTTTCTTGAATTTCTTCACTCTCGTTGTCCTCTTCTTGAAGCTGAACATTTTCATCTTCCTTCATTTGAATCGCTTGAGCACGAATTGGATCTTCCTCTCCAAGATCCTTATCGGACATTCCTGGTTCGGTAACTTCGTCCTCCTTCATTTGCACATCGTCCTCCTTCATCTGAATAGCTTGCGCGCGAATAGGGTCTTCTTCTCCCTGATCGCTATCCGACATTCCCATAGTAGCAATCTCAGATTCTTTCATCTGCACATCCAACTCCTCACTCTCGTTCTCAGCTTCCTTTGTCTGAACCTCTTCTTCTTTACGTTGAGCTGAAGAACTCACATTTGGGCGTATAGTAACTGGTAAAGGCTTTCCAAAATCAGCTCCAGGTGAAGTAGACTTGCTACTTAGAACACTTCCCATACTTTGCCCCATCACATGATCTGCTGTTTTATCTGCCTCCACCTCATATTGATCTCCAGGCTTATTTGCTTTCAACTTTGCCTGAATGCCATTGGAAGACTTCTTGCCCGAATTGGCAAAGAACCCGTTGGAACGGCTTGATGAGGGTTTTGCAAGTTTAGATCGCATATTACCAAGTTGCGTATAGGATCTGTTCAGACCACGGAAGTTTAACAATACTGATATTCCAAGATATCTTATCGAGCAACACGTCCTGTGTTTTTCGCTCCACAATTAATCGCGGCGAGACATTATCTTGAAAAAGCTTTCCAGGACGTGTAAGAAATTCATTACGAATTAACTCAATTGATGAGCTTCCTAATGCTTTCCAATTTTCAAGAACAGCACCAAGCAGCTCTTCAACTTCTTTTTTATGTTTTTTAGTGATTATTAGCATTAAAATTTATTAAAAAACAGTATTTTTTGCTTATAAATGAGGATGGTTTTTATGAGTTAAACTCTAAAGTTTCAAGTGCTTTAATAATATCTTTTTGGAATTTATTTGGTATTTTATCAAATCCTCCTTTTAATTTCTTATTTACAGTGGAAAAAACCAACTTTTGTTTCAGTTTTGTATCATAATAGAGAATTTCAAGATGCCCCCTACCTTTTATCATTTTACCCTTCGGTCCATAATCTATAATAATGAAAGCATTATCTGAAGATTTAAAGTCAATTTTTCTTAATTCCTTCACTTCTTTCATCTCTCTTGTTTTTAAATCCACATCTGACGGTTTACATAAACTTCCCAAATCTAAGTTTAAATGCATTTCAGCCAATATAAACCCGTCACACCATACGAGCAAGGAATCACTATTATTTTTTATATAACAATATGAATAATTTGAACTTTCTTCAGTTTCACAAGAAACGGTATAGACATTATTTAATTGAATTTGTGCTGAGCATACTTCAACGGTTTTTGTATCACTTTTCTTAGTATTAATCAAACCTATTTGAGAGCAAGCCGTAAGTGCAAAAAGTATAGCAATAATAAAAATCTTAGACATATCAATTTTGTTTAATAAATGTAATAATCTTATTAACCGAATTACCTTCTTTTCGATTACGAAGGTAAGCCTTTAACTTGGTCTCTCCTCTTGATAGAATTGTAATCTTTTGATTACTATCTAATAAACCTTCAATTTTGATTCCTCGGATTAGAGTATGTTTATTATTTTCTTGAGGTTTTTTAAATGGATTTCCTTCTATATACTCTATGGTTGCCTGGTTTAACTCATAGAATTGTTTCTGGTTGCTAACTGTATTTAATAATGATAATTTTCCAGAAATAGTATCGTTCTTACCACTTTTGAGAGATAATTCGAAGTCTTGTAAGTTGTTTTTTTGTTGCTCATCTATACCAATCCACTTATTAGATAAGATATTTTTCCAAACAATCTTGGCCATGTCATCGCGATAGAAATTACTGTTTCTTTCCTCGTTCCAACTAGTTCTCTTACTATCTAGTGTTTTTCCTTCCATAGCGTTTGGTCCAACTTTCTCGGCTCCAAATTCTTTCATATAGCTTCGTATACTAAATGTTTTACTAGGATCTCGAAATATATCGAGATAAAAAGAATAACCTGAAGCATTTGCTTCTAGATCGGCAAAAGAATATACTCCAGTCGTTTTTACTCCTTGTATCCCTGACTCGAACTTATGCCCAACTTCGGTTGACATATCTGCCTCTGATGGCCACATTTCTTGATCATCAACTGAAAAGTTTTCTTCTTTATCTAAATATTTATGCACTTTATCAAAATATGTATACCCTTCATGGAAGAAATGTCCGAGTTTATCACTACCTATATAAGTACCAGCTACTTTCATCGTAGGTCCCAATACCTGAAAATTCTTCCAAAATGGTATTATGTCTTCTCCTTTATACTTTGTGTTTCCCCTTTTAGGCAGTTCATAATAATCCTCTCCTAATGATTTTTCTACCCATATTTCAATCATACTCTGATATGTATTCCAGCTTTTTATTTTACCCAGTTTTTTATACACTCTTTTAATAAATCTCCTCTTTTTTCCAAATCCTTATCTAACTTAAGAAGCTCTTTATATTCCGTACTTTTACATATCAAAAATGAATAGAAATGTAAATCTGGATGTTTTGGGCTAAAGTCACCAGAAACACCATTAAATATTCTTTTTAACCCAGTGGTATCTTCCTCATAAGTTCTAAATTCAGGATGAGTTTCAATTTCCAACCGACTACCTGTACTATCTATTAGGAAAAATTTCTCTTCGATCCATTTATCATGTTGAGGTCCGAATTGGGAAAGACAACAGCCGTTATTATCTATTTCGAACACCCTATAATCCCCCTCATATTTTTTTGGTTGACCTTCAGGATGATTAAAGATAACCGTAACTCTCCCTGTATGGTTTTCTGGAATAATAAAAATACAAGGTTCCCCATCGGAAGAACATCTATAACTGGAAAAAATAAAAACAAAAACCCAAATATATGGCTTAGATATGTATTTTATAAATAACTTTTTTAACATGATTATTTAGTTAAATTAAAAGATGATGATTTAGTTGAAAATATTTTGCTTTGATTTTCTAATATGGATAATCGAATATAGCCCAAAAGAGTTTGCTTTAAGCCAACTAAGTTATGAAAAAACAAAATACTTTGATTTTTTTTGTTAAAAAAAGGATTACAAGCCCGACATAGAATAGAGAAATCGTGTGATAAGAGTAAAATAAAGCGATGTTTTAGGCAATATCCAAAACAGTTAACATTTAAAGAAGTGTCAAAAATTGAAGAAATTGTAAACAATATGAAAAATTTTGGTAAGACAAAAACATCGCCGAATATCAAAATTAAAAAAAGTTAGAGGTAAGGTGAATTTGCTTTTATAATCTGCGACTTAAAGGGGGTAGCCCTATATTTAGCATAAGTATTATAATTTTTACGAGTTGCTTTTGAAGTTTCTTCTTAAACACATTAGAAGTATTACTATTCCAAGTGGTTTAGACTTCAGAAATTATCGTTAAAATTCTTTTACCAATCTAGTTTCTTTTAAAACTATTTTCTTTTGCTCAAAATCTTTAGGAAAAACTAAAACTTTTTCCTTTAAAAAATCATAAAAGGTTACTTCTTCAGATTTTTGTGAATTCTCTAAAAATCCTTTTACATCGAATGCTTTATCGATTGAATTAGTTTCTTGAAGGAACTCATAAAAATCCAAATGATCATATTTTTCTATATCCATTCTGATATCCTCAGGATCAAATACAAATTCCATTGATTCAACTGTTCTTGATTCCCATATTGCATTGTCTGAACCATAAATGTACTTTTCAAATACAATCTTATAATCCATAAAACTTTCTTCAAAAAGCCGTATTGATGAAACTAAACGTCCATATCTATCGTAATTTTGAAGGTCTCCAATCCATACATTTCTTGTTTTAGAAATAAATTCTTTTATTTGAAACTCATCCGTAGTAATTATATTGAAATTTTCAACAGATAGCTTATCTTCTAAAAAGTTATCAACGACTTTATCTTTCGAAGCATTAAAAATAAATTTATAGGTCATTTTAGACTCCTCCTCCTTATTAGAATTATGAACACCGTAAAAATCACTTTTTTTAATCTTCAATATTTTATCATTTTTATAGGAGTATTCGTATTTATAATATGTATCTCCTTCTTCGTTTATTAAAAACATATACGGTAAACCTTTTTTGTCTAAGAACTCTACTAATTCTGACCTACTTAAGTTGAGCCCTTGTAAAAAATAGGATGACATATAAGACGGGATGCTCCCTGAAATTACAACGTAACCAGAATCTAAGTTAGATACATTTTCAGGATTTGAATTTACCCAAATAGTATCGCTTTTCTCCAAATATCTATTTGCAGTAATTACCATTGCTGAGTCAATCACTTCATCGTTTTTAAGGTTTTTATTAGCTTTAACGGTGTCCTTAAGGGAAGTGTCATTCTGCCTGTTCAATTCATTTTCTTTTGACTTACTCAAAGAGTTTAATTCGCACCCTATGTTGATTAAGAGTGATGACAATAAAAGTAATGTAAATCTCATATTAAAAATTTTAGTTAATTTTCTTTATTAGTTCTTATTTGTGAAAGTTTATACTTCTTAGATTCAACAGAACTATTATTCTCTCCAATATATAATTTATTTTTATCACTATATCCCGATTTATCAGATTTTGCTGGATCAAAATAAGAGTAATACCACCCGCTACTATCTTTATGCTTACCTATGATTACAATAAAATGATCCGTTACACGTTCATTATACGATTTTAAAGTACCCTTTTCTCCACCAACAAAGACAGCATGTCCAATTTTTAATTGCCCATCAATGTATTTTATTCCTAGTTCAATTTGTTTGGTGTAGCTGCCTTTTCCAAGTGATTCTTTTACTTCTGTTTTACCATCTTTAAGCTTAACTGTTTCTTCTTTAATATCAGCTACATATGTTTGTATTTTACTTTGCTTAGAATTGGGGCTTGCTCCAGTTTTTTCAAGCATTGCTTTTGCAGCATCAAAGCAACATACCCAGTTCGGTTTAGTATCTCGGCTTTTGTCCTTCATTTTTAAACCATGTGTTTTTATAAACTCACCATCTTTCCAAGAGTCCTTACTATACTTACTTTTAACTTCATCAATAACTTTCTGTTCTAGTGTATGTAGATTAGCAGGGTCATTTAAATCTGTCTTGCCTGTTATGTAATTGAGATATTTTTTTTCTGAAGATTCTGAGACATAGTTAGGGCCAAACCTAGCCTGTGAAATAAACTGATTTTTATTTAGCACATTAGGGATTTCTTCATTAGTCTTTTCAAACTGGTAATTTGCTTGAACTGTTTTCATACTTCTCATTGAAATCAAAGTAGTTCCATTTTTGTCAACTTTTCCATCCTGTTTAAGTATAGTCTCATCTGTAGTTGCACCGTATTTTTGATATTTCTTAATTGCGTCAATTGTTTTATGTAGTTTCGATTCATCAATCGTTTGGTTTGGATCTTTACTCACTATTTCGGTTGTGTTAGTAACTTCCTGAATAGTAGGTGATAGGTAGTTTAGATCAATAAGAATATCCTGTATTTGTTTAACATCTTTTGCTTTGTTTTCTCCATCCTTTCCAACATCCTTACTTATTGTAAGACTAACGTTTGTTTGAGGTCTTGGATAAAACCCCCTGACATATTGTTCTGCTTTGTCTTTGCTCATAAAAAAGCTAAGTGTTTTAACATACTTATTAAACTGTTTTTCATATTGTTCTTTTCTCAGTAAAGTCTCTTCTTTTCTTTTTTCTAAGGTAGTCCTACGGTCAATTTCTATGTTTTTTACTTTATTTATTTCTGAGTCATATTCATCCAGTTTTTCCCTGTTATTATTTAGTTTTTTTTCAATGAATTTCTTTTCAACGATATTAGAATTAATTGTAGCTTGAGACTTAACACGATCCAGAACAACTTTAGACGTGGTATTTAATTCCTCAAATTGAGTTTTTTGAAGATTTAATAATTTTTGAATATCAGATGTTTTATTTACTTTTTCACGAAAATCATTAATAATATTTTTTTGAGTTTTTAATGTTAAAGTTAACTGTTCCAATTTTTGTTCATCCTCCCTGAGGGAAACAATATTTAAAGTTAATTCAGAGAGAATTTGTTTATATTCATAAATTACACTTTCATATTTTTCTTGAAATTCATGTAATCGCTCTTTACCATATTCTTTTAAAACTATTTTCGCCTTTTCATAACGCTCATTCGCGATAATTATTAATTGTTCAATTTTTCCATCGGGAAATGATTCAGTAATTTCATCGCCTTTACTAATTTTGCTCATATGTAAAACTACTTCTTCCAATATTTTACTTAACGATTCATTTAACTTGTCTATTTTAGAATTAATTGATACTTTTAATTGCTTAATATTTAAGTTTATGATTTTTTTGTAATCTGGAAAGTATTTATTTCTCAATCTGTAATATCTATTGGTACCCCAATAAGTATTTTTTCCAAATAACTTTTTTTTATCTATTTTTGATAAAAATATTTTGCGTTTATTTAAAAACTCATCTTCATTAGTGATATCTTCATTTTTTAAAACAAATGAACAGTAGATTTTAAATTCATCTTTCAATTTTTCTTGTTCTTCTATCGAAATTTCTTTATTAGTCGCATTAGAATCTTCATGAATGAACTCTTGGCTAAAAATATTATTAGTTGATTTGTTATTGAGGTTTATTGTTGATGTTTTGTGAGTTATATTTTTTTTATTAGAGGTATCATCTCTCTTTAAAGACTCGATCTCCCTTTCATTTTCTTGGGTATTTTTAGAAGTTGTTTTTTCGTTGTCAATCTCATTATGATTTATTTCCTTAGAAGTCTGTACTCCTTGTATTTCCGAATAATTCTCAATGGTTCTATCTTCTTCTTTGCGCTGAGCAGAAGAGCTCACATTTGGACGAAGCGTAACAGGTAAAGGCTTTCCAAAATCAGCTCCCGGTGCAGTAGATTTTCCACTAAGGACGCTTTTCATACTTTGTCCAACTACATGGTCGGCTGTTTTATCTGCTTCTACTTCATATTGATCCCCAGGCTTATTTGCTTTCAACTTTGCCTGAACTCCATAGGAAGATCGTTTGCTAGAGTTAGCAAAATATCCGTTTGAACGGCTTGATGAGGATTTTGTGAGTTTGGATCGCATATTAGTAAGTTGCGTATGTAATTTGTTTAAACCAAAGAAGTTTAATTATTCTTTATTCAAACGATCAATTTCATCGTGTAACTCCTGATCCCAAATAAACTCCATATCAAACTTACCATCTGGATAGAGTCTAAAAATTGCTCGATTCCAACGATTATTACCGCCTTCTGTTGTGGTTTTATGGAGATTTTTTATCTCTTTTCTTAACTCTCTTGGGAAATCTCTAACGGAAAATGATTTATATTCCTCTTGACTATTTACGAAGCCACCATTATAGCCAACCATTCCTTCTGTAATTTCAATTTTTAATTCAGATTTAATCCAAGATTCTGTTATTTGACTAGTTAAACAATCTCCAATAAAATTATAAATTTCACTAACTGTTCGCATTACTACTTTTTTAATTACTAAAATATTTTACAAATTCTTCACCATTTACTTTATAGAAAACTTCAAACTCAACAGGCCTTTTAGAACTTCCTTCAAAAACAGGTCTAATATCCACTTCAACCTTTTTGCCTTGTTCGATAGCTTTTGCCCAATCGTTTTCCATCTTTTTCCACGCTCCTTTATTTAGAGAGCTTTTTTGAGGTAGATAATTTATTTGTTCGCCAGGTCCATAGAAACGATCGGCTATTAAATGACCTCCGTCATCAATTCCTTTTGTACCGTCTTTTAATTCAACAGATTTACCTTGTTGGTAGGTATTTCTGCCCCTAGGTTCAAGTTTCAAGTCTCCACTAACTTTTTTCACTCGTCCAAAATCATCTGTTTCATAAAGGTAACCATCTATCTTATATTTAGCGTTTGGTTTTAAGGGAGCGTTTAATTCCTTAGTCCAACCTTCACCTTTTTTACCACCTTTTATTTCAATTAACTCATCCAACTTACTCAAATCCCCTTTCTTAACAGCTTTGAAAAAGTCAGGATCATCCAAAGAACGTTTGGCAAATGCTTCCAGTACGCCAGGGTTATCGTCTAATTTTTTGAGAACTTCATCTGGTAACTGTCGCAGTTGTTCATCAAATTTAGCAAAATTTTCGTTACCAATTTTACCTTTTACCTCATCTAATTTACCGCGCAATTTTTTATAAGGTGCTAACATACTTCCAACTGCCTTCTCAGTTTTAACTATAACTGGCACCACTGCCTCATCCACCTTATCCGTAGTTTTCTCAGCTTTTCTTAGCTTTTCAGCTGTTTCATCAGGGATTACTTTATCTACCTTTTTTAGAGAGGTAGCTAATTTTGCCAAAGCAGGTATTTTGGCACTATACTTTGCTAATGCAGCTCCTCCTGTGAAAACCATAAGTATAATTTCAAAGATGAGACGACCAATAATTTCACCAATAAATTTGTAACGTTTAACTGTCGTGATATTCTTACTATTCCATATTTCGTCAAATCGGTCGGGGTCAATACCTAGCAATCCCCAAAGCATTTTTTTCACGTCCTCCCAATCCATTTCAAAAAGGGCGTTGTAGAGGTCTACCAGCTGGTCAAGAATCTCACCTGAAAAAATGCTCTTTATTAAATCCCATATTCCTGTGACAGTGTCTTTCGCTTGTTCATAAATTCCAATTGGAATCCCAATCATCGCTTTGCACTATTTTGACGAAAGAGGTTTCCAGAGTTGTCGCATTTCAATTTCAAATAATTCACTCTCTATCATTTGTTTCCAAATGAATATTTTCATGGATCTATTCAAATGGTAATTTGCTTTGCTATTACCAACAATAACCGAGTCACTTAAGTTTTTTCTTTGACGATTGACCTGAATTTCAGTCTCAAATCTATCCATAGCCACAGGTGTAAAATATTTATCGGGAAGTGATTTGACAAATGAGCTATCAGCATAATAAAATTCTATTTTAGTTTCAGTACTAAAAGGTCTTTCTATGGGTACAACCTTATTTGGTTGGTGATAATAGTCGATATAAATTTCTTTTATAATAGTATCTTTCTCACTCGAATAGTCCTTTATACGAACTAAAGTAGTATCCAAGTATCCAGAAACATACCTTTCATTTCGGATGTCATCGACGTTTTTAAAAAAATAATCGTAAAGTGGATACTGAAGGTGAACCCAACGCTCCAATGGCTCATATTCTGCAAATTGATCAATTCTCTTCACGAAATACTTTCCTTCATCCTTCCAAAAAATGTAAGCTGGAAGTGAGTACTGTAATATAGAATATTCGACCCCATCTAACATTTTCTTTTTATTACCCAAGAATGGAGTAGAAATACATTTTGGACATTTTTTGGATAAAATAAGTACTGTATCAATTCCATTTTCAAATAGGTGGTTTTTGAACTCTTCCGTTCTTTCAGTAACAACAATTGAAATTTCACGGGGGGGTAAATCTTCCCCGCTGTAATTAACACTCTTACAAGTGCTAAATATTAATAGTACAACTGATAGAGTAATTAAGAAACATAGTGTATTCCCCCCTGATTTAAGCATTTGAGACCAATTTATGAATTTCTTCCATCGTAGGATTTTTTTTGTTTTGTATCAAAAATTGTTCCAACCTTGATACAAAAGCTTTACTTTGTTTTGCAGTTGACCCCTGCTGCCGCAAGATTGCATCTTCTGGTTTTCCTCTCCTACAAGACCAGTAGATGCTTAACTCTTTCAACTTGCTTTTATCAAAATTTTCCGATGCCTTCACTTGATACTCATTGCAAATACCAATCATCGCTTTGCATTGCGATATGAATATACAGACAGTTGTTTATAATCTATACCTTTCTTTTTTTGTTGTTCATACCATTTTATCCACTCAAAGTATTCATTTTCAAAACGAAAGTCCCCTTCAAGAAGTGTTTTGAAATTGGCGGTAATTTCATCTCGAACTATAGGTAAGTCTATTTGGCAAATAGACCTGAAATTATTTTCCGCATATAGTTTGATCCATTCTTTATTGGAAATAGGATAATTATTACCGCCTACCAAGTTTCGGTCGAAAGGAATTCCTTTATAGATTTGTAGAGGGACATAATCAAATTTATTATCAGTTAATTGATTTCTGAAGAAGTAAAAAACTCTTTCTTCAACACCAAGGTGAAGTTCAATTATACATTTGGTGTTGCTCATTATTACTGAATCAAATGAACTATTAATTATTTTGAATCTATATTTGGTTATAAATTTGTCCCAAATTATTTTTATATCATTAACAAATTCTGGATATCCTTCAATTATATACATAATCAATTAATTTTAACCATTAAACCATTATCAAGCAATTTATAACCCTTATTTACCAAATATTCATATTCGATACGAAGATAGGTTTTATGCTTGGTCATATTCTTAAATAATGGATTTAATTTTTGTTTATCTGTCACTACATGATATGCATTCTCTTGTAATCTAGGGTCTTGAATAAATCGAATGTCAGCCCCATTTTCAATGGCTTCATCGAGCCAAGGTTGATTTATTTCTTCCCAATATGCTTTTGTTTGATCTTCAAATGAATCTGGGTATTTATTTTTGATTCGTTGAGGCATTTGCTCTTTTAATAGTTTAACACCATCAAAATCTTCAATATTTAAAGTCCCTAGTTTATATTTTGAATAAAACTCTTTAAATCTTATTGGTATACTAAATCCTAATTGATCTTCATATGTATCAAAATTTATAGTTGAGTTTTCTTGTTTTTTAAATAGTTCTAATCCTTTTTTCATTTTGACTATATTAATATGGTGAAGAATACATCCCTTGAAGGTTGTTTTTTATAATTGAAGCCCCTCCAGTGTGAGGTTTTGTTTTATTATGAATTTCAAATAATACAGGCATAAGAGTTTTTCCATCCTCATGGTGATGCCAAGTATATCTTTCCAAGCTTCGCGGCAGTTGTACTGCTGCGTTTCAATACGTAACTCTGATCCCTAAAGCTCCGTGGTCATGCCCTCAAAAAGTATTCTTTTAATCACAACTTGCTTATATCAAAATTTTCCGATACCTTCACTTGATACGCATTGCAAATACCAACCAATCACCGCTTTGCAGCACTGCACTACCGCAGATAGGATGTGAACTCAGAAAATGAGTCTGCTACCATTTCAATACTCTCTAAATTTGGCTTTTCATTTTCTGAGTTCTCATTTTCTGCCCACCAAATGTAAATCTTACCTAAAACCTCATCAGCCATACCAATACAGATTTTATTACCAACCCCATCATCTGCTATTACTAATACTTCACTTGGTACAACTCCTAACATGATGTTATAAGTATGAAATAAATCAAAAGACAGGTTGTCACTTATTCCTAAAAATGCATCAATATCAAAATTGAATATTCCACCTGTTTCCAGTTCTTTATAAAAATTATTTTGCTGTGGTTGCCCTCCGCTATCCTCTAAAAGAAACTTTCTATAAGAATCAGGAATAATTATATTATTCTTGTCCTCTAATTTTTGAAGTTCTTTATCTGATATTGATGTCAATTTAAATTGCATTTCCATAATTTTAAATTTTAATAAGTGCCTGTTTGTCTTCCTCCAGTATGCCTTACTGCTTGATGCAGATCCGTTGGTACTAATTCTAGTTTTGTAGTATTTTCAATATGATGCCATGTGTAATCTGCAGGTTTGCCCCCTGCTGCCGCAAGATTGAATCTTGTGGTTTTCCTCTCCTACAAGACCAGATTAGCTATATTAGATTTAGTTACTTAACTCTTTCAACTTGCTTTTCTCAAAAATTTCCGATAAATTCACTTGATACGCATTGAAATACAAATCATCGCTTTGCCCTAATTAATCCTTTTCAAAATAATGTCCCTCTTTATCAAATCGTAATAGAAATTCTTCTAATGAATCAG
>Ga0209075_1003664_pt1 | contig 12623 bp, 13 predicted proteins | sample Stecom2011_FD_187523 | JGI IMG/M metagenome (GOLD analysis project Ga0209075, IMG submission 187523) | Agricultural soil microbial communities from Utah to study Nitrogen management - Steer compost 2011 (SPAdes) (version 2) | ecosystem: Environmental > Terrestrial > Soil > Agricultural land...
CTTATCATGAATCAGCAACTGCCATAAAAGACACCGCCTTGGTTAGTGTCTCTAAAAATGTCTTAAAAGAGGTGTTGGAAAAAAATCATTTAGTAACTTTGGAATTAATACAATTGCTTACGGACAATTTATTTCATGTTAAAGAGCAGTTGTTGCAAATGGCTTATGGTTCTGTAAATCAAAAAACAGCACATACAATCATTCAATTCTCTGAAAAGTTAAACCGAAAACCAAACGAACCAATTAGAATTTCCAGAAACGACCTAGCAAATGTGGCAGGAATTGCAACAGAGACCTTAATAAGGAGCATGACATTTTTTAAAAAGCAAGGCCTTATTGAGGTGGAAGGTAGAAATATTAAAATTTTGGATCTAGAAAAACTAAAAGAGATTTATTAATAACCATTTTGTAGAAGCAATATGATGAATATCATTTTATAACTTACTTGGTCAGCTTACTTTTGAATTTTAAGTTGTTAAGTAATGAAAAATGTCTTATTGCCCACAGATTTTTCAGAAAACTCATGGAATGCCATAAAATATGCTTTAGATTTTCATGAAGGAATAGATTGTAATTTTTTTCTTTTACATGTAAATAGATTGAGTCATGTGGTTTTAAATGATGCTCCATATTTGCCAACACAGGATGTTATTGAAAATGTTTACACCAAGCCAGCTAAGGCGCAGTTAAAAGCTTTGCTAAAGCGTATAACAGCGTACAAGTCTAAAAATAGGAATCATAAATTCTACACTATTTCAGATTATAATTTTTTTGTGGAATCCCTACGCGAACATGTTGAAGAAAATAACATAGACCTGATTGTTATGGGCACCAAAGGAGCTTCTGGTCTTAAAAAAGTTATTATTGGAAGCAACACAGGAGACATTATAACCAAAGTACCATGTACTACATTAGTGGTGCCCGAAAATGCAACCTACAAAAGCATTAAGGAGGTTGCCTTTCCAACAGATTTTTCTTTACAATACAACATTAATACCTTGGAACCTATTTTAAAAATAGTTCAAAATAACCAAGCAGCTTTAAGGGTTGTTCATATTAGTAAAAAACAAACCGAATTAAACAGGGATCAAATAAAAAACAAAGAGTTGCTTGAAGACTATTTTCATGCAAACACACATAGCTTTCATTTTCTTACTAACAAAAAAGTTGAAGCAGCAGTTCAATGTTTTGTAGAAAGTAGAGACATAGATATGATAGCCATGGTTGCTAAAAACCTTAATTATTTTCAACAAATTTTATTTCATTCAAAAGTGGAAGAAATAAGTTACCATATCAATATTCCATTTTTAGTATTGCATAATTAAATATAGAAATCATGGATATGTCTATTTACTTAGCTAAATTTTGGGGATGGTACCTCATTGTGTTTTTTGTGATTTTAAGTTTCAATCCCAAACGCATAAAACAAATTTTCAACGATTTAAGAGATGAAAAGTTTTTAATTATTGCTTCGTTTTTGTCCATTATTATAGGGTTGATTAATATTCTATTACACAACGTTTGGGAAGCTAATTGGAAACTTGTCATTACTTTTATAGGTTGGATGGCCCTGTTTATAGGTTTGGTATTATTTACATTTCCCGGACCAACAGTTAAAAGACTAAACAATATAAACGTGAAATTTGTACAGGTAATTTATATGTTGCTTTTTCTGTTAGGAGTGTTCCTGTTAAATATTGGCTATAATATTGTGCCTTATTGATTTTTTTTTGAAATATATGCAAGACATGACAGATGTCATTTTATTTTTTTTGAAAAGTGGCTAAATTTGTTACATAAATAAAATATATATAGATTGTAATTCATGAAGTATTAGTTTGCTTGAAATTCAATCTCTTTTGATTGATTTTCAAGAGAAAATTCTAAAAATAAAAGTGGAATCATTTTTAGATTTAAGCTATTAGTCTGAGAAAGCCAGAAATTTAACTTCTGGCTTTTTTGATTTTATTTTCAAAAACTGATAAATGTCATATTATTTATTTTAAAGATAGTTTACTTTTATCCTGTAAATATAGTGTTTATATGGTTAAAGGTTATTGTTTTAAAATACATAACCAAAATAAGATTCCTGAGTAGTTATTTAACTTTGTTTAAAAAGTCTTTATTAGATTTTTAAGATGGGTTAATATTTTAAATAAAGTTAATGGATACTATGGAGCTTTTATGAAAGCGAGAAAGTTTTAACTTTTTCGCTTTTTTGTTTTTTACTTGGTTTCCCCTTCTGATATTTATCATAGTTTTTCCTAGGCTTATTTATTAACTTTAAAATCAATATTAATACTACTTTCATGAGAAAAATATTAATCCCTACGGATTTTTCAGATATTGCTTTGAATGCCATTAAATACGCTTTGGAACTTTTCAAGTATGATAAAAGCAAATTCTATATTATGCATGCCTATCAAGATGAGATATATGCAGATGAAACTGTACTTAATAGAAATAAGTTAGAGACAGTTACCAAACAAGTGCACAATGCTTCAAACAAGAAGTTGGAAAATATCTTGAAACAGATTAAAGAAATTTCACCTAATCCTAGGCATGAATATTTTTCTTTACCATCAAATAATGTCCTGGTGGATGAAGCAGATAGAATAGTGGATATAGAAAATATAGACATTATTGTTATGGGAACTAGAGGCGAGACAAACGATAGACGCGTGGCTTTTGGTTCTAACACTTTGCAGGTTTTAAAATATGTACCATGTCCTGTGTTGGCCATTCCTGAAAATTATAAATATACACAACCAAAACATATCATGTTTCCTACCAACTACATGATTCCTTATAAAAGAAGAGAACTTAAATTACTTTGCGATATGGCATCTCCTTTTAGAGCCGTTATAGACATGGTTTATATTTCTAAATTTGATAAACTTTCCATGAGACAAGAAGACAATAGGGAGTTTGTTAAAAACGAATTGTGTAAAAACCAGATAAATTTTATAACCATTAAGCATAAAGATATCATCGAAACTATATTAAACTACATAGAAACAGAAGGTATCGATATGCTTGTTATGGTAAATACCAGACATTCATTTTTAGAAGATATCTTATTTCAAAATACGATTTCTAAACTTAGTTTACAGCTAGAGATTCCGTTTTTAGCTTTGCAAAACATCAAACGTATTTAATTCATTTTAAAATTCAGTAAACATGAAAAACATATTGTTACCAACAGATTTTTCAGAAAACTCATGGAATGCCATTTCATATGCGCTACAATTATTTAAAGACAAAGTATGCACCTTTCATGTGCTACATACTTATACACCAATTGTATATCATGTAGAGTATGTTATGGTAAGCACTTCGCAGTTTGATTTGGCAGATGTTATTAGGGAACAGGCCATAAAAAGCTTAAAGAATTTTGAAACCAGAATTCAGGATACTTTTAATAACCCTAAGCATCATTTTAAGTTTGAAGCTGTTTTTAATACGCTGACCCTTGAAATTTCAGAACAGGTTAAAGAAAATAAAATAGATTATGTTATTATGGGGACCAAAGGTGCCACAGGAGCAAAAGAAATTTTATTTGGTTCCAATACGGTTCATGTTTTTAAACAGGTAAAATGTCCAGTGTTAGCTGTGCCTGATGGATTTAAATTTGAGCCTTCCCAAGAAATTTTATTTCCTACAGATTACGAAATAGACTATCAAGAAAAACAAATACATGCCATAGTTGAAATTGCTAAACAGTTTAAGTCTAAAATCAATGTATTGCATGTATCTCGTGGTACAGATTTATTAGATGAACAAGAACAAAATAAAGCGAAATTAAAATTGTATTTTAAAAATACGCCTCATTTATTTCATCAGGTGAAGGATCAAGAGGTTACTATAGCGATTACAGATTTTCAACAAAAAAAACGTATTGATCTGTTGATAATGATAAATAATAAGCATTCGTTTTTCGAAAACTTATTTTTTAAATCTACAGTGAGTCAACTTGGCTTTCATCTTAACATTCCGTTTCTGGTAATCCCATCCCACAAAAAAAATGTTATTGAAATCTGATATCAAAAATGACTTCAGTATTAGTTAACTTATTATTTTAATTTATGGAAACACATATTGAAGTCATAAAATCTTCAGGCGAAAAAGTAAAATTTTCAATAGAGAAACTTAGGGCTTCCTTAAAGCATTCAGGAGCAGATGTAGACCTTATAAACCAGATATTGGATAAGGTTAGGGACGAGCTGTACCAAGGTATTTCAACCAAAGAAATATATAATAGGGCTTTTGCTTTGCTTAAAAAGAAGAAAAGCTACTTTGCATCTAGATACAAATTGAAAAAAGCCATTTACGAACTTGGTCCAACAGGCTTCCCTTTCGAAAATTTTATTGCTGCCATATTTACCTATTCTGGTTATAAAACGGAAGTTGGTAAAATCTTGCAAGGAGTGTGTGTTTCTCACGAAATAGATGTGGTAGCAAATAAAAATGGAGAAACAACTATAGTGGAATGTAAATTTCATAGTGAAGAAGGACGAAATTGTAACGTAAAGGTGCCACTATACATTGCAGCCAGATTTAATGATGTTAAACAACATTGGTATACCAAACCACATAAAACCCAATTGATTGCAAGCTATGTGGTTACCAATACACGTTTTACCCAAGATGCAATACAATATGGAAATTGTGTGGGTTTAAAATTATTAAGTTGGGATTATCCAAAAGAAAATGGCCTAAAGGATAAAATTGATATATTGGGTCTGTATCCAATAACAGTTTCAACTTTATTGACCAATAGGGAAAAACAATTTTTGTTAAGTAGAGATGTGGTTTTGTGTAGGGATTTAATAGGAGATGCTTTTTACTTGGATCATTTGGGAATTTCTGAAAACAGAAAAGAAAGAATCCTTGATGAGGTTAAGCGACTCTGTAACAGTTAATTAAATTATGGAACATTTAGTGAAAATACATTTTTTGGGAGCTTCTGGAGTGGTAACAGGATCTAAGTTTTTAATTGAAACCATCCAAAAAAACATTTTAGTGGATTGTGGTATGTTTCAAGGCCTTAAAGAATTAAGGGAATTAAACTGGGATGACCTCTCTGTGGATGTAGAGGAAATAGATGTGGTTTTACTAACTCATGGCCATTTAGACCATGTTGGTTATTTGCCAAGACTTGTAAAACAAGGCTTTAAGGGCAACATTATAGGAACAGCTCCAACCCTTGCCATTGCCGAGATAATTATAAGGGATAGTGCCAAAATCCATGAAGAAGAAGCAGAAAAAGCTAATAAGGAACATTATACCAAACATGAGCCAGCATTACCTTTATACACAACTGAAGAAGCAGAAAAAACCATACACATGTTTCAAACAGAGAAAGTGGATACGTGGATAAAACTTGATGAAAACATAACTTACAGATTTCAATATAATGGCCATATTATTGGAGCAACCTTTATAGATTTGGACATATTCGAGAAGCGTTTTGTTTTTTCTGGAGATATTGGCAGAACTAACGATTACCTGTTGGACAATCCTAAAAAACCAGAGTGGGCAGATTATTTATTTGTTGAAAGTACCTACGGAAATAAATGTCATCCTGAAGAAGATGTGGAAGGATTGCTTACAGAATTAATTATCAACACGATACATTCAAAAGGAAACTTGATTATTCCTAGTTTTGCAGTGGAAAGACTTCAAACCCTAATGTATATTTTATGGAAATTATATCAGAAAAACCGAATTCCCAACATTCCTATTTTTATAGATAGTCCAATGGGACATAATGTGTTGGAAGTTTTTAAACAATTTCCAAAATGGCACAAACTTTCAAACGAAGAATACAGAGCCATGTGCCATCATGTAGCCATTGTGGAATCCTATAAAGAAACTTGGGAAACCATAGACGATAAACGCCCTAAAATAGTTATAGCAGGAAGTGGTATGGTAACAGGAGGAAGGGTTTTAACCTATTTGCAACAATTAATAGATGTAAGTTCTACTACTGTTTTACTGGTAGGATATCAAGCAGAAGGGACCAGAGGCAGGCAGCTTTTGGAAGGAGCTCAAGAAATTAAATTCTTTGGAAAATATTATCCAGTAAAAGCTTCGGTTAAGCACATTGAGAGTTTGTCGGCTCATGCAGATCAAAAAGATTTATTAAATTGGATGAGTGAAATAAAAAATATTCCAGAAAAAGTGTATTTAATCCATGGAGAACCAACAGCTCTGGATGCGTTTAGGGTTAAAATCAAAGACACCTACAATTGGAGTGCTACCATTCCAAAACTAAATAGTGTTGAGACTTTAGTGCTTTAAATGTTTTGTTGAAACAATACTTTGTAATATTTTAAACAATGAAAACACTGCAAGATTATAAGGGTTTTAATAGGGAAAAATCTATTGAAGAGCTACAATACACTATGCTTAATCACATAGAGAAACTTCAAGCTGTGAGAGTAGAACTTCAGTTTTTGCAATTTTTAACGCAGTCTCAAATTTATATCCCAAACACCATGGATCTTTTTGAAAGGTTGGAACACTTTAAAAAAGAATTGGACAAACACATCCATAAATCTGGGAAGTTAATAATTGATGCTAATTTTCATGTCAATCAAATTGCCAATAAAATTGAATGTGATGAGCTTGAATGCGACAATTATTTTATCAATGCCCATAATGAGTTGGAACAGTATATTCATCAGTTTATAAACCAAACTTCTAAGTTTAAACAGGAGATGTTTCAGTATCTTAAAAGTGTGATAAAAACAGCATAGTAAGTTTTAGATTTTAATATTTTTTAACATAACTAACTGATATTTATCATTTTAAAAAACATTTTTTCTTATTAATTTAGTGGTAAATAAATAGTTTAACTTAAAGTTTAAATATTATGTCACTTATTAAATTTAACAATCGAAACAGATTATTCCCTTGGAGTAGCACAGACTTAAAGACCTTTTTAGGGTCTGACGATTTTTTTAACGACGATTTTTTTTCTGAAGATAGCCTGATGCCAGCTATGAACGTAAAAGAAAACCCAACGGATTTTCAAATAGAATTTGCTGCACCTGGTTTTTCCAAAGAAGATTTTGAAGTTTCAATTGATAATGACATCCTTCATGTAAGTGGAGAGAAAAGCAAGGAAAAGGAACAGGAAGATGACAACTATTCCCGAAAAGAATTTAGTTACAACGCCTTTAAACGTTCTTTGAAATTGCCAACCAATGTCAATACAGAAAAAGAGGCTCAAGCAACTTATAAGGATGGCATATTAAAACTTCAATTGTCTAAAAAAGAAGCAGAAAAGCCCGCCAACAGAAAACGAGTAGAAATTAAATAAATTCACCTAAGTTAATGTTAGGCTGCTTGAAACAATTGGTATATTTTGTCTAAGACAGACAAGTTTTTAATCAAATTGCATATGGTTTGTTGGTTAGTTATTAAATATATTGATTGCGCTTTAAAATTTATATAAACCACTCAGGTAGCCTTTTTTAAACATTCACACCATGTTTACCTTTGAAACAAAATATCTTGAATGGCTTAGTGCTTCCGAAATGCACCAAGCTACCTTAAATTGGTATTCCGAATTGAACTTTGTTAAGGATGAACAACTTTTTTTTGACGACCTAATCAAATCTTATACACTTCAGTTGATAAATTCCAATCATTTTGAAGATAGTAAGCAATTGGTTGAAACACTAAATAAGTTTCAAGAAGATACGAACCTGTTGATAGAGGTTGTAAAAACACACAGAAATTCATTGCAAATATTAATAGATGGAATTAATTTGTTAGGGGAAGAAGCAGCTTACAAAAAAGAGCACAAAGGACTTGCTCTTAAACTGTCTGATTTTAAAAAGTCTTACATTGCGTTTAAAACAAATTTTTTTGAGCATATAAAGACCATCATGAAAGAAGAAAAACAACAGCGATTATTGGAGTAGCTTTCAATGACTGTGAAAAATAAGCAAAGGTACTTTTAGGTCTTCGCTTATTTTTTTTGTGCCTGAAGCCGTTAAAAAACGTTCAAATGCAGTTTCCTTTTGGACAATCAACGCCAAAAGGTCTGCTTTGTTTTTGTTTAAATATTGAGCTACAACTTCATGGATGTTTTTGTTTTTAACCAATTGATATTCAAATGTTGTGTCTTTTAGGTTGGTTTTGAGATGTTTTTGATCCTGCGCTTCATGAAACCCTTCGTCTTGTGGAATTACTCGTACCACATTCAAAGAGGTTTTAAATGTTTTAACATAGGTCAAAAGCTTTAAAAACGCCTTGCTGTTTAAAGAATCGAATTGGTCTAATGGAAGAAACAATGTGTTGGGAATTTTATATTTAAACCCTTTAGGGATTACTAAAGTTGCACAATCTACTTTTCTAATAACATTAATGGTATTGCTGCCAAAAACTACTTCTTTGGCTCCAGTGACACCATTGGTTCCCATAACAATCAAATCTATTTTTTTAGAAGCTATTATTTGGTTTACCGAATCTGTTAACACATCGTAATCCACAATGGTTTCAAACGTTATCTGTTTATTGCTAGAGCTAGACTCAAGGGTTTTAACATATTTATCTAGTTTGGTTTTGGCTTTTTTCACTAAAGAATCATAAATACTACTTGTGCCAGCTGCCATTAAATCGCTTGTAGTATAAACAGATTTTTGAGGAATATGTAGAATATAAAAATAACTTGCTTGATTTTGAAACAATTGCAAAGCATAATTAGTGGCATTTTTTGCACTTTCAGAAAAATCTGTTAGAAATAAAATGTGTTTCATATGTTTATGTTATAACTTGTTTTTAGCTTCCAGAAATTCTAATCTTTTTTGAATTATATATTTAAAAAAACTTAATAATTTTAGGTTCTAACTATAACTTGAATATAAATTAAAATTATCAAAAAAATAGTGCAACAGCTATGATTTTGGTCAATTTAGGCAAAAAAAAAGACCCTCAAAAACTTGAGGGTCTTATAATTTTCATGAAGCTAACTATTGTTAGTTCCCTTTTACTGCATTAGCAGCGTCGTTTGCAGCTTCTTTAGTTGCATCTACGGCATCATTGGCAGCTTTTTCTGTAGCAGCAGCAGCATCGTCAATTGCTTCGCCAGCAGCATCAGCAGCATTGTCGATAGCTTCACCAGCTTCGTCTATAGCCTCTTCAGTTGCATCCATTGCATCTTCTGCAGCCTCTTCAGCGTCGTCAGCAGCTTCTTCAGCAGCGTTCATTGCCTCATCAGCAGCGTTTTCTACAGCGTCTTGAGCATTTTCGTTTTTTGTATCTCTACAAGAAGTGAAAGTTAAACTTAAGCATAATAATAATACAGTACTTAATAATAATTTTTTCATTAGTTAAGGTTTTAGTGTTAAAAATTAATGCTACGAATTTAATAACTTATTGTGAAACTTTTACAAGTTTTGTTAACATTTTTTAACATAATAATTACCAATCCGTAAATTAATCTCTTAATGTACGTATAAAGGACATGATTTGGATGACAGCACCTCTATTTTTTTTTATGAAATTTAGGTTGTTTTTTCCAGAAGTTTTTCTTAATTGGCTGTTGTTGATTAGGTTGTCAAATATTTGATGTAGCTCTTTACTGTTTTTTATAGAGAACATTCCTTTGTTTTTTATCATCTCTTTGGCTTCTGGGAAGCGATTGTAGTGTTTTCCAATAATAATTGGAACGCTAAAAACAGCTGGTTCTAGAGTGTTGTGCAAACCAGTTTTTCCTGCACCACCACCTACATAAGCAATATTAGCATAGCTATAAACCTTAGAAAGTAATCCAATAGTGTCTAAAATGAGGACTTGATAGTTGAAAATTGTGTTAATGTTTTTTTCAGAAAAGAGAATTGTTTTTTTATCAATAGCTTTCTTTAATTTAAGGATTTGAGTTTTTTTTATATTGTGTGGAGCAATAATAAACTTCACCTTATTACTGTTTTCCAGTGAATTGATGTAATCTATAAAAAAAACTTCGTCCTCAGGCCATGTGCTTCCTGCAACAACACAAAGATTGTCTCCTTTAAAATGCTCAATAAAATCTAATGAATTAGGTTGTTCAAGTTGGTTGTATACCCTATCGAACCTAGTGTCGCCAGAAACAGAAACTTCATGATAGCCTATGCTTTTCAATAGATTTTTTGAAGTCTCATCCTGTGTAAAGATGTGTTGAAAAGCAAACAAGACTTTTTTCATAAATCTACCATAAAATTTGAAATACATTTGATTCGGCCTAAACAAAGCTGAAATCAATAAGGCTTTTAATTGTCTCTTTTTTAGTTCGTTTAAAAAATTTGGCCAAATATCGTATTTTACAAAAATGGTTAACTCTGGACGAACTAAATCTAGAAACTTTTTGGCGTTTGCTTTCGTGTCTATAGGAAGATAAACTACAACATCAGCTACAACTGTGTTCTTTCTTATCTCGTAACCTGAAGGAGAGAAAAACGATAAAACTATTTTGTGGTCTGGGTAATCTTTTCGTAATTCTTTAAAAACAGGAAGACCTTGCTCATATTCACCTAAAGAAGCACAATGAAACCATAATGTTTTATCTGTTTCCGAAATGTTACTTTCTAAAATACTAAAAGTATCGATTCTACCCGTTACTCCAAGTTTTATTTTATGGTTAAAAATTGAAATACCTTTCAACACCATTTGCGTCACATAAATACCAAAATTATAAATAAGCTGCAATTTTAAATCTTTAATGCTAAAATACACTTCTTTGACAAAATTTCATTGGTTAACGTTTACTAATTTTGTAATTTCGTGCAGTATGAAAAAAATTCAAATGGTTGACCTTAAAGGTCAGTATAAAGCTATCAAAGATGCTGTTAATCCTGCCATTCAGGAAATTATTGAAAACACATCTTTTATTAATGGACCAAAAGTTCATGAGTTTCAAAAAAATCTTGAAAATTATTTAGGTGTCAAGCATGTTATTCCTTGTGCAAATGGTACAGATGCCTTGCAGATTGCCATGATGGGCTTGGGTTTAAAACCTGGTGATGAGGTTATCACTGCAGATTTTACCTTCGCTGCTACAGTAGAAGTTATTGCTTTGTTACAACTTACACCAGTTTTGGTAGATGTCAACCCAGACGATTTCAATATTGATGTGGAAGCCATTAAAAAAGCCATAACTCCAAAAACAAAAGCCATTGTTCCTGTACATTTATTTGGACAATGTGCCAATATGGAGGCCATTATGGATATCGCCAAAGCGCATAATTTATATGTGATTGAAGATAATGCTCAAGCCATTGGTGCCACGTATACATTTAGCAATGGAGAAAAAGCCAAGGCAGGAACCATAGGTCATGTGGCTTCTACTTCTTTTTTTCCTTCTAAAAACTTAGGATGTTATGGAGATGGAGGAGCCATCTTTACAAATGATGATGAGTTAGCTCATACCATACGTGGGATTGTAAACCATGGAATGTATGAACGTTATCATCACGATGTAGTTGGTGTAAACTCTAGATTGGATTCTATTCAAGCAGCTGTTTTAGATATCAAGCTAAAAAAATTAGATAGTTATAATAAAGCTAGAAGAGAAGCTGCCAATAAATATAACGAAGCATTCAAAAATATTGATAAAATAACAACTCCTTTTGAGTATGGAACTTCAGACAATCATGTGTTTCATCAATATACACTTAAATTGAAAGGTGTTGATAGGGATGGACTAGTTGCCTTTTTAAATGAAAACAATATTCCTTGTGGAGTCTATTATCCCATACCACTTCATAAACAAAAAGCATATGCCGATGACCGTTATAACGAAGCCGATTTTGAGGTTACAAACCAATTGGTAAAAGATGTTATTTCATTGCCTATGCACACCGAATTGGATGATGAACAAATAGCATTCATTACAGATAAAATAATTGAATTTATAAATGGCTAAAATTTTAGTTACAGGAGGTCTAGGTTTTATAGGCTCCCATACAGTAGTTGAACTTCAAAACAAAGGGTTCGAGGTGGTGATTATTGATAATTTATCAAATTCATCGTTAGCTGTGTTGGATGGTATTAAAGCCATTACAGGTATCAAGCCTGATTTTGAGAACATTGATTTAAAAGATAAAAACTTGGTTCAAGGTTTTTTTGAAAAACATACAAACATTCAAGGTGTTATCCATTTTGCAGCTAGTAAGGCTGTAGGTGAAAGTGTGCAAGAACCTTTAATGTATTATGAAAACAACATTAATTCGCTTATTTATTTACTTCAAGAATATGCACCTATGGAGTCCCAAAACTTTATTTTCAGTTCATCCTGTACAGTTTATGGGGAGCCGGACCAATTGCCAATTAATGAAGACGCATCAATTAAACCAGCAATTTCCCCTTACGGAAATACCAAACAAATTGGTGAAGAGATTATTCAGGATGTTTGTAAAGTTTCAACAAATTTCAATGCCATTTCTTTAAGATATTTCAATCCTATTGGAGCTCATGAATCTGCACAAATTGGAGAACTCCCTTTGGGCGTGCCACAAAATTTAGTGCCATTTATTACTCAAACTGCCATTGGAAAAAGAAACCAACTGGCAGTTTTTGGAGACGATTACTCAACGCCAGATGGCACCTGTATTCGCGATTACATTCATGTAGTT
>Ga0209075_1003667_pt1 | contig 12621 bp, 12 predicted proteins | sample Stecom2011_FD_187523 | JGI IMG/M metagenome (GOLD analysis project Ga0209075, IMG submission 187523) | Agricultural soil microbial communities from Utah to study Nitrogen management - Steer compost 2011 (SPAdes) (version 2) | ecosystem: Environmental > Terrestrial > Soil > Agricultural land...
GAGCAGGGCGCCGGCCCAGAGCACGGCGCTCAGGTGGTTTGCAAACAGGTTGCCCATCGTCCCGGCCTAGCGGCGCGTGCCCCAGGTGTCCTGGGTGATGGCGCTGTACCAGCCCGACGCGTAATCGACTTCCAGTTTGCGGAAGGTGGCATTGGCATCGCTGGGGCTGACACCGCCGGACGACTCGTGAATCAGGCCTTCCTGAATCCGGTACACCGCAGCCACGGAAATGCCGTATTCCGGGTTGATCAGGCTGTAACAGGTGTTGGCCCAGGATGGCTCCAGCGGCCGCTGACCTTCCAGGGCGGCAATAATGGCCGCGGCGGCCACCTTGCCCTGGGCGTTGGCAGCAAAGCCGGACTTTGGCATCGGGGCGGCAATGGTGGCGTCGCCCACCACGTAGATATCTTTTACCTGGGTGGATTCGAAGGTAACCGGGTCCACCGGCACCCAGCCGGACTCATTGGTTACGCCCGCCCGGTCAGCAATAAAGCCGGCCTTCTGGGGCGGCACCACGTTCAGCACCGAGGCCTTGTGAATGGTGCCGAATTCGGTTTCCACTTCCCGCTTGCCGGCATCAACACGAACCACCTTGCCGTCGCCAGACAGCCCAACCCACTCAATGCGGTCGCCGTGCACGTCTTTCCAGCCCTGCATGAACAGGCCCTGCTTGGAGAAGTTGTCCTTGGCATCCAGGATCAGCACCTTTGAGCGGGGTTTGTGCTGGCTCAGATAATGGGCCACCAGGCTGGCGCGTTCATAGGGCCCGGGCGGACACCGGAACGGGTTGGCGGGGGCGGTCAGCACGAACACCCCACCATCATCCATGGCTTCGATCTGGCGACGCAGCAATCGGGTCTGGTCGCCAGCCTTCCAGGCATGGGGCGCCTGCTCTGCCGCAGCCTGGTCATAACCTTCGATGGCGTTCCAGCGGATATCAATGCCCGGGGACAACAGCAGTTTCTCATAACGGATATTGCTGCCATCGCCAAGGCTGACCGTGCGGGACACCGGGTCAACGTCCTGGGCCGTGGTGTGAACGACCCGGACACCCAGCTCACGCAGCTCGTTGTAGTTGTGGCTGATGCTGTCCATGGTACGCATGCCCGCCAGTACCAGGTTCGAGAACGGGCAGGTGTAGAACACCTTGTTGGGTTCAATCAGGGTAACGTCCAGATCCGGTGCGTTGCGCTTCAGGTACTTGGCGGCGGTGGCGCCACCAAAGCCGCCGCCCACCACCACGACCCGTGCAGACAGATCTTTGCTGGCGGGCCCGCCAAGGCTGCTGCAGGCTCCCAGCAGAGGCAAGGCAGAGGCCGCGCCCATCAACTTGAGCAGATCACGACGGGACGAGTTCAGGCCCTGATTCTTGATGTTTGATTTGGTCATGGTCTCGATTCTTCTGTCGTGGTGATAATCAGCGCTGCTGGGCGGAGCCGATGCGCGAGAAATACTGGGCCAGGGCTTTCAGCTCGTCATCGGAATAGCCTTTGGCAATCCGCGGCATGACGGTAGCCCGGGTGGAGTCGCTGTGCTTGAACTCCATCAGCTGGTTTTCAAGCGCCGTGGCGGGCCGGTTGGCGATGGCCGGGATAACGCCGGCCAGCTTGCCATCGGTACCGTGGCAGTTGGCGCAGGAAGCGGCGAGCAGCGCGGTTTGCGCGGCGTTTGCCTGGTCGTCAGCCAGCGCCGGCAAGGCCGGCAGCAGCAAGGCAAAGGTCAGAGCGAATCTTGTTTTCATGGAGTGGTCTGCCCGGATTAACTGGATGATAGAACAGCTAATTTACTGGGCCGGACCTTGTGTAGGCCAATAATATGGCGGTATATGATATTCGCTTTGGTTATTAGAATTCTTGGTTATTTCAGGTTCTCGGGAATAAGTCTTAACGCTGGCAGTCGCGCGATTGATAAATGATAATCAACTGCATATGATAAGGTGAATTGATAAGTTAAGGTTGCCCGGTAATGTCCTCTGTTACCCAGTCCCGCCCACGAATTCTGATTGTTGAAGACGACCACACTCTGAGCGATCAGCTTTCGGGTCTGCTGACCAGCAAGGGCTATCAGGTTCAACAGTGCTTTGAGGGCGACCAGGCCCTGCTGGACGCGCTCAGTCTGCGACTGGACCTGATCCTGCTGGATGTGTTGTTGCCCGGGATGAACGGGTTTGATGTGCTGGAGCGCCTGCGTAAGACCCGCCAGACACCGGTCATGATGTTGACCGCCTGTGGCGCGGAGGAGGAGCGTATCCTGGGTTACCAACAGGGTGCGGACGACTATCTGCCCAAGCCGTTCAGCTTTACCGAACTACTGCTGAGGATCGAAGCACTGCTCCGGCGCACTCTCAAGGCAGGCGATCAACGCGCTGATCCCACAGAGCTGGTGGTTGGTGATCTGATGCTTGATCGCTCAAGTCTGTCGGTGGTTTGCAACGGCCAGGGGATTTGCCTGACGCCCATCCAGTTCCGACTGCTTTGGATGCTGGTTCTGCACCAGTCGGAGACCCTCAGCAAACCCTACCTGTACCAGGTGGTGCTGGAAAAGGAGTTCAGCCGTTATGACCGGAGTCTGGATATGCATTTGAGCCGGGTGCGCCGCAAACTGGTTGAGGCCGGCATGGCGGCTGACCGCCTGCAAACTGTCCATGGCCGGGGGTACTGTTTTCTGTGAGCCGCAAACTCTGGTGGCGCCTTTGCGGCACTCTGGCCCTTGGAACGCTGGTGCTGGTCTGGGTGATCTCCTTCCTGGGGGCTACCACTGAACAGCAGATGAGTTTCATCGCCAAGCACCATCGGGACACCCTGAAGCAATGGGGCCGAACGGCCGAGCGGCTATATCACTCCGGCGATGAACGGGCGCTGGCGGACTGGTTGGAAAACCTTCAGGTGCAGGAGGATACCTGGGCGGCGGTGGTGCGGTCGTCGGTGCAGCCACTGGCCGGCAGTGAGCTGTCCGGGCAGTTTCTGGAAGGCTTTCGTCTTGGCCGGAACGTAGAGTGGAAAATCCATCTCTACTTCGCAGACAACCCGATCATGGACATGACCTTTGCCGATGGCCACACCCATTTTCTGATTACCCTGCCGCAACGGATGCGCCCGGGCACCTACCTGCCGGAGATGAAACTGTTCCTGAAAGTGGCCTTGCCGTTGGTGGTGCTGTTGGTGCTGTCGTTGGTCATTTACCGGCATGTGATGAATCCCATCCGGCAATTGGAACTGGCTACCCGCCAGTTCAGCGAAGGCAACCTGGGAACCCGGGTGCGTGCCCTGCTGGGCAATCGTAACGATGAACTCACCGCCCTGGCAGATACCTTTGACCGTATGGCGGAGCGTATTGGCGATCTGATCCTGTCACAGCGCCGTCTGATTGCTGACCTCTCGCACGAGTTGCGAACCCCGTTGACCCGGATCGATATGGCCGTCAGTTGCGTGGAGGAAGGCATAGATACTCATCATTTTCTGCCGCGTATCCGGCGGGAATGTGATCTGATGCGGGCGTTGGTGGAAGATACCCTGACCCTGGCCTGGCTCGAGAATGAACAGCCGGACCTGGGCAACGAAGACCTGAACCTGACCGACCTTGTGGACACCATCGTTGAGGATGCCCGCTACGAGAACCCCAGCCGCAGGATTGTGGCCGAATTGCCCGATCAGGCCATGCTGGCGGGGAGTAGTCACCGGGCCATAGCCCAGGCGGTTGAGAATGTCGTGCGCAATGCCTGTCACTACACCCCGGCGGAGGGCTGCATACGGATCGTGCTGGAGCCCCAGGACAACGGATACCGGCTGTCGGTCAGCGACCAGGGGCCGGGCGTGCCGGCCGAGCAGCTTGAGCTGATCTTCAAGCCATTCTTTCGGGCCTCCCGCACGGGTCAGTCCGGGCCTGGCGGGCATGGACTGGGGCTATCCCTGGCTCGTCGTCAGGTTGAGGCCATTGGTGGCTGGATTCAGGCCCGGAATCGGCCCGGCCGGGGACTTCAAATGGATCTGTGGTTTCCTGCGTCACGTTTGTAACAAATGTAAAAGTCGTTCACTTCCTCGATTTTCTAATCGAGAATGCGCCCCAAATAGGAATCATTTTCAGTATTGGAGCGCAGTACCCATGGCAAATCTTGGAACTGAATCTCGAGTGGGTGGCTTTCGTCGCAACGCCTTGTGGCTTGCCCTGGCCGCATCCCCCCTGGCCCATGCAGACCCGGTGTCCCTGGAGCCGATACAGGTGACCGCTGAGCGGGAAGCTGCCAGCGATATCGTCATTGACCGGCAGAACCTGGATCGTTACCAGGCGGATGATCTGAACGATGTGTTTGCCGGGCGCCCGGATGTCAATGCGGGGGGGGCGAACAGCATTGCCCAGAAAGTCTATGTGCGGGGCTTTGAAGACCCGCTCTTGAACGTATCAGTGGATGGCGCCACCCAGGCCGGGGCGCTGTTCCATCATTCCGGCCGGCTGTCGGTGGAGCCTGAGCTGCTCAAGCAGGTTGAGGTCAACGCAGGGGCCGGTCGGGCGACGGACGGCGCCGGTGCCCTGGGTGGTTCAATCCGTTTCGTGACCCGGGATCCGGAAGACCTGTTGCGACCGGGAGAAAACGCCGGGGCCCTGGTCAAGTTTGGTTCTTTCTCCAACACCGACGGCTACAAGGCTAGCGGAACAGCCTTTGGTCGGCTGAGCGATAACTGGAGCACCCTGGTGTCTGTCAGCCAGAGTGATCACGAGCCCTTCAAGGATGGAAATGGTGAACGTGTTGCCGGCAGTGATGCCCGCCAACAGCTTGGCTTTGCCAAACTGGTCGGCCAGTTGCCGGCCGATCAGACCCTGAAACTCAGTCACGAAGTCCGCTCCGACAAGGGCGAACGGCCCCAGCGCCCACAGTGGATCGTCAGTGGTTTCAATCGCCTGTACGACCTTGATGGCCGCCGGGACACCACCACCCTGAATTACGGATTTGCACCCTCCGGCAACGCCTTGGTGGATCTGGAAGCAACCGTTTACCATACGGAGTCCGACATTGAGCAGAACGTCGAGGACCGCTGGGGTCGCTACTTCGGGTTCAGCAAGAACACCGGCGGCGACCTCCGCAATACCAGCCGTTTCGGCGAGCACAGCCTCACCTACGGTGTGGACTACCGGGAAGACAAAGTCAACGCAGGCTACGAGGACGACAAGAAAGCCGAACAGCAGACCGGTGAAGTGCTGGGTATCTACCTCCAGGGTGATGTATGGCTCACCAGCCGTCTGCTGTTCAGTGCCGGTGCCCGCTATGATGACTACCGGCTCAAGGACAACAATGACCAGCGCTTCAGTGAGGATGAGGTCAGTCCGAACGCCAACCTGGCCTGGGAGGTGGTCGACGGTTTGACCCTGAAGGCCGGCTATGCCGAGGCATTTCGTGGGCCCACCACCCAGGACTCCTTCAAACTGGAAGGCTCGGAAAACGATCCCGACCTGAAGGGGGAAAAGGCCCGCAATACCGAAGTCGGTTTCGATTACCTCTATGACCGCTTCCGCCTGTCTGCGGAGGTGTACCGTTCCGAGATCAAGGATGCGATTGCCGACCCGCTGCTGCCTTTCCGGGAGTCCATCTACAAGAATATCGGTGACCTGGAGTCTGATGGCTACCTGATTTCAACCGGTTACCAGTGGCAGGCGCTGTCCGCCGGGCTCAGTTTCCACAGCAACGATGCCGAAGTGGATGGCCAGCCGTTGACCGTTTACGAGCACAACCTGCTTGGCAACACCATGGGCGACACCTGGATTGCCGATTTGGCTTACCGCTGGGACCGCAACCTGGAGTTCGGCTGGCAGGGCCGGTTCGTCAAGGGTATTGATGGCCTGGAAACGTCTGTGGGTACCGTCGACAAGCCTGGCTACGGCGTACACGACGTGTTTGTCCACTGGCTGCCCACCGGCAGTGAGGACCTGAGACTGACCCTCACGGTCAAGAATGTGGGTGACAAGCAATACCTGGATCACGCCAGTAACGCCGATTACCAGCATATCGAGGACTACGAAGGCATTGTCGGTATGCCCGAACCCGGTCGTGACATTCGCCTTGGCCTGGCCATGCGGTTCTGAGGTCGCTGATGGCATTGTCACAGTTTGTCGCCGCCCTGCTGGGCGGCGTTCTTCTGATCCAGGCCTGCGTGGTCCAGGCGGCGAGAACCGTCACGGACCTGGCCGACCGGCAGGTGACCATCCCCGAGTCCGTGAACCGGGTGATACTGGGTGAAAGCCGATATATACCGGCGCTAGCGATTCTGGACGGCGATGCCACCGTTGATCGCCTGGCCGGCATCTTGCCGGATTTCGAGCAGACCGACCCAGGTGGGTATGCCCAGTATCTGGAACGCTTTCCCGCATTGGCGGGGGTGCCCCGGGTGGGGCATGCCTCTGCGGACAGTTTCAGTCTGGAATCGGTGCTGGCCATCGGGGCCGACCTGGCCATCTTCAGCCTGGAGGGCCATGGTCCCGGAGCCCACAACAGGGCGTTAATTGAACGCCTTGAGCGGGCTGGCGTGGCGGTCGTGTTTGTCGATTTCCGGCAGCAGCCCCTGGTCAATACTCCCCGAAGCATGGCCCTGCTGGGTGAGGTGCTTGGCCGAGAGCAGGAGGCGCAGAGGTTCAACCGTTTCTACCGGGAGGCGCTGGCTCGGGTCAGTGAAGCGGTATCTGACATCCCCCCGGACAGCCGGCCCAGGGTGTTTCTCCACAGCCGATTAGGCCTGCATGACAGCTGCTGCGAAACCATGGTCCGGGGAATGATGGGACGCTTCATTGACGCCGCGGGCGGGCGCAATGTGGCGGCAGACCGGGTGCCCGGGGTTTCCGGTGTGATGAATCTGGAGTACCTGCTCAGTGACCCTCCCGATCGCTACCTGGCCACGGCCATTGGTTCGCGCAAGTACCAGGTGTCCGATGCCGATCAGCCCTATGTGATGCTGGGGGCGGGTGTTGATGGGCCGATGGCCCGCGAGTCGTTCCGCCGAGCGACGGATCGGCCCGGGCTTCGGGCCCTGGAGCCAATCCGGGAGCAGCGGGCCATGGCGATCTGGCATCACTTCTATAACACACCGATGAACGTGGTAGCGGTTCAGGCGCTGGCTCGCTGGCTGCACCCGGAGGCGCTGTCTGAACTGGACCCGGAGCAAACCCTGGAAACCTTTTACCGGGAGTTTCAACCAGTGCCCCTGGATGGCCGTTACTGGATCACGCTTGGCGAGGAAACGCTATGACGTCGCCGAGTGCAGGCGCTGCCGCCAGCCGGGCAGGCACACCGGCGGATGGCGGGCTGGCGAGCCAGTACCGCCGTTTTGTGTTCCGGCGGGTACTGTGTCTGGCTGGTCTGGTGACTGCGGCGGTGGCTGCATTGCTGGTAGACATCGCCTCGGGGCCGGCCATGCTGGGTTTGCTGGACGTGATTCGCGGGCTGTTGAATCCTGAAAGCCTTAATGCCGGCACCCGGGTGATCATTCAGGACATCCGGGTGCCCTACGCGTTGATGGCGGTGGTGGTGGGCGCCTGCCTGGGCCTGGCCGGGGCCGAGATGCAGACAGTACTGAACAACCCCTTGGCCAGCCCGTTTACCCTGGGCGTCGGCGCGGCTGCCACCTTGGGGGCGTCGCTGGTGATCGCCTTCAATATCTCGGTATTGGGGCTGGCGGCTCATGTGCTGTTGCCTCTATCTGCCTTTGTGTTCGCCGCGGCCGCCTCGCTGCTGATTCTGGTATTGTCACGCACTCTGGGGGCCTCGGTGCATGCGGTGGTGCTGTTTGGTATTGCCCTGTTATTCGGCATCAACGCAGTGGTGGGCCTGATCCAGTTCATGGCCGACGCCGAGTCGGTTCAGCAGATTGTGTTCTGGACCATGGGTAGCCTGGCTCGGGCCAGTCTGGACAAAGTGGCCATTGTCGCCCTGGTGCTTGCGCTGTGCCTGCCGTTTTCCCTTCGTAATGCCTGGGCCATGACCCTGTTGCGCAGTGGTGAGGAGCAGGCCCGCAGTCTGGGTATCCGGGTGGAGCGCATGCGCCTGGTGGTGTTGATGCGGGTGAGCTTGTTGACGGCCGCCGCCATGTGTTTCGTTGGGGAGATCGGTTTTATCGGCCTGGTGGCACCCCACATTGCCCGCTTGATGCTGGGGGAAGATCACCGTTTCCTGCTGCCGGGCAGCGCCCTGGCCGGGGCCGTCCTGCTGTCGTTGTCATCCATCGCCAGCAAGCTGCTGGTGCCGGGGGTGGTATTGCCGGTGGGGATCGTGACCGCACTGGTGGGTATACCGCTGTTTATAACGCTGATCATCGGCCGAAGCAGGAGGGCCGCGTTGTGACCCTGAAGCTGCAATCCGTGACCGCCGGCTACCGGAATCGATCCGTCTTCACCGGACTTACCCTGCCGGAGATACCCGCGGGCTCACTGGTGGCCGTGGTTGGCCCTAATGCTGTGGGTAAGTCCACGCTGCTGAAATCCATCGCCGGCCTGCTGCCGATTGCCGGCACCATGACCTTTGCCGGGGAGAACCTGGCGGCGATAACCGCCCATCAGCGCATTCGTCGTGTCGGCTACCTACCCCAGCCACTGCCCCAGGCCATTCCCCTGGTGGCCTACGAAACCGTGTTCAGCGCCTGCCGCTCTGCCCGCGGCGACTGGTCCCGGGAAGAAACCGAGCTGGCGATTGAAGAGATTTTCAGCACCCTGGGTATCCGGCAACTGGCGCTTCGGCGGCTGTCGGAAATGTCCGGTGGTCAGCGTCAGATGGTAGGGCTGGCCCAGGTTCTGGTGCGCCAGACGCCATTGATGCTGCTGGATGAGCCTACCAGCGCCCTGGACCTGCACTGGCAGCTCAACGTACTCAATGCGGTGCGTGACGCCACCAGCCGGACCGGCTCGATTGCCCTGGTAGCCAGCCATGACCTCAATCTGGCCCTGCGCTATTGCGACCAGGTTCTGGTGTTGTCTCCTGGCGGCCAGGCCGTGCTGGGCAAACCGGCACAGGTACTGACGCCGGAGCTGCTGGCCCAAACCTATGGTATCGAAGCCCGAATCGAACAGTGCTCTCGTGGGCACCCCATCGTGCTGGCGGATCGTCCGCTATCCGCCCGTGTTAACTGACCCGCTGATGTCGAGGAAACTGGCATGCCAACCATGAATGCCCGAGTGGCCACCACCGATCCCGGTCGCCTGATCAATCGCCTGTGCAAACACTTTCGCCACAAGATTGAGGCTGAGTGGACAGGGACCAATGGCAGGCTGACTTTCTCCATCGGTGATTGCCGGCTTGAAGCCGCAGACGGTGAGTTGCTTATGCGGTGCCAGTCACCCACCGAGACGGAGCTGGAGGAGCTGGGCCAGGTGGTAGCTTCCCACCTCATCCGCTTTGCCGGCGATGAGGTGGATGAGGTTCACTGGCAGACCGCCAGCGACTGAGGTTGATCGCCGGTTTCCGGAACCCGCAGCCTCAGCTGGCGAAGGTCGCTGCACAGCACTCGGTAGCTGTCTGGGCCGAACCATTCCAGGGAGATGTCCAGAGGGGCCGGGTTGGCCAGCGACCGGTGCCAGTTGGCCAGCGTGTCCAGCAATGGGCGGTAATCGCAGGCGCCCTCCATCACCGGCACCATACCTTGCCTTGAGCCTGCCGGTGAGTACACATTGGCCGGGGCGAACACGCCAAGCTGGTCCCGCTGGCGGATATTCTTGAAGTGAAAATGCCTGACCCAGGGCGCCATCTGTTGCAGGGCAAGCTGTGGGTCCGCCCCGGCCTCCCAGACATGCAGGACATCGAAGTTGATGCCCAGGGCCGGATGGTCAATGTCTGCCAACAGTGCCAGGGTAGAGTCGACCGTATCGGCCAGGGTGCCGGGGTGTGTTTCCACCACCAGGGTCAGGCCTTCGTCCGCGACGCAACGGGTGAGCGTTTGCAGGCGTCGGGTCAGGGCCTGGCGCTGCCCCCGGTCAAGCTCGGCGCTGCCCTGATGGCCGGCAAACGTTCGCACTTTGGGTGCCTGCCAGTGCCGGGCCAGTCGGCAGAGGTCGCGGGTGTAGCGGATGGCCTCCTGTTCACCGCCCTCCAGTGGCAGATAGTCGCTGACCATGGGAATGGCCAGTCCCTGGCTTTTCAGCCAGCGGCCATCCAGGCCGGGTTGTTCTGACAGGTGCCGGGCATGCACGCCCCAGAGTTCAATGCCGTCGAAGCCGGTGGCCCCGGCCCAGGTGGCCAGTTCCGGTAATGACACCAACTGGTGGCGGAACGAGATGGTACACAGGTGGAAGCGGATCATGGTAATACCTCCAGGTCGGACGTCCGGGTGTCGGCGGTGGCGCTGGTGAGATCGGGGTGTTGCTGCTGCCATTCCTGGAACAGTCCCTGCAGGCTGTCCTTGATGGCGAACTCCCGCTGATCCTGCTCGTCCAGCAGCTGCTCGACCCCGGCCAGCAGGGCAGGGTTACCTGACATCACCAGTTTCAGCGCCCGGTACTGGATTTGGGTGTAGGTTTTCACCAGTCGGTCAATGTCCTCGCACAGGGCCTCGAACCACGGATCGCCCTCGGCGGTGCGGCCCTGATCCTCCAGCAGCCAGGCAAAGGCGTGCTCGTAGGCGTACTTGCGAATCGCCATCACCGGAATTTCCCGGAATGCTCGGGGCAGGTTCGCCAGTGGTTGCCTGGCATCTTGCCCGGTATGGGCGCGCAGAATCTGCCGCAGGGCATCGGTGAACGGATTGGTCTCCGCTTTCATGCACTGGGCGAAGTAGGCGGCGACCGTTTCCGCAGGCGTATGCCGGATTTCCAGACCATCGAAACAGAAACCGCCGGCAGCGGCCGGGGATCGGACCGAGTCCAGAATCCGGGTTTTGGGCAGCACACCCTCCCAGCGAAAATCCGGGTCCGACATGAACCACTGCTCCGGGTCGTCTGTGGCTTCCAGCATCACGAAGTGGGGAAACGGGTTCTGGTGGAACTTGTTCTCCCGTTCCGGCAACCGGTAGAGGTCCAGCATGACCATGACCTGACGCTCGGCAGGGCGCGTTTCCACCAGTTCAATCAGCCGGTCTATGTTGGCCTCTTTCGATTGCTGGTGGTTGTACCAGGGCTCAATGGTGACGCCATACAGCAGTCGATACCACTCCCGGAACTGGTCGTGGCGGGTATGGGGCGAGTGGTAAGACAGAACCTGCTCCTCACTGACCGAGAAGTCCGCATCCCAGACGCCAAAGTAGAAGGGGCGGTGGTCCACACCCGGTGTGCGTTTGATGATCTCGCAGACACAGCTGACAAAACAATGCACTTTGATCACAGGGAAACCTCCGGATTGCCGGTGGCGACCAATAGCGCTTCCAGATCCTCAACGGTCTCGAGCTGATGGGTCAGCAGCGCTTCCTCCGGAACATGCAGGCCGTGCTCCAGTTCCAGGTGCACAATCAGTTGCAGCAGCATGATGGAATCAATCGCCAGGTCGGCGTTGAGGCGGGCCTTGGCCGAAAACACCGATAGCCGGGCGTCAGGTAGATGGTTTCGAATCACCGTTTCAATGGCGCTTCGGGTCAGGTTGGTTCTGCTCATGCCAGGACCTCCCGCTGACCCTTGTCAGCGAGGGATTCGCTTAACAGCCGGCGGCTGACCTTGCCGTTCGGGAGCCGGCTGATGCTTTCCACCTGTTCGATCAGTGACGGCACCTGGTGAGGTGACAGTCGGTCGCGGCTCCATTGTCGAAGCTGGTCGGTGTCGATGTCTGAATCCGCCACGAAACGCAGGCAAACCCGTTCACCGGCAAAGGCATCGTGTTGCTTGAAAGCCACCGCCTCACGAATCCCGGGGTAGCCAAGGAACACGTCTTCCACGGCGCCCGGGTAGACGTTAATGCCGGCGACATTAATGGTGTCATCGGTGCGGGCCAGGAAGTGCAACTGGCCCCGGTGGTCGAAATAGCCCAGATCCCTACTGTGAATGCGCTGTCCGGTGGCTTTTACCGTGATCAGGATTTCATCCGGTTGCCCGGCGGAGGCACCGGCCTGCACCGACAGGTGAGGCAGCGGGTGGCCCAGCAGGCCCGGTTCGGTCACGTCCGCGCTCACGGCCACGCAGCCGGCCTCGGAGCATCCATACTGCTGGCACAGCCGCAGACAGCGGTCCCTAAGCTGAGTCAGCACCGGCGCGGGCAAGGGAGCCCCGGAAAGCATGACAGCATGCAGCATTTCCTGTTCCGGCAGCATCCGCATCAGCAGGCTAATCAGGGTGGGTGAAGCATAGAGCAGGTGCTCAGGCACCGCACGCAGTCGGGCGATAATGAATCGTGGGTTCAGATTGGTAACCACATGGGGTGTGATGCCCCGCTCCCGGGCAGCCAGCACACCACAGATCAGACCGTAGGAGTGGGTGACTGGACAGGCGACCACCGGCGTTAAGGCCCGGGCCTCAGTAAAATGGGCGACATAGGCGGCCAGTTCCCGGTCTATTTCGCGCCAGGGCCGGGCGATGGTCTTGGCCTTACCCGTGGTGCCGGAACTGAGCTGAATCAGCTCACCACCCTCGGCCGAAGCCGTCCGTGTCACCCCGCCAAGAGTTTCCGGCGTTACCTCCTGCAGTTGCTCGCCGAACAGCAGGTAGCTGCAGCCGGTGTCCTCGGCCAGG
>Ga0209075_1003668_pt1 | contig 12621 bp, 3 predicted proteins | sample Stecom2011_FD_187523 | JGI IMG/M metagenome (GOLD analysis project Ga0209075, IMG submission 187523) | Agricultural soil microbial communities from Utah to study Nitrogen management - Steer compost 2011 (SPAdes) (version 2) | ecosystem: Environmental > Terrestrial > Soil > Agricultural land...
GATATCCATAACCCTGACACGGATGGAGATAATCTGGATGACTCCCGTGATCCTGAGCCGTTTGTGCCGGATACGGAAGCGCCCGTCGTTGCTCTGGTCGCTCCGCAAATAGATGAAGTCCTGGTAGCGGGTTCAGAAGTGCGCTTTGAGCTCGCGATTGATGAGGCTGGCTATATAGAAGCAATAGAGGCAAACATCAATGGTGTAGCCGTCGATGCCTCGAACACCAAGCCATATCGTATTGAAGCGATTGTACCGATCGCTGATGTCCTACGCCTGGAAGTTGTAGCGATAGACCAGAGCGGCAATCGCTCGATTCCTCTGATCCAAGAATTCAACATCGAAATTCCATCGCACTTCGAGATCGAGGGTTCGGTCATAGCGGAGTTCTATGGGTTTACTGACGGCGTGCCAGGTCTAACTATTAGTGTGGAGGGCGCTGATGCCTCGGGGCTGTCGGAACAATGGGGAGATTTTTATATCGATTCGGTTTCGACCTATGTCGGTGAATTTTATCTCAGGATCACCGGGCAATTTGAAGGGCAGTCTATCGATGTGAGGGTCGGGCCCTATGCTCCATTACCGGGTGGGAGCGTATCCGTAGGCACTCTCTATCTGAACGATTATCTAGATGACGATTGGGTCGATACGGATGGTGACGGGCTTTACGACATCCTTGAAGTGATCATTGGTAGTAACGCCCTGGATGCCGATACCGATGGTGATGGCTTACATGACTTCTTTGAGTTCTGGTATGGATTTGATCTCTGGTCCGGCCCGGATGACAACGAGGCTCAGGGCGATGAGGATGGCGACGGGCTGACCAACCTGGAAGAGCAAGAACTGGGCACTGATCCCTATGCGTGGGATACCGATGGAGATCAGCTATCGGATAGTGTGGAAAAGAGATATGGAACCAATCCCACACTAGCAGATTCGGATGCTGATGGCGTTGATGACTTTAGAGAGCTGTTTGGTGATTTTACCGACCCCAATAATGCTGCGAGCAGACTGGACGACTTTGTGTTCTTTGATTATGAGATGTATATCGGGAATAGCAGTTGGGGAGTTAATCAATACGGCACGCTCTACCAGGATTATTACTTTGGGCCGCTTGGCCACGGGAACGGACTATATGTAGATGGCAGCTCCGCTGAGTATGGCGGGTCTGAATCTGCTGCCTTTGGCTACGAGAGCGATGTTTACAAGATTGGCATTGTTCCAAGTTCAGGAGAGTTCAGGTTCAGGCCCTGGCTGGCCTCTGACAGTCGAGTGGCAGTTAGTAGAAGAGTTGTGCCAAGTGATGAAGGCGATGTCGCATTTATTCGAGTCATAGATGTCTTCACTAACATCGCAACAGAGAATGTTGTGATTGAAGTGGAGTCTCAGGAATATTACCGCTCATCTGGATGGCTCAGAGTTCTGACGTCTAACGGTGATGGTCGCGTTGATGAAAACGATCATTATTTCATTGTTGAAGATCAGGGCAATACGGATCGCAATTTATATATTCATGTGCTTGGTAATGAAGAGGGAGAGCTGAAGGCTTCGCCAGATACCGAAGTCTACAGCGGCAGTAACTACAGTTATCTGAGGCATCGGATCGCCTTGGCTCCCGGCGAGACCAAAATGCTCATGCGTGTGCTAACCACAGCTTCAGATCTTACGGCTGCTACGGCGCAGGCAAATGAATTGCAAGCCTTGCCCGAGGCGGTATACCGGGGGCTGTCCTGGGAAGAGGCGCAGGCAGTTCAGAACTTCAAGTTCGATCTGACACCGAAAGTGTGGTTTAGCAACCTTGAGCACATCGCGCAGCCAGTGCTGTCACAAGATAGGTTGCAAATCCAGCTGGAGGCTCCACTAGCAGACACAGTTGACCTGTACGTCAATGGAACTCTCTATAGCACTTCGACAGCGCAGATGAGCCATACCTTTGAAATCGTTGTGCCGGACATTAAGACGGCTGGCGCTAAGCTCCGCCTGAAAGCGGTCGCGAAGGGATATGAAGGCCGGTCTGCCGAAACTGAAGTGATTGAGTTGGCGGTGGCAGAGTCGACAGCGGTGTCTGGACAGCTTGTCTACCAGGAAGAGGGACAGTTGAAGCCTGCAGTCAATATCTCTGTGCGGCGAGTTGATGGAAGTGGCACCGTTCAGACGGACTCTGCCGGACGCTTTACCATCGTGGTGCCTCTTGACGAGCAGACTCTCCTTGCCGCAGAAGGCTTCGTAGGTGTGGGAAATAACATTTATGTCTGGCGGGAGTTGACCACCGTTGCTCCGGCGACGGTCGAGACCATTGATGTGGGGCAGTTTGAACTAGTACCTCAGGTAATCACACTACATGGCATTGCCCAAATTGTAGAAGGTCCACCCGTTCACAATTTCACAGTAACGGCTACTGTAATGGATGACTGGGGGCGGATAATACAGCACATCTCCACCAGTACTCTGGCAGATGGCCGATTTACTCTCAGTTATGTACCAGTGGGTACCTTGTTGCGCCTGGAAATTTCAGGATTCTATGACGGCAACTTTTATCGTCATGAATCAGAGCACGAATACATCACTGAAGACATGGATGGCCTGGAAGGGAGCTTTTATGTAAGCCAGCCCTATGTACCCGCGGCGCAATAAAGTAGAGGCTTTCTGGACTGACGATTAAGGCAAGAGATTGATCGGGATTAAACCCGGACAGCGGCAATATACAACATGTGAAATAGAAAACTTCACCAAAGGCGATTTGGCTGATGACAAGTATTTATGTCTCAGTTAGTTTGTTAGCCCCAACTCACGGTGAGTTTGAATATTTGGGACGGGCTGGTCGCTCGGAAGCAGTAATTAACGGAGGCGAAATGCATCCCTTTAAACGGATCTTATTGGCAACGATGATTGTGGGCGCTGCAGCATGCAGTCAAGAGGAAGGTAACCGCACGGTTGCCACCATTCAGGGGGTTGATATTCAACAGAAAGAAGTCGATGCCTACCTCCGGTTCAAGCGAGTCCCTGCCGAGGATACCGCGCGAGCTGATCGTCTGCAGGAAGATTATTTGGAGCGTAAGGCATTAGCCGCTGCTGTGGTGAAATCCCCATACATTGAGGCGGACCTGGTCGCCGCTGAAGTGGAGGATTTCCGCTTGCAGATGCTGATGAGCCGTTATTTCGAGAACTACCTGAATGATGTAGTGAATGACCAGGCGGTTGAGAATTACTACAACAGCCATCCTGAAGAGTTTCGGGTGGAAAAAGCAGCGGTTGCACATATCCTGCTGCGGACTTCGCCAACCATGAGTGAGGCGGAGCGAAAGGTGAAGATGGCGGCTGCCCAGGAGGCCTTTAGCAAGGCCAAGGCCAATGAGCCTTTTGAAAAGCTGGCGGAGCAATATTCGGAAGACCGTATTTCTGCCAAGAAAGGCGGAAACCTGGGGTGGATCAAGCAGGGCGCGATTGACCCCGCTTTCTCTCAGCAGGTATTTGCCCTCAAGGCTGGAGAGATTTCCGAGCCATTTGTAACGCCCTTTGGTTACCACGTCGTGAAAAAACTGGAGGATACCCAGGTCATCACAGTGCCCTTTGAGCAGGTGAAAGGCGATATCCGTTTCAAGCTGCGCCAGTTGGCGAAAGACGAAGAAATGCAGCGATTGCTGAAGTCTGTAGCACAGGAAGAGTCGTAACTTCATGAAGATGTTCCAGAAGGGATGGAGTGTGACAATGCCTCGCTTGCTTGGAGGTGTCGGTGTCCTCTTGTTGGCGGCCTGCACAGGGCCAGAAACGCCAGCATCATCGGCCAGTGCTGATACGGAGCCTGCCTTGGCAACTGTGGCGGGAACGCTCGTTACTGAGTCAGATATCGAGCTCTTGCTAGAGCGAGTCGGCGGTGACCAAGCCCTGTTGTACAGGGCTCAATTGCTGGCGGATGAGGCCAGCCGTGCAAAGCTGCTGGAGAGTTTGATCAATAGCCGTGCCATGGCTAAAGCCGCCGAGCAGGAATTGCCTGCCGATGAACTCGAAGACATCCGGCGGTTGGTTCGCTTCTATGAAGAAGAGCTGCTGGTCAAGCGTTATCTCGATCGGCACGCCCAGGTACAGCCAGTCTCCACGCAGATGGTCAAGGATTACTACCAAGAGCATCAGCACGAGTTCGAGGATGAGCCGCAATACAGGTTTGAAGTGTTGACCAGCTTCGGCGAGCTCTCGGAGACCCAACGACAAGCAATTCTCAACGCGTTTGAGCAGGCACCGTCCGCAGCCGACTGGAAACAGTTGGAAACACGTTTGCACCAAGACAAGATTCCCGTGAGGCTGCAGCAAGCTCAAGCGCGCCCCTCTCTGTTAGCCCCCCGACTTCGCAATCTGGTTCAGAACACCCAACCCGGTGCGGTCTCTTCGGTGTTGGTGGAGGAAACGATTCAAGTTGTTCGTGTGTTGGAGCGCATTCCTGGTGCCGTTAGGCCGTTAGCCGAGGTGAGTTCGGAAATTCGCAAACGGCTGGCGCCAGTCATGATGAAAAAGGCCATTGCCGAGGCCTCCCAACAGGCTAGGAGCCAAGTCAGCGTGCAGTACGCCGTTGATTGATAATCGCCGGGCCAGAGGCCGGCAACTGCCAGAGTAGTGAAGCGTGGACAGAGTTAGTCGTAGTGTCAGGGAAGTCGTGACTCCTAAGGCTCCGCAGGGAAAGTCTCAATGGCATTCTCGATGGTTGGTTTTGTGGCTGTCGACAGTTTTGAGCCTCGCCTCGCCAGGGGTCGCACTGGGTGCTCAGGCATGTGGCCCCATGTTTCCAGATGTGGTCCAGTCGCATCTTGCCAGTGGTAGTGTTTTGGAAATTGGCTTGGGTGCCCAGGTTCTGAATAGCCGGGGACCTGAGCTTGCCTTTAGCAGCTTAAACGTAAGCTTCCTGCACGCATCACAAGCCTGCGGCACCAATAAAGCTTGTGCCGTGTCAGGGCAGTCGGCAGCCTCTATCGCGCTGGATACGTTTTTGACGCCCTCAACGACGGATCAGGTCTCTGTAGGTATCAGAGAAACGCGGATGCTAGGGAACGACTGGCGTCAGGAATTTGCTCAGATCACTGTCGCCGGAATGGGAACCCTGGAATTTTCCCAACGCAATGACAGCTATGTGATCGGTCGCCTGGAGTTGGGAGCTGGCGCTACGCTGAAGCTGGCGCCAGGGGATTACTGGGTAAATCAGTTGAGCCTGGCCCTAGACAGTCGGATTGAGGTGATCGGCGAAGGAGCCGTTCGCCTGCTGGTTGCGTCCGATATCCAGTTACCCGCAGAAGCCCGCATCAACACTGCAGAAAAAGCAGATCAGCTATTTCTCTGGGGCGGTAAATCGTTGCGCCTGGATCTCCGGGCAGAGCTCAGTGGCATCGTTTATATCCAAGGTAACGCCAATCTGGGATCGGCGGCGCGTATTTATGGTGCCTTGACTGCCGCCAACACCAAAATGGCGGCCTATAGCCGCATCACCTACCCCAACAGGCTCTTGAACCTGAGCAACCACGATCCTCTCTGTGTCGGCACTGGTTTTATCAAGGATCTGGATGGGGATGGCACTCCCGATGCGCTGGATACTGACAAGGATGGCGATGGCATTGATAACCGCTATGAGTTTTTATTGGGAAGCGATGCGAGTGACCCGTCCAGTAAGCCAGTGGATGATAACCACAACGGTATTCCTGACCAGTTGGAAGGGTTTCGGTCCAATCAATGTACGGCCGCTTTTGGGACAGGATTGCAGACCCGCACCCAAGAAGGGCGTATTAGCTTTGGTCATAATGCCCAGTATCTGGAAAATACCTCTTTCTATCTGAACACTGCCGGGATCAATCAGTCCTGGACTTCCTCTCGGGCCAGTTGCGGTACCTCAAACTGTTATGCCACAGGTGTTTCTGCGCCAGTGCTGGATGCCGGGGTCTTCAAGTCCGGCACTTCGGCTTCTGATCTCAAGGTGACGCTAGGCAGTCGAAGATCCCTAGGTTCAGACGCCGCTGCTGAGTACCGCACCATAGAACTGCAGGCCCTCGCCATCCTCACATTTAGTGAAAAGCCTGAATACCGTATTAAACGGCTCAAGGCATCGCTTAATAGTACTCTCAACTTGACTCCCGGTGATTATTGGATTGAAAAGCTGGAGCTAGATGCTTCGGCGACCTTGAATGTTCTGGGAGAAGGCACGGTTCGCCTGTTTGTTCGGGACTCTCTGGACGTGAAGGGAATGGCTAAGGTTAACACGGGGAGCGAGGCCTCCGTGACCGCCGCCCATCGGCTATTTATTTATTCCTATGGAGATATCCGCTTGCATAGCCTGGCCTCTTTGGCAGGTTATCTCTTTGCAGACGGTAAGGTTGACCTGGATTATCGCGCGGTTCTCTATGGCGGGATCAGTGCCAGCCAGATCCACTTGCAGACCGAAAGCCAGGTCCATGGCAGCGCCGAGGCTCTGTCCAATGTTGATTTCGGATTTGTCTGCGACCTGGATGGTGACGGCATCTACGACGGCTTTGATGAGGATATCGATGGTGATGGCATCAGCAATGAGTACGAGGAACAGATGGGGACTCATCCTTATGATGCCGACGATGTGCCGCCGGACCTGGATGGCGATGGTATTCCCGATGCCCTGGATGAGGATCGGGATGGCGACGGCGTAGTGAACGCCGACGATGCCTTCCCCGACGACGCCACAGAGTGGAGCGATCTTGACGGTGACGGTATTGGTGACAACAGCGACCCGGATCGCGACGGCGACGGCATCCGCAACGAGTATGAAGAGCAACTCGGGTTCGACCCCAATGATCCTAACAGCACGCCGCCAGATATGGATGGTGATGGTATTCCCGATGCCCTGGACCGGGACATCGATGGCGACGGTTTTAGCAATGATCAGGATGCTTTCCCGCTAGATCCATCCGAATGGTCGGATCTGGATGGTGACGGTATTGGTGATAACAGCGACCCGGATCGCGACGGCGATGGCATCAGCAATGAGTATGAAGAGCAATTAGGGTTCGACCCTAATGATCCCAACAGCACGCCGCCGGATCTGGACGGTGATGGCATTCCTGACGCCCTGGATCCGGACCGGGATGGTGATGGTGTTGATAACGAAAATGATCGCTTCCCCTCTGATCCTTCAGAATGGTCGGATCTGGATGGCGACGGCATTGGTGATAACAGCGACCCGGATCGCGACGGTGACGGCATTAGCAACGAGCATGAAGAGCAATTAGGGTTCGATCCTAATGATCCTAACAGCACGCCGCCGGATCTGGATGGTGATGGCATTCCCGATGCCTTGGATGACGACATCGATGGTGACGGCACTCCGAATGAGCAGGATGCTTTTCCTTATGATCCTACCGAAACCTCCGACCTGGATGGCGACGGCATTGGTGATAACAGCGACCCGGATCGCGACGGTGACGGCATCAGCAACGAGTATGAAGAGCAACTCGGGTTTGACCCCAATGACCCCAGCAGCACGCCGCCGGATCTGGATGGTGATGGCATTCCCGATGCTTTAGATGACGACATCGATGGTGATGGTACTCCGAATGAGCAGGATGCTTTCCCGCTAGACCCGTCCGAATGGTCGGATCTGGATGGCGACGGCATTGGCGATAACAGCGACCCAGATCGCGACGGTGATGGCATCAGCAATGAGCTCGAAGAGCAGCTTGGGTTTGATCCTAATGACCCCAGCAGCACGCCACCGGATCTGGACGGTGATGGCATTCCCGATGCCCTGGATGAGGATCGGGACGGCGACGGCGTAGCAGATGTGGACGATGCCTTCCCAGACGATGCCACCGAGTGGAGTGATCTCGACGGCGACGGTATTGGTGATAACAGCGACCCAGATCGTGACGGCGACGGCATTAGCAATGAGCTTGAAGAGGAGCTTGGGTTTGATCCCAATGATCCCAGCAGCACGCCGCCGGATCTGGACGGTGATGGCATTCCCGATGCTTTAGATGACGACATTGATGGTGATGGCACCCCAAATGATCGGGATGCCTTCCCGTTAGATCCATCCGAATGGTCGGATCTGGATGGTGATGGCATTGGCGATAACAGTGATCCAGATCGCGACGGTGATGGCATCAGTAATGAACTCGAAGAACAACTTGGGTTTGATCCCAATGATCCCAGCAGCACGCCGCCGGATCTCGATGGTGATGGTATTCCTGATGCCTTGGATGATGATCGAGACGGGGATGGCGTGGCGAATGCGGACGATGCCTTCCCAGACGATGCCACCGAGTGGAGCGATCTTGACGGTGACGGCATTGGTGATAACAGTGATCCGGACCGCGACGGCGATGGTTTCTCCAATGAAGAGGAGCTGCGTGCCGGAACAGATCCGGATGATGCCAATTCGTTTCCGGACAGTGTACCGCCACAGCTGAGCCTGACCGGCAACACACATCAGACGACCCAGCAGAACAAGGTCTCGCTTGCGGGGACGGTGTTTGATGAGCAGTCTGGGCTGGCCGGCATCTCCCTGAGCTCCAACCGCTATGGTGGGATACGTTTTGACGCCAGCGTCAATGGTCGCTCCTGGAGCGCGGAAGTCCCTCTGGAAGTAGGGAGCAACCTCATTACGGTGCGGGCTGAAGACAAAGCCGGTAATGTCAGCACACTGACGGTTACGGTAGACCGGCAGCAGGCCAATGCAGGGCTGGAACTTCTGATTGAGAGTCCGGCTGCAAATGCTGTGCTTGAGCAGGCTGAAGTTGTTGTGCAGGGCGTTCTGATCAGCGAAGAGCCTGTGTTAACCCTGACGGTCACCGTCGATGGCCAGACCGCACAGGTAACACCGACGGCGGACCCGACACGTTTCCGCTTTCAGTCCCCGCGTCTGACCCTGGTTGAAGGGACCAACGTGGTGACCGTCTCTGCGGTGATCAATAATCATCGCTTGCAGCGACTGTTGCCGCTGATCTACCGCACCCCTGAAATGGAGGTGCCCTCTCCGCGGGTGACTATTTCCTCACCCTTGCCGAACCGCTATCTGACAGATGCGAGTTTCACCCTGTCGGGAACGGTGGAAAGTTTTGCAGGGGAGGTGACTCTCAAGATTAATGGCCTGCCCGTCGCACTTCTGGATGGCGATGGAACACAAGGGCGCTTCCGACAGCTGCTGAGTTTCGAGCCCGGACAGGGCGAGATGACCGTGGCGATTGAAGCGACGGACAGCCTTGGCCAGTCCAGTTCTGAAATCCTGCGCTACTACCGGGATGTAGAGAGCCCGCAGGTGTTCCTGGATAACTCCATCCTGCCTGCACCTGTGGAAAATCCCGTGCATGAGTCGCCCTATCGACTCTCGGGAACCGTGCTGGAAAACAACCTCTCGGGCTTTTTTGTGAATGGCCAGCAGATTCCATTAGAGCCCGGGCTGAACGTGGGTGAGTACAGCTTCAACACCTTGTTGAATATCGGTTCAACCACGCCTACGGCCGTGAGCCTGGAAGCGCGAGACCTGGGCGGTAACGTCTGGCGCAGTGAATATATTCTGCGCCGGCAGGCTAACGTGGGGCTGGAGTTACTGGTACCGGGTCAGAGTACTCAGTATCTGAGCAGTGGTGAGAGCCTGGATATCAATGTATCCGCTCGACTGACCGGTGCCCTGGGTACGGAGCGCGTGGTGGCGGTCATTGCTGGTGCGGGTGTGCGGGTCGAGCAAGCCCTGGACTATGGCAATGGTTACGCCGCGGGAGTCGTACAGATTCCAGGGCAGGCAGGCGATTATCAGGTCGAGGTGAGTGTTTATGGTCCTGACAATAATGTGCTCAGCCGGACCAGCCGTACCATTTTGGTGAAAAGCGAGCAGGCTGCCCGCTTGGAAATCGTGAAAGTGGAGCCCCAGGACCAGGCCACGTTGGTGGAAGCCAACGGGTTCATCAGCATTTTCTTCAATAAGCCCATTGATGTCTCCACCGTGTCCATTGAAGTGCGAGAGACTGCCAATGGCCTGACCTATGTCGACAAAGATCCTTCTGGGGTCGATAGCTTGTTTGCCAAGGGCCATCAACTGGAGCCGGTCAACCGCAATTACGAGGCGGTTCCGGGTGTCGTTTCGGTGCTGCAAGATGGCAAGACACTGACCTACTACCCAGATCGGGACTTTGCCTATAACGCCGAAGTATTTGTCAATGTCCGAGTCAGCGGCGAGGAAATGCTGCGAAGCCAGTTTAAGGTACGGCCGTTGCCCACCTTTGTGGAAGGTGGCGCTTTTGACCAATTAGGACAGCCCGTAGCGGGTGTTCGCGTGGAGATTGCGGAGCTGGGGCTGGTCACCACCACCAACGAGGATGGGGCCTTTGCGTTCGGCTATAACACCACGGCGGACAAAGTTATCCCCTCTGGCCGATACCGTTTGCATGTCAACGCCAACCTGGAAAGCCGGCAATATGGCAGCCTGAGTGCTTGGATCAACGTCCAAAGTGGTGTGCGTAATTACAGCGGACGTCAGGTGCTGCAAACCCTCAACAGGGAAATTCCTTTTAGCTACATTCAGTCCGGCCGCGAAAATGTCATCAATGGCAATGAACTGAACCTGAATACCACCCAGGCGCGGTTGCTGTTTCCAAACCGTCGCCAAGACGGTGAGGTCCATGTCCAGTTCAGCCCGATTAGTGCCCTGCGATACAACTTTATGGAACGCTATGTACCGCTGTGGATGTATAGCGTCCAGCCCGGAGGCATCGAGGTAGAGGGTAACCTGCAGGTCAGCTTTGCCCTGCCGGCCTATCAAGGCAGCTATGAATACGCGCCCCAAGAGAACGAGAAGGTGCTCTTGATGGGGCTCGACCCGGCAAGCCAGCTGATCCGCCCGGTCGGGGTGGGTGAGGTGCGTAATTATCGGGTCTACAGCCTGGGGACAACCGCGTTTGAGGTACTGGATCAGGTGGGATATGCCCGTGTTTTCCCGGATCAGCAGGAGCTTTTGAGCCAGGCCGCCGAAGGCTCTATCAGCCTTCAGGACCTGTCTATCAGGTTGCAAAGCTATCGCCCGAAGAGCCTGGAAGAATTGCAGCAGGCAAGTCATTAGAGCGTTGTAGACGATGGAAGTTAGAAACGTGGTGTTGAGAAAGGTTGCTCGTCGTATTCAGGGACTATTGGTATTACTGCTCTTGTCTTGGTCTGTGCAGGGTGGCGTTCAAAGCGGGTATGTGTATACCCGGGCGCCGGTGCTTAACCCGAATACGGGTGCAGAAATCTGGGGTGAATATGATCCTCAGACCGGCGCCTATATCCGTGATATTGCCGATGCTGCCGGTCAATATGATCCCCAACAGGTCATGATCCTGTCAGGCGCGCAGTTCAAGGCCTATGACGAGCAATATCAGGAGCTGAGGCGAACCTTCGCCGATCCGGATACCGGAAATCTCGGTAAATTTTTGTACAGTCGGGACGAATTCCAGAGCACAGTGTTTACGACGGTTGGTGGCGAGCCAATCACCGATAAGCCTTTGCTCAGAAGCAGTACAACCCACGTGGCTGTGCGTCCACGGGAGCAGCTTTATAGTAATGATCCCACGCAGTTGATTGTTGCGGAATTTCCGGTCAATCCGGAAGCCCTGATTGGGGCTGGAACCGTCACGGTGCTGGTGAATGCTGAAGGCGAGCCGCTTTATCAGAGCATGAACCGGATTGGGATCAAGGCTGCGTTTCTCAGTGAGGCCGGAGGCGGCGTCATTAACCCGGATACGAGCCAGAATCGCAAACATGACGACCAGATCCATGGCCCGGTCCCTGGCGTTGAAGTTGAAGGTTATAACTTCAGCCGCACCGTGACTGACGATGACGGCCGCTATGTTTTGTATTGGGCGGATATCCCCTGCCCATTATTCCACTATACGATTGATGGCCATGTTACGGCACGGCTGGAGTCGCGCCGCTTCAACCCCCGCATGCAGAGCACACCCTATCCGTATTACCTGCTCAGGCCTTACAGCATCATTTGTACGCCGAATGTTTTCATCATTCCATTCATCGGGCCCTGGCCGATTGATATGGGAACAGCGACGGTTTACCCCCCTCAACTGGATTTTACTGTCGACACCATGGTGTTGTCGGGCACGGCCCATCTCGCCGACAGGTCCGGTGGCTTGATTCCAGTCGAGGAACAGACCCGTTACGAAAGTCAAAACGTAGAATTACAGACCACCACCAGTGACTTCTATGATTTCGACGGTGATGGGACCAACGACACCGTTGTCAAAGGCTACTGGTTGGAGGAAACCGACCCGGCCACTGGCGCTGTGACCAAAAAGTTTGAGATTGCAACGGGCGACACGGACGGAGTAGAGCTGTTACAGGGGGTTTATCTGTCCTCTGGCACGCGAGAGCCGGGGACAGATGCGCCGGATTTTACCCGGTTACTGGACTGGACGACGAATTTTGAGCATGAGGGCCTGGTCACGGCCATTAGTGAGGAGGACCTGCGCAATACGGACCTGTATGTGTTCAGGTTGTCCGATGGCAAGTTGATCTCAGAACGCTTGGGGCTGGCTGCTAGCGATGGCTTGTGGAAGGACGAGTTGGGCGCGAGTGCTCAGGAGAGCCGCTTCTACTACCACACCTACCTGCGTGGATATTCCGGCGACAGAT
>Ga0209075_1003669_pt1 | contig 12620 bp, 10 predicted proteins | sample Stecom2011_FD_187523 | JGI IMG/M metagenome (GOLD analysis project Ga0209075, IMG submission 187523) | Agricultural soil microbial communities from Utah to study Nitrogen management - Steer compost 2011 (SPAdes) (version 2) | ecosystem: Environmental > Terrestrial > Soil > Agricultural land...
TGAGGTTGGCATGTTTTCGCGGGGGCTTGGGTTGATGGTTTTCGTAACGGAAACGATTATGTCTGGCATATACCCGGTTGCTGCTCCCTATCTGGCGGACATAAAAAACCGGGGAGACGATGTTGTGAAGGCCTATCTTAATGCTTCACAACTTATTACCGGTGTTTTATGGCCTGTACTCGCGGTTGGGAGTGTAGCTAGTCTCCCAGCGATCAGGTTAATGTTCGGCGATCAGTGGGACGCTGCTGCACCGATTGCGTCAGTCGTAGCAGTATGGGCGATGCTGAGGGCCCCCCACGTTCTTGCCCCACAAGCGCTCATTACACTCGGTTATGAAAGTTCAATGTTCACTAAAGAGCTTATTGTTTTTATTGTTTTTTTAGGCGCAATTATATTTGGTTATCACAAAGCAGGAATGTTAGGCGTTGCCTATGGTTTCATAGCGGCGGGGATAACCGATTTAGTTGTTTCAGCTTTCCTAGCCAGAAGCATTATGAAGCTTCCAATCTTTAAGCACTTGGTATCTTTGATTCCAAGCTTATTGGTTACATTGGCCTGCTGGGCTGCCGTTGATGGGATTGCAAAGGCTTGGCCCTTTCAAGAAACGGCTCCGATCTATTCACTCTTACAGATAGTTGTTTTTTTACCCCTAACTTGGGCGCTGTCGTTGTTTATTTTCAGTCACCCGCTACGATCGGAGCTTCTAAAGTTTATTCCTATGTATAAGAAGTAGACTTAGTTGTAACGTAACCAGAAATAATGGTATCAAGATTGCTTGTTGCTATCTGTATTTTTATGCTCAAAAACAAATTGATCCAAAACCTGTTGTAGCCATAAGCGATACTGCTTGCGCTTCTCACCAATACTCCATGGTCCTAGTCGCAGCAAAATGTGATGTAAAAAATGCCAGCGGATGTTTTTAATTGGAATGCCATGTACCTCAGCTGAATCCTCGATTTGCCCCAAACTCATAACTTTGGTTGCAAGTTGTGGCTCTTGGGAGCATGAGGGAAGAGAGAGTGCCAAAGTGAATTGATCGTATAGGGGCATTGTGGTGATGGCAAAGTCTTCGAAGTCGATCACAGTGATATGGGCTGTATCGATAACCAGATTGTTTAGACAGAAGTCACCATGTTGAGGTATCGACGTACAGTTAGGCATTTTCGACAGCTCGCGGGCTGCCAAACCAACGAGTTCCTCCAGCTCAATATTTATTATTTGTTCGGTACTTTGGTATTGCGCATACACTTTGAGTAGCTCTTCATGCGGGCTAAGCTCTTTGGGCTTACTGAGGCTATCAGCCGCAATTGCGGAATGAAAGTCCGCCAATGTGCGCCAACATTTATCCTCCAAGCGTGTGCGTTCGTCTTCCGTACGAATCCTTGATTTGATTTGAAACCAAGGGGCGCCCTTCACACCGTGTTGAACATCGTACTGGTTTCCAGCGAATTCGTATAACCCCGCAGGTTTTGGGACTTGATTGTCGACAAGCTGATATAAGTATTTATGAACATTGTGGGCTTTAAAGTCTTGATCTTCAGTCAGCTTACGGATCACGTATGTTGGGTGATCATATTCATCGCCAAACACAAGATAAATCGGCCGGGTGGTGCTTATACAGGCAACTGAGTAATCGTTCTGTGAGTTGTTGGGTAAGCCTAAGGCAGGAAGAAGCCCCTTGATAAATAGCATTATTACTCCTCGTACAATATGAGACCCAGCCCGCCAACCGCAGGGTTGACGCCAAGGAGCTTACTAATCAGGCGCTTGACCGCGCTTTTCAAAGGGGAGCCAGCGTGGGGTAACACGTTTTCGGTCACATAACGCTCAGCGTTAGTGTTTAGTTCGTAAACACATGCGGGGTAATCCAGAGTGGGATAGATTCCAATGAGGCTTGAATACAAACTGGGATTTTCGTTACACAGTTGCCCTTGTAAGCGTTTCAGTGCCGAAATATTCTTATACAGGCTCATCATATTTTGGAATGTATCATGGTCCACGTTTGTGGGGGCAACTACACAGCAACGTCTTGAGCTGCACAGTAACTCTTTCGCACTAAGGAGTGAGGCTGTATGACTTTTGGCGTTGAGTTGGGTTACCGGGCTTTGCAGTACATCTTTAAGTTGGGAGAACAGTTCCTCCCTATTGCTGGAATGGTCCATGAGCTTCTGGATTCCTTGGATGTGTTGCCGAGGCTCACTCTGGTGAGGCGAGCTCTAACCGCCGATTATGGGGCCCCTCCATACATTGGTATGATACCCTCTATCCATGAGTTCACCAAGCCGGTGTCTAGCAGTGAGTTCCCGATGGTCTATGGGGTGGGTGATAAAATGTATTGAATGAGTAAGAATCTAAAAAGTTTGGTTACGAAATACAATAATTAGGAATGGATCGTAGCTGAATATAAAAGTCCCGGCTAAACTGTTGTCATTACTGCTATAGCGGTGCCCTTGTCAAATTCAAAAGGCTCCGTCGCTTTGGCTACAGATTAGGTGCTGTTGTATCCATTTAGTAGTTTCCTTTTAATCGAGTGAAGGAAAAAAATATGCGTTCCAGGAATAGACTACTCATAACTAGCTTGGTAACAGGTTCTGTTTTATTAGGTGCGTCACTCGCTCATGCGGAAATTATCTTTGAAGAGAGCTTTGACGATCAGCCGGACTGGACCAGTGCAATGCATAGCACCGACACTGTGCAAAGGGCAGCTACGCACATAATTCCTGAAGGCTGGTTTTCAATTCGGCAAGACCCTACGTGGGCGCCCTCTAAAGGCTATCAAGATAAACACGAAACGATAGAAATTCTTTCGTCCAATGCGGAAAAAGCTAGGGGTGGGGCAGGTAAAAGTTTCGTAAGTTGGAGGGACTCTTATGATAGAGGTTGGAATTATTGGGCGTCTGAGTCGATTCTGCTCAAGTATTTTCCAGAAGGGTATAGTGAGCTATATGTCGAATTCTGGATAAGGTTCGATCCGAACTGGACTCGTATGGCCGTGCCTGATCGACCTAGCGCTACGTCAAAGGTGTTTCGTGTATCGAGTTGGAGTGGCGACGGATCTGAATATGGCGCCTTTTCAGATGGTAATATTGGGCCAATAGCACTGTGGGATCATTCACTGAACAGGTATGGGCTTCGAAATTCTATTGCGCTCCGAGGCGGACCGCACAGTGACAATTACAAGCTAGCAAGTGATGACATTCCAGACGTAGGTAAGTTCATAATTCCCGGAAGTTTGGGTGACCTTAATTTGGATTTCTCTACGAGATTGGCAAACATGGGTCCTGGCGGGACCCAGCCAATTATTGCCGATCGTGCGAACGGTGGCTTTGTAACTGAGGATACTAGAGGCATCGTGTCTCACGATCAGATCTTTGGCCCTGGCGATGCTTGGACAAAACTGGCGTTTTACGTCAAAATGAACTCAGCCTCTGGTGTAAAAGATGGCGTTTTTAGGCAATGGTTAAACGACAAACAGATATTTGTTAGCACTCAAATTCCTTGGATTCGGCCATCTTCAACCCGGGATGAAAATGCCAAGTGGAACTTAGTAGCAATTGGCGGTAACGACTTCTTTCAAACTTATCCCAATGAAGATCGGCGAGAAGAATGGTATTCGATAGATGATTTGGTTATCCGTACTGACATACCTGATTATGTTGATTCGGGTAACAATGTGATTTCTGTTCCCCCTAATCCACCAGCTGGCTTTGAAGTGAAATAGTTTTTCAGATTGTTTTTTTCAGGCTTCGCAAAAGCCCAAAAAAGCGAGCACTCAGATAGACGAAGTCGAGAAAATATATCGCTGGCAGATTGCGCAGGTTACTTACCGGGTTTTTGGATCTGCGCAATCTTTTAAGTGTAAATATCATAGGTACAGCCAAGCTGATAGCAAGTAAAAAAAGAGCCTCGCTTGTGTTTTTGAGTAACGCGTTGAGGACGAAGGCAGTCGAACTGACTGAGAAAAAAATTAAAAGATAGAAGGTAGGATCGGTTTTGGTATCTGCCCAGTTTTGAATATAGTTTTCGGAGTGCCAGATCTGACGGAGAAAAAATTGCTTTAAAGTTTTAGGATTACCTAAATGAATAACATTTAGTTTTCGTGTCATTTTTACAGCATAACCTTGATCCTTCAGCATTACTGAAAGTTTTGTGTCCTCACCAGATGTGACTTTCTCATCGAATCCACCAACATTAAAGAAATCTGCTTTTTTTATAAAAATGCAACAGCCCAGAAGTTCTTTTGGAGGGGCTTTATTTTCAAGAAGCCAAGCTTTTTCAATCCAATGAGGTGGGCTTTTTATGTTGCAGCCCCCTCCATACACGGAATTATCAACTGAAAGCGCTTCAATACCTTCGGCAAGCCAATATTTGGGCGCAACGCAGTCAGCGTCAATGAAGGCCAGAAGCTCACCGTTAGCCAACTTTGCGCCAGCGTTCCTTACTGCACCGACAGGTCCCGTGCTCTGCTGTAAAATTTTGACGTCGAAATTAGCGGCTATTTCACTAGTCTTGTCGGCCGAATTATTATCTACAACTATGATCTCATATAGACTTTTTGGATAGTCTTGAGTGCTAAGGGATTCGAGGCATTGCGATATATACTTATCTTCATTGTGAGCTGGTACTATGACGCTAATAAACTTGGAGTCCATATTACGTTCCTTGAAGATAGGACTTAACAGCTTTAAATTTACCATTTTTGCTTTTTTCAATTTCGGCCACGAATCTGATTTTGAACCGAATTTCCTTGCCAAATTTACTATGAAGCTTCTCTAAGATTTGCTCTACTGGCAACTCAATTTCTTCAGACAGCTTTACAATGAGTATTTCGCAGTAATCAACTTGATGTTGGATTATCTGAGCTTCTTTTATATTTTCAAAAAAGCCGAAAATTTCACCGGTTCTGCCAATCCTTCTGCCGTCCGGTGTGTGTATCTGGTCATCAACGCGCCCTGTGAAATTTTTAACAGTAAACCGGCCGATACTCTCGGCTGTGTCGCCAATTTGATAGCGGAGCAGGGGCATTACGGTGTTTGTCAAAGTTGTACCTAGTATGTTGCCCGATTGTGCCTGCTGGCCGTGCTCGTCGACGATTTCATGTACGCCCAGAATAGGGCTTATAGTATACGACAGGTCTGTACTTTGCCCGGCAAAAAGAATGTATTCTGCGGTGCCATAGTAATCGTATATTTTGCACCGAAAAATCTTTTCAATGAATTCCCGTTGCCAGCTGAATAAGGTCTCGGAGTTAGTAACAATAATTTTTGGCCTGAAAGAAGGCGTTTTCTGCGTTTCTGCGTAGAGGGTCGCTAAATTGTAAATGGCAGACGGGTAGCCAATTAATTCTTCCGGCTTCAGGGTTTTCAGTTCATGATCATAATGATTCAGCGTTTTTTTACTTAGATGATAAGTTGAGAAAATCGCCTGATTTTCAGACTTGTTGAATCGAAAGAATGGTGGGTTATTGTCTGAATAATTTTTTATGAGACGCCCCGCAAACGTAGCTCTTCTTGCGCCAAATGCGACACCATGACGGTTTTCATGGTCAACAAGCAGTGCCATTGCCAATTCATAGGTCTTGCTGTTCATGTGTATGGTAAACGGTGTACCCGTAGTACCACTGGTTTTTTGGGTAATGTAGTTCTTTGCAGAAGGATTTACTAGGCTACCGATATTTTCGATGACTGTGCGTTTTGTGAGTACCGGTAGTTTCTGCAGATCGGCGCTAGTGAATATTTGAGTGTGACTCAAACCGTAGTCTGCGAATTGCTTTTGGTAGAACGGTATGTTTTCGCCACAGAAGCGCACCATGTTCGCCAGTTCTTCGTTTTGGTACTCTATTTTTTCACGTTCGTTACGTGAATTTATCTCTCTGATTTCCCGGAGTTTGGAGTCAAGATTCTTATACCGCTTGGAAAACTGCCGCCGACCGGCGAGGCTAACCAGAAAATTCTGAGCGAGAGGTGACGACGAGTAATAGATGCGTTCCTTGATATTCACGTATGTACCTCAGGCTCTTTTGCGAATCAGTTTTGCAGGGTTGCCTGCAAGTATTCCCAGACGTTCTGCTTCAGCTACAACCACGCTTCCCGCTGCTACAACACATTTGTCACCAATATTAGCCATCACAACAGCACCGTTTCCGATCCAGCAATCTTCACCGATAATCACCTTTGAGAAAGTTCCGGGTTGGCTTTGGATTGATTGTTCGAGATTGTCAAAAGCATGCTGTTTTTTTCCACTGAGGACGTGAACACCGCTACCCAGTAAAGTCTCTTGTTTTACTGTGCATTTACCTATATTGCACTGGGGGCCAATATATACCCCTCTCTCAATCGTAGTGTCTGCATGAGATAATATTGTGAGAAATCCGACTGAGATTTCATCAGATGTACCAGTGCAAGCGAGGCGATAGAAAGCCGCACGGATGTATATGCCGATCTTGCCGGGTATTAGGCTAAGTGCTTGTGAGAAAGAGGCAAACACGGCGTCCTGACTCCCCGTTAGCCGTAGAAGAAGGTAAAGTGCGTATACGGGGAAAACCAGTAGTAAAAAAATGGATTTTACCATTCTTTTGAGTGATTGCCGCAGGTTCATGAGCGATTCAGCCTTGTGTCCAACCATGCCTTTTCGCGAGCAGGGTTGAGCCCGTATAGCCCTCTGCCGATACGCACCATTATACGTTTTAGTACTGCACTCAAGGTCAGGTTAAGGCAGTGGTCGTGGATGATTGTAACATTTGCTGTCTGTGCTTCTGTTGATGGTGTTGAGCTCGTGTGGGGGCCGTAATTTTGCATCAGAATTACCAGAATTCGGGCGAATTCCCGTTCGTCGCTCCCGTGAAGTGTTTTGCATGTTTTGTCCAGCCAGTTCAATCCAGTTTCCCGGAATTGATTTGCAGTAGTTTCCTCTGAAAGCTCTGCTGCCTGAAACATGAGCATTGCCTTGCGTATATCCTGTGCAACCCAGGTATCATTGGGAAACTCCAGTTGGTCAGGGTTAGCTAAAAAGGGTCTCTCGTTTTCGCTCATCCATTCTGCGTAAGCTAAAAAAGAGTGGGCTGCATAATGGTAAGCCTCATCAATCTGGTTAATCAGGCGCTTCTCGTTAAGGTAGCGCGCAATTGCCGCAAGAAGAATAAGGTATGACCAGCCAGTTTCTATGTTCAGCAGGTCTCGATTGGTGATGGTGTCTTTCGGGTGAATCGTTGCCTGTATGACCGAATCAGCCTGTTCTAGCCAGCCTTTCTTTGGCTCAAGGATGGATGCATCCATAAGGGCAGTCAGGTAATTGCCTGTACCTCGAGTAAAGGGGTAGCGGTGTTTTGATGCCGGCTGGCGTTTTGCTAATGCTTTAAGTTTTGGGAGGTCCTGATTTTTTATAGCGAGCAGGCCTTCCAGAAACCCTCCTGTGCCTTCGTGGGCTGCTACCATCCATCCTGCGAGTTTTAACACAGCAGTTTTTGATGCCGTGGTACCTGTCAGCAAATAGTGATAGAGCAGGCCGGAAGTGTAGCAGTGCTCTGCTGCAGGGCCTCCACCGGTCTGCCCCGGAGTTGAACTGGTGTCATTGTGTTTCGAAAAGGTTCTGTGAGTAGCCGTATGGGCATCAAGATAATGATCGGTATGCCAGAACAGGCCGTTGTTGTATTCCGCTCGGTCTTCCTCAGTATGATAGATGTCTATGTCTGCAACATGGCTGGCCAGATCATCCATCAGCTCGAACCAGCGCCTGTCGCCGGTCAGCGCGAACTGTCGTGCGAAGCCGTATATGCCATCATACTGGTTGTTGTAATGGGAGATAAACGGCTCTTCACCCTTGGCTTGGTAGAGTGTTTCATGGTCCGCAAAGATATCTCCGAAGTTGCGCCAGCCAAACTCGTCAATTACGTCTCTTTTAGCAAAGAAGTTGGATTCTCCATCAATGCCTTCGGCAATAAGCTGGTCTAGCGGGCCGGGTTGTGCATTGGCTTTAAACCAAGGGAAAGCTTCAGCTCGCTCATAGCACTCTGGGGCAATGGTTGGTACCAGAGGTGTGTAGGCCATTGCCGATAAGCTGGTTTTGCTCTGGTAGTTCATGAGGCAACGCAGAGTCTTCCTTTCGCCGCCTTGTAGTTCGTAGGCATTCTTTGCGTCTTTCGGGAAGAGTCCAACGGTTACCTTATTTCCTTCTTTACGCAGGCTTGTTGGAAAGTTCTGCCAGAAGTGGGGTACTGCAATCGCTAGCTGTCCAGAATCCTGGTCAATGCTCACTAGTGGATTAGCGCGTTTACCTTCGTGTTCGAGTTTGCCTGCGTTGGTGAGGCGGTAACCACAAAATTGGGTCGTGACTTCGCCGTTCGCGTCTACGTGATTTCGGCTTTGCCAGTTTTCGCCGCCGCTAGAATCCTGATAGAGATTGAAGTCGATAAGACCGAAAGTGCTTGGGCTTACATCTGTTGCCTGTGGTGTGACCGTGGCCTTACTGGTGCCCGTAATTGTTGTTTCTACTGCGAGTTCACGGAAGTATACGGAGCCTGGATCCCCCAAATCCCACAATCCACCTGGGTGGCGCGCCCGCTTGGGGTTGTGTGTTACCAACTCAACTTGTACTAGCCCTGTTTGGACAAAAATGCGCACTTCGCATACGAATCTTGCAAGCGGTTCGCTGGATTGCTTTAGCCATTGGCCTTTCAATGTGGCCGCTACAAAAACGGGCCCTTTGAGGGTGATTTCCCAGTTGGACTCCGCGTTTGCTGTGCAAGGCGCTCCTGCGTCGTCACTGAAGATGACCGCAGAGGGCACGACTTCATCGTTTGGGTTACGAACCTGCCAAGCCAAGCTGTCCGGTTGCAGAATAACGCTGCCGGTTGCTGTAGTAATCTGAAGGCCACCTGCTGTTTGCATGACCGCTGCTTTAGTTGTGCTAGGGGAGGGTGTTTGCAGGTGGGCAAGCACCAAGTCTTTCTGGCTGTTTGGGGCCAAATCTACCAAAGTGCTGACATGGACCCAACGTATGCTACCGTCCGGCCAGTGTGCAAGGGGCTGTAGCTGCACAGTAAGAGGATTATTACCATCCATCAGTGCGAGCTTCTGTGCACTTATCACTGTGCCTTTAGGCAGAGGGATGCCTAGGCCAACAGGCTCTTTAATGCGAGCCGTACCGTTTTGTTCCCTTATTTGAATGGCTACTTTTTCCATAAGCTTGCTACTGCTTAACTCCCTGTTTGATGCCTAGAATAATCTTCCCGCAAATTAAGATAAAGCCCCATTTTACTGGTGCTGGGACTTGCTCCCCCTCATTTACCGCGGGCTTGATTCAGAAGATAGCGGAGTTGCCCCCATTCTTCGGTTCCTCTGAGTAAAACCAGTCCGGTAATGCCTGTAACGAGTGCCGCGATTGCGACATGCAAGGTGCCTAGCGCTAAAAATTGCACCAGAAAATGACTGCTGGACAGATCAATCGATTGAACTGCAAAAATCGCCAGCGATGTTCCTGTAAGAGAGGGAATGCACAGGAACAAAAGTTTAGCGGACGAGAACCCGGTTTGCTGTTCCAGAATCAGTAGCAGTGCAATCGTAGTTACGACAGCCAGCCAGCCTCGGGCCCATGCCATGATTTCCAGCCCGCCTGTGGCGGTTAGCCAGAGAGTAGCAATAATGACGGCAGTAGAGACCACGTCAAACCAGAAGAGCAGTTTTACTCGCCCTTGGGCGATGATGGCATCGCTGATCAGCGCGAAAAGACAGAAGGTGAAGAAAAATAATCCGAAGGGTTCCAGCAAAGGAGCAAATTCCGACCAGTCTGGCCCCAGCAGAACTCGGATGATGAGTTCAGGGTACAGCATTATAAAGGCGGTGATTGGGGTGAGCACGGTTATCATAAGTGCAAGGCTCAACCGTATACGGTAGGCAAGTGTCTGCCTGTCTGCTTTGCTTTCTGATATGGCAGCAAGCAAAGGTTCGCTCATCGGAATTATGGCTGACAGCGCTGGCAGGAGGCTGACCTCGCGTATCAGGTTGTACCCTCCAAGTTGTGCGGTGCCAAACAGGCGTGAAACCATCAGGTTGTCTATCTGGGATCGAGTAAAACCAACAATTCCCCGCAGGAGCAACCACTGAGAAAACTGCCACTGCTGGCGAAAGTGAATGAGAGTCCAGCGGGGGCGGAAGTCGTGAACGCGATAAGAGCCTATGGTGAAGATGAGCCCGGATACAACGGTGCCCGATATGATTGCCCAGTGGCTTGGGCTGATGAAAGCCCAGCCGATCACAACGATAAACGACAGTCCTTTTTGCCAAAGTGTGAGCTTAAAGATTGGGCGGTAGTTAATTTTCCGTGCCAACAACATCATGCCGGGGCTTTTGAGGGCCCTGAGCGGCAGGGTAACTGCTGCAACGGTTAAGGCTGTAGTGATCTCAGGGGTTTCAAAGAAGTCGGCCAGAGAGGGCGCGAGAAGAAGAACCAACACGAACATGCCGGACTTGATAACTATGTCCATGCTCCATGCGGTGTTGAGGTCTGCTTCGGTGACGTCGGTCTTTTGAATGATGTATTGTTGGTTTCCGATTTCCACCAGCAACTCAAAAAATTGCAGTGCAATAGTTACGAGAGCGACAATGCCGAAATGTTCGGGTAGCAATAAGCGGGCAAGAATCAGGGTGCTGATGATGCCGAGGCCGCGCTGGACAAGCTGCATCCCGAGTAGTAGCCAGGCACTTTTAAGAACTCTAAGACTTGTTTTCATTGTTTGTAGCGTCTGGCGAATAAACCATTGAGATTGCTATTATTTTTAAATTGACATAGCAGTTATTTGAGACTGTTTTAATCCTCAAAAGCACGCGGTATTCTATAGCATTTCTGAATAGAAAGCCGAGGAAATGAGCGGTGAAGACGAGTTTAGGTACATACTTTTAGCTATTTTTTAGCTTGTCGTCTAACTACGGAGCGAAACTTTCCATTTCGACCACGCGGTATGCGTTCCACGTATTCAATTGTTGCTTGAAAGTCTTCGCCGAGCCTTTGTTTGCAGTTGGAGAGCAGGTCGCACTCATTAACGCTTGCACGGGAGTGTGCCACCAATTTTATCGTGGCCCAGCCAGCCTGACTCTGGACGACTTGAGCTTCCCTTATTCCCTCTACACCTTTAAAAATATGATCAATTCGCCCGATTAACCGCCCATCAAGAGTTTCTATGTAATCATCGGTTCGGCCGTTAACGGATCTCAACGCTGGCGCCCCAATCGATGCTTCTGAAACGCTCGCAAGCGTTGCTGTGTCGCCAAGACTATATCTTAGTAGTGGCATTTGTTTGTTCGTGAGGGAGGTGGCGAGCAATCGTCCTGTATCTTTCGAATCATCACTGACCTCAACTTCTGATATGCCAATTATAGGGCTTGGCCGATAGATACCTTTTTGATCCTGTCCAGCAAACATGACATATTCGGCAGTACCATAGTAATCGTATACTGGACAACCAAATACAAATTCAATTTTTTCGCGCTGCCAAACGAGCAGTGTCTCAGAGTTTGTAATGACTGCTTTGAGCCGGAAACCGGGTTCAGAGTCAGTTTTTAGGTAATGGTCTGCCAGATTGCAAATAGCAGACGGATAGCCAATCAACTCTTCTGGTTGAAATCTATTCAGCTCGTTCTTGTAGTGTGGAAATGTCATTTCATTTAGGTGGTAACTAGAAAATAGACGTTGGTTTTCCGGTCGGTTGAAGCGAGAGAATGGGGGGGTCATGTCATTGATTGGCTTTAACATTCTGCCCGCAAATGTAGCCCTCCGTGATCCAAATGGAACGCCGTGATTTTCCTCATGGTCGACAAGCAGTGCCATGGCAAGTTTGTACGTGTGTTCATCTACGTGTAGGGATAGCGGGGTTCCAGTGCTACCACTTGTATGCTGTACGATGAAAGGCTTGGGGCCATTTCTTGGGCGAAAGTTATCCTTTTGCGCCAGTAAGGTTTGCTTGTCTAAAGTTGGTAGTTTTTTGAGATCTTCGATCGTCGTGAAATCGTTTGCCGTCAACCCAAAATCAGAGCATAGATTTTTATAATAAGGGATCTCCGTTATGCAGTATTTGATCATTTCATATAACAATCTCTCTTGGAGTGCTTTGACCTCGCCTTTGTTAAGGCTTTTTAATCGGTCGATCTCATTACGGATTTTATAATAAATTCCCTCGTATCGCCTTTTGTAAATAATGCGACCGTACGTCGAGATCATGAAGTTCTGCAGAGAAGTTGGCGACTTAAAATAAATTTCATTTATAATTTTCATTATTTTCACCATTAAATTGATTAGGTCGCCTTAGATAGGTAGTAATCGATTGTCTTTATTTTGCAGATCATATCCATAGTAGACCCAGCGTCTATACCACAATTTTTATTTTCGTAAATTCTTTTGTGCATTCGATGTTTAGACCAAACTTCAGACCTAAGAGATTCTATAGTGGTTTCAAAAAAATCATTTGAGTAAAGGTGATCGTAATTAAACCATCCTAGATTTAACCGGTTTTTTGTTATTTTAAAGTATAATTTTTCAAAAATTATCCGTAATATTCTTGAAGCCTCCTGAGTAAAAATAGAATATTTAGCTTGAGTCAATGTGGCTGCCATCGGGAAGTTCAATAAAAT
>Ga0209075_1003670_pt1 | contig 12620 bp, 10 predicted proteins | sample Stecom2011_FD_187523 | JGI IMG/M metagenome (GOLD analysis project Ga0209075, IMG submission 187523) | Agricultural soil microbial communities from Utah to study Nitrogen management - Steer compost 2011 (SPAdes) (version 2) | ecosystem: Environmental > Terrestrial > Soil > Agricultural land...
ACCCCAGTGATCTCATGCAGATTGCTTGTAGGGCTCAGCATCTAGAACGCTGGAAGATGCCGCGTGCGAGCTATCCAGAAGGCCGTAAGGGCTATTATGCGTGGCGAATTGCCTGTGGGCAGATGCATGGGCGCCGTGCAGCAGAGATTATGAGTGAAAACGGTTACGCACCAGAAGACTGTAAACGTGTTGAAACCATTATCACCAAAAAAGAGCTACGTACCGATGCCAATACTCAGTTATTAGAAGACGTTGCTTGTATGGTGTTCTTAGAGCGTTACTTTTCTGATTTCTATGACGAGAACGCTCACTACGACAAAGAGAAGTGGTTACGCATTGTTGGTCGCACCTGGAATAAAATGACAGAGCGTGGCCAAGGTGCTGCATTAACGTTATCGCACAAGTTGCCAGAGCATTTACAGGATTTACTGAAAGAGGCCATAACTGGCTAATATATAACTTCCATATTTCCGATAATTGTTATTATCGGAATGGTTGAAAAACGGCATAAACCCTAGGTTTTTTGAAAAAACATCGGATTATTGCCTAAGGTTTCTACCTATTAATGTGTAATGCTATATCTCTGCTAATTGAGCACAATAACTCTCTAATAGATTACTCATTCACTCATTACATTTTTAAGTAGAAACCTATGACTTTGTTCGCAATGGTTCCCATCGTTATTCTCATGGCCATGTTTTTTGGTATGACTTACTACGTTTCCAAAATCATGAAGTGGCAAGATATTCCTAAGTTAGAAAAGTACTTAGAAACTTACCCCGATACTAAAACTGACTCGGGTGTTAAGTGCCACGCCTGTGGGTCAGAATCACTTATTGAAGTGGGTTTATGGAGTGAAAAAAGTCGCGAGGTTACCTTTGTTTGCTCAGCCTGTGGTGCACAACTGTATCGTAACGAAGGTTAATCTTAATTGATTTAGTCTGCTGCCTTCACATCTTAGATACTAGATTGATCGGTTTTTGTGCAGCATGGTTTTAAATCGGCTTTGGGTTGCTTTGAGTAAAGCTTTAACTTAAATAAAATTATTTAAATCAATGGTTTATGGTTGCTTATTAAAGTGATTGTTAAATTATTGCTTATTGGTAATGGTTTGGTTTTACTGAGTTATCCACAGGGTTAAGTCTGTTGATAGGTATTACCTATCGATATTTATAGTGTTTTTTAGAGTAAGCGCCCTGCTTACTTTATTTCCTTTCTTACACAAAACGCCTTTTAAAATTGCACCGTCGATTGCGCTCATCTACTATCCGTATCATTCATAATTTTTGTTAAGTAGAAGTTTAATGAGTCATCATCACCATCATCATGGTACGGTTTCTGAGCGCATGGGGTTTGCGTTCTTTTTAAACTTTGGTTTTACCATTATTGAGTTTATAGGTGGTTACCTAACAAACAGTACCGCCATTATGGCAGATGCTGTACATGATTTAGGGGATAGCCTGTCAATTGGGACGGCTTGGCTGCTTAGTCATTTAAGCGAGAAGCAGGCGAATAAGATATACACCTATGGGTTCAAGCGTTTAAGCCTGTTTGGCGCCCTATTTAACGGCTTAGTGCTGGTGGTAGGGTCGGCTTGGATATTAATTATCTCCATTCCTCGGTTGTTTGATCCTGTTATGCCCCACACTGAAGGTATGTTTTTGCTGGCAATACTAGGTGTAACGGTCAACGGTGTGGCTGCTTATCGCTTAAGCGGTGGCAAAACCATGAATGAAAAGGTGCTAAATTGGCACTTGATAGAAGATGTTTTGGGTTGGCTAGCGGTATTAATTGTGTCGGTGGTGATGCACTTTGTCGACTGGCCCATATTAGACCCATTGCTGTCGGTAGGTTTTACGCTCTTTATTCTAATAAATGTTCTGCGTAGTTTAAAAACAACGTTCCAGCTGTTTTTGCAGGCAACCCCAGATAAAGAACTGCTTGATAAAATTGAAGAAAGCATTGTGGCGGTTGAAGGTGTAGCCGACACGCACCATTTGCATTTGTGGTCTTTAGATGGTGAAAACCATGTGTTAAGTGTTCATATAAACACGCAGCCTGACTTCCCTGTCAGTCGCTATGCCGAACTCAAGCAATCACTCAAAGCTGCTTTAAGTGAGTTTGAATTGAGCCATACAACGCTTGAGATTGAATTAAGCGATGAGCAATGCCGTAATGCCTAGTGGCTTTCTAAGGATTCTGGAATCATGGCTAGTGATGAGACAATTTCATCATTGGCCAATAAGAACCCGTCTTTAAACTGAATGGATGCCGTAAGCATATTACCGTTAGGTATTAGCCAACCTTGCTCGATAAAATCTTGCATCATTCCGGCTTGTGGTCCAACCAGCAATTCATCGCTGAGTTCTAGCAAAAACTGTGCATTTAAACGGTTATCTATGCTGTTATCTTGTTTTTGTGGGTCAACTGCGTTGAGCGTTGCCTGGCCATTCAGTGTTAATGCTCCGCTAGGGCCTGCAATAGTGCCGCTACTCGCAAGGCTTCTAAAGTTGCTTTCAAGTGTATCTAAGTTAAAGGTTAAGCCTTTAGCTAGTAAGACTTGAAAGTCTTCTGCCACTGCTGGGTCGTCTAGTGATACCTGGTTGTTGATTTCTTGTAGACCATTCCAATCGACACCAGTAAAACTTAGATGCAGCTTGTTATCGTTAAACGATAAGCTTCCGTCCTCTTTTTTATGGTGGAATGAGCTGAGCTCTATTTTGTTTGAGGTATCTAGCCTGCCATTCTTTAGTGCGTTCTCTTGCACAATCGATAAACCTTCAAAGCGTGCAGTATCAATGCCTGTACTGAAGCTAAGCGAGTTTAAGCTAACACTTGAGTGCTCAATAAATGGCGTGCTGTTCATTAGGTTAGATTGCGTTTCTACCTTAAACCCACTTACTTTAATGGTCTGAAAAGGCTGAGTAAGATCTATCTTGGGTATATTTAAACTTGCCTGGGTTTTAAATGGCTCAATAACCTTTGTGCGGCCACTTAGGGTAATTGGATCAAGTTGTAATTCAGAATCTGGCATCGAAGTGCTGTGTAACGCGCCTGTCGTATAAGAATAAGCAATAGATAAGCTAGGTAATGAGAAGTGCCACTTCCCTTCTTGTGTGGCAACTAGCGGGTTTAAATCAAAAAACTCTATAAAAAAACCTTTGTTAGGTGTGATGCCAAACTTTCCTTGAGACCAGACAGGCGTAATAAACACTTTATGCCATACTTCCAATAGCACTAAAGGATCGCCAAGACGTTCTAATGTGCAGGTTTCTTCTAGGGAAACACCAAACCATCTTGTCTCTGTACTGCATTGCATGCGCATATTTTGTAGAAACAGGTCTTGGTTTAGCTCACTAACGGCCTTTGCGTGTTCTGACTGGTAGTAGCTCGACATCATAGAGCTAGCGACAGCAGTGCCTGCCAATAAGATAGATAATGATATAACAGCTTTCTTGCGCATTAAGAGATCCTTGGTGATTATTCGAACGGACGATTGGCTGGTGGTGAGTGTATTTATTATTACCATGGGAATTATAGCCGAAATGGGCTAGAATTCGCGCCCCATTTTATTGGCGAGCAAGTAGGGTTTTATATGTATTCTGTAGGTCAACGTTGGTTAAGTGAAGCTGAAACGGATTTAGGCTTAGGATTGGTTCAAGAAGTCGATTTCCGAGTGGTCACACTCTACTTCCCTGCGGTAGATGATGTACGCAGCTACTCTCGTCAAAACGCGCCGCTAACCCGCGTTATTTTTAAGGTGGGCGATACTATTCCACTTGCTGACGGTAGCACTATGGTGGTTGCTGAAGTAAACGACCTAGAAGACATAGTGTTTTACAGTGATGGTGAGAACCAAGTGTCTGAAATTCATCTGAGTGGGCAAATTCAATTAAACCTGCCATCAGACCGACTGTTTACAGGGCAGATAGATAACAACAACCTGTTTGAGTTACGCCAATTTGCACTAAAGCAACTCAGTATTCTTAGAAGTCGCCCTTATTATGGTTTATTAGGCGCGCGTACAAGTTTGTTACCTCACCAGTTATATATTGCTAACCAAGTCACTCAAGATGCGATACCGCGCGTATTGCTTGCCGATGAAGTGGGTTTAGGTAAAACCATTGAAGCGGGGCTTATATTGCACCGTTTATTGTTACAGCAACGCATTAGTCGAGTGTTAGTCATAGTGCCTGATGCTCTGATTCACCAATGGCTGGTGGAAATGATTCGTCGCTTTAATTTACGTTTTACCATTATCGATGATGATTTGGTTATGGACAGTCCTGACCTGTTTTCTGACGGTCAGTTATTCTTGTGTCCATTATCATTAGCCAAAGAAGAAGTTGTTAGCGAACAAATGCTAGCCAGTCGTTTTGATATGCTGGTGGTAGACGAAGCTCACCACTTGCATTGGAGCGAGGACGGCGAGAAAAATGACTCTGCTTACGAGTTAGTCGAAGAGTTATCGTTAATGACTCCTGGGCTTATGTTGCTAACCGCCACACCTGAGCAGCTTGGTATTCAAGGTCACTACGCTCGTTTACGTTTATTAGACCCAGAACGCTACCCTACTTTGAATCAGTTTTTAGCTGAACAAGAGGCGTATCAACCTATTGCCGAGCTGGCCGGTGCCTTAGCCTCTGAACAAGACTTAACCAGTGAGCAACAACAGTATTTGGCTCAGCTATTACCGGAAGAGGATATCAACGATCTTTCTGAAGCCGAAGGTCGTAACCAGTTATTATCTAGCTTAATTGACCGTCATGGTCCTGGCCGTGCGTTATTCCGTAACACTCGTCAGGGTGTGGCAGGATTCCCTAAGCGACTAGCTAATATTACCGAGCTAAGCATTCCAGCAGACACAGACGACTTAGCGACGGAAGACTTAAATCTATTCCCAGAAGCCGGCAAGCTTAACTGGTGCGACAATGATTCGCGTATGCCTTGGCTGTTAGAGCTTTTGAAAAATACCGGCAAAGAAAAAATAGTTCTTATTTGTCACCACTCGCAAACTGTTTTAGATATAGAGCGCTGGTTATGGGAAAACGAAGGCGTCCCAGCTGCTGTTTTCCATGAAGACATGGATCTTATCGAACGTGACCGTGCAGCAGCATACTTTGCCGACCAACAGCAAGGTGCTCGTATCTTACTGTGTTCTGAAATTGGTTCAGAAGGTCGTAACTTCCAGTTTGCGCATCACTTAGTATTATTCGACCTACCTTTCAATTGCGACTTAATTGAACAGCGTATTGGTCGTCTTGACCGTATTGGCCAGAAGCATGATATTCAAATTCATATTCCAGTCTATGAAGACCATGCTACGGGGCGCTGGGCGCAAATACTTGAGCAAGGACTAGACCTATTTAGTCGTCCTAATCCTGCTGCTCAACCTTTGCTAGAAAAAAATCAAGAAGCCATCGAACAGGCATTGACGACGGGTGAAGGATTAAGCGAGTTGTTAGAGCAACTTGGTACAGAGCGACAAGAGTTAATGGCACAGCTAGAAGCCGGTCGTGACCGTTTGCTGGAGCTACATTCCTGTCACCCTACCCGCGCTAAAGCATTAGCCAAAGAAATGGCGATTACGCACATTGAAGACGAAGGTGAGCTAAACGAATTTGTAGAGCTGTTTGCCGATGCCTTTGGTTTAGAAATCATCGATTTAGGTGGCGACTGCATTACGATTATGCCAGGCGATCACATGCTTGTACCTGATTTGCCGCATTTGCCAGAAGATGGCTTTATGGCGACTGTTAATCGTGATGTGGCACTGAGTCGCGATGACGTTCAGTTCTTAAGTTGGGAGCACCCATTTATTGATCAGGCTTTAGAATTGATTACCAGTGGGCCTGCGGGTAATGCGGCAGTGGGTTATATTGATGACCACCAGTATAAAACAGGTGATTGTTTCTTAGAGCTGCAATTCGTTGCGCGCTGCCCTGCTCCTAAAGCCCTGGCGGTTGAACGATTCCTTCCTCCCAATGCTATGCACTTAATGATGACCCCGAACGGCGATTTAAAAGTGAATGATGAGGGTATTCCAGGCTTTGTGTTGCATCTTAAAAAGCGCACTGCTCGTGGCTTAGTTGAACAAAAACAAGCCAGTGTTGAGCCCGTAATTCATAAGCTTGAAAAGCTGGGTGCAGGCCAACTCGACAAAATAGTTGAGCGTGCAATGAATAAAGCTGTTGACGCCTATGAAGCACGTTTAAATCGTCTGCAGGCGTTAAGTCAGCAAAATCCAAACATGCCTAAAAGGCTGGTGGACGAAGTTAAGGCTGAACAACAAGCGGTTCTTAATGCATTAAGCCAAGCTCAGCTAGTGCTGGATAGCGTTAGACTGGTGTTCTGCGGCTAAGTCACTGTTACTTAAATGCCACAACAGCATAGCAGCCGTTGTGGCATTTCTTTTCTATTGCGATTCATAATCGACTTCTTTGGTTCTCTTCAAACATCCTACCCTCACCACTAATTCATTAATAAATACAACGAAATTCACTATTAAAATCAGATGCTCGGCTGATGTTGCAAGTTTGTGCAGGTGCCTAAAGTAGCTAGGGTTTTAACACTCAATGACAAGGAGTTATAAAGTGAATAAAACGTTTTGTTTGATGTTGGCTATGTTACTTGCTGGTTGTGATAGCGGTGGTAATACTGGTTTCACCTATCCTACAGAAGATTCTCAAGAGAGCATTCAAACCGAAAGCCCCCTACCCAATCAGCCTTCTCAAGACCTTTCTCCGGCTGAAAAATTAGCCGCCTTAGAGGCTGAGAAGAAACTTCCTAAATTGGATAGAAACTATGAATTGGCTGGAGTCGATGAAGATAACAACGGCATTCGAGACGATATTGATGCCTATATTCAAGAAAACTATTCAGACCCTAAGCAGCGTGCAGCAGCAGCGCAGTTTGCTCGTTCTATGCAATCGATTATTTTGGCTGATCCTGAAGATATGGATCAAGTTAGAGCAGCGCGAAGAGCGAGTACTAGAGCAACCTACTGTTTATATCGAACCTTTGATTTAAAAATAGGGGTACAACCAGGGAATGTAAGCTCAACGATTGAGGCGATGACGACTAATACTAAGCAAAGAATCAAAGCGTACTTTAGATTCCATAAATCATTAGACGGTACCTCTTGGGGGTCGCCCGAAGGAGATACTTGTGAATAAATTGTATAAATATACGAGTGCTGTATTAGTTTTATTGTTCACGTTTAGCGGTCATGCCTACGCAAACACGTCAGATGTAAGTTCAGACAATCTATGTAGAAACTCTAAAGTAGTGGTAGCTTTTATGAATGGTGTGTTTACCACTTTGCCAAATGCGGATAAATCAAAGTTAGCTCTAGAAATGGCTAATGGTTTGACTACAGAAAGTGGCAAAGAAATACGGTATGAGCTTCTTTATAATTACACAAATGGCTTCGAAGATTTAGTTGAGGTATTTGAACAGCGCTTAGCTGAACATGGCGGATTGCTAGCGGGACGGTTTGAGCTGTTATTAGAGTCACTTAATGGCAAGAGTGCTTGGTGGGAAAAAATTTTAGAAAGCTTTTCTTTTTATGAGGGTACCCATCACGTTTGGCTAGATTTTTATAAAACGGAGATGATTCATCGGTACGCCAGTCTTATCGCTAACCCACCCTTAGATGTTAACTACAACGAACATAGGGTAAGAATTGATAATTGGGCGCTAGAAGGAATGAGTGTCATGCTTGTGGCTCATTCACAAGGCAACTTGTTCGCTAATGCTGCATATAACTATGCGGTATCTCAAATAGGAACAGGCGCTGTAAAAGTCGTTCATGTAGCACCTGCATCGGTTATTACGAATGGTGAGCATGTTCTGGCAGACAAAGACCTGGTCATTAAAGCATTAAGCTTGACCGGTGCCGTGCCTCCCCATACCGACACTATTCCTCCCTACCTTCTAAGGCCTGGCGGCTTTAATGATCAAACAGATGTCTTAGGGCATGATTTTCTGGAGATCTACATGAATGAGGCGTTGGATATATCTTCTGCGCTGGTTGAAAAGATACAAGCGGGCATAAATGCTTTAAAAGAACCGGACATGAATCAAGGAATGGCATCATCCGGATTTTTTACAATTACCCTAACCTGGGATGGTGAAGGCGATGTCGACTTACATGCCTATGAGCCATCCGGCAAACAGGTATATTATGCTGACAAAAAAGGGGATTCGGGCTTTTTAGACGTCGATAATACTTCCGCGTATGGACCTGAGCACTATTACGCATCCTGTAATAAAAACGAATTGCGTGAAGGTGAGTATGCAATCAAGTTGGCCAACTACGAACGGGCGCAAGGTCGTACAGCCACTGTGCAGCTAGCATCTTGGGATGAAGGGGTATTAAGTACTCGTTATCACACTTTTGGTGCAGCCACTGGGTCTACACCAAGCGCTTCGATCTTTAATGTGGTTGTCAGCAAGGATGCTGAAACCCAAGAGTATAAATTAAGTTATCAATAACAAAATTCCCCTGCATTTGAATGCAGGGGGTATTTTAACTCCAAATATCATCACCGCGTAACGTAGCATCTGCTCCGCCATCTATATAAATAGTCTGACCAGTTACGTGAGTGTTTTCTTCTGAAGATAACCAAATAATTAACTTAGCTACATCGGATGCTTTAGCGTGGTAGTTTAATGGCATTGGTACTTGTGCATCGACGTTTTTACGGGCTTCTTCGGTCGCCAATAAATCTTTAGTCATCTCGGTAATGACTGTACCGGGCGCAACAGCGTTGACGGCGATTCCTTGCCCTGCAAAGCGGTCAGCGATACAGACCTTACGAATCCAACGTGAAATAGCGCGTTTAGACGATGAGTAGTTTAAATATCCTGTCTGAGGACCTTGGGCTTCTAGAGCGCCGCCTATCTCGAGTGCTTTAGCTTCGTCATCGGCTAATAAAGCATCAACGAGTTCTGCGGAGTTAGGCTGTAAAGATGCCATAGAAGAAACAACGACTACTCGTGGTGCTGAGGAATTAGCGAGTGTTGGGACGAGACCTTCCACAAACTCAGTCACACCAAAGTAGTTAATGGCGACGGTGATAGCCTTAGGCATGGCAACACCTGCGCAAGCAATAACAGCATCGACCGATTGAGTTTCTTTTAGCACGTCAGTCACCGCCTGCTGGCGACCTTTAGGCGTTGAAAGGTCTGCGATTACTTCTGCATTCTTCAGATCGACCCCAATTACTTTGTATCCACGCTCGCGTAAAATTTGGCTGGTGGCCAAACCGATACCAGAACCGGCACCGGTAACAATATAAGTACGACTCATAGCAACTTATCTCCATCGTTAACTGTTAGATTAATACTGTATAACGATATAAGAATTAAGAATAGTGCGTAACGATAAGAAAGCCATAAATACACTGGTGCATTTACGGCTATAGCAATCAGCGTTGTGGTTAGCTGCGTGGGGTGCGCATGGTCACAAATTCTTCTGCAGCCGTTGGGTGAATACCAATGGTGCTATCAAAAATAGCTTTGGTAGCGCCCGCTTTAATCGCTACTGCAAGTCCTTGGATAATCTCCCCTGCTTCTTCCCCAACCATATGAGCGCCTAGTACTTTGTCGGTGCTTGTTTGAACCACAAGCTTCATATAAGTACGAATGTTCTCACCGGTAATGGTGTGCTTCATACCTCGGAAGTTGCTATCGAAGATGGTGATATCACCTGGAAATTTTTTAAGCGCTTGTTCTTCGGTTAAGCCTACAGTGCCAATGTTAGGCTGGCAGAAAACGGCAGTAGGAATATCTTCGTAACTAAGTGGCGTGGTATCGCCGTCAAACCAATGCGAAAGAAGTTTCATTGCTTGTGCTAAGGCAACAGGGGTTAGTTCTGGCGTACCAATAATATCGCCAAGAGCATAAATAGAAGGGATATTAGTGTTAAACATCTCATTCGTTTTAACAGTGCCGTCGTCGTTTATTTCAACCCCTAACTCTTCAAGGCCGATGCCTTGCGTTAGCGGACGACGACCGGTGGCAAACATTACACCATCGCATGCAAGGGTGTCGCCTGTGCTTAAATGACAAACCAATGAGCCGTCTGCCAGTTTTTCAATTTTAGTCACATCGGTATTGGTATGAATATTTACACCATGTTCTGCGACTTGCTCGCTAACAAAGTCGCGTACGTCTTGATCGAAGCCACGTAGTATCTGTTCACCACGATAAACAAGTTCGGTTTTAACGCCTAAGCCGTTATAGATACCAGCAAACTCTACAGCAATGTAGCCACCACCAATAACAACAACACGTTTAGGTAGCTGGTCTAAATAAAAGGCCTCGTTAGAAGTGAAACCGTATTCCGCACCTTCGATGTCAGGTTTAAACGGCCAACCGCCTGTTGCAATAACAATGCGATCAGCGGTGTAAGTTTTACCGTTGACTTCAACACTATTGGTTCCCGTTACTTTGCCGTGACCGTCAATAATAGTAACGCCCGGTCCTTCAAGTAGATTCTTATATATTCCATTTAATCTATTGATTTCATTGGTTTTATTGTCACGAAGTGTTGGCCAGTCAATGCTTTCAAGGGTGCCGTTTACACCATAGTTTTTCGCCTGTGAGAATTTGGCTGGATATTCGGAAGCATAGACAAATAGCTTCTTGGGTACGCAGCCAACGTTGACACAAGTACCACCTAAATAACGCTCTTCTACTGCAGCAACTTTCCAACCTTTGTTGGCGGCCATACGGCTAAGACGTACGCCTCCTGAACCCGCACCAATAACTATTAAATCGTAATCAAAACTCATAAACACACCTATAAATAAATGACAGGGAGTAAGGCTACCTTGTTAATGTTGCTCTAATATCTACTCGCCCTGTTATGTCGGTTTTATCGATGCTGATTTGGCTAACACGAATTCCACGTTGTGTTTCTAAAGCTTCAAACCAGGTAATTGCATCGTCGAAAGCAGTTTTATCTAACCATACACGTAAGTTAGAACCGTCTTGCTCGTAACGGCTTAGATTAATTCCTTGCTGTTGAGCTAAGGATGTTGTGGCACTAAGGATAGAGCCGCTTAAATTGACTTGATTGCTGCCTACACCACCAAAGCGCCCCGCATTGCTGGCAATTAAGTTATAGGTGGTTAGGTTACGATCGAGCTGCGATTGTGCTGTCTTCCTTGCTTTTAGTAGTGGTGCATAAAACATAGCAAAGACTAGAGCAGCAATTAATAAAACACTGACCAGTTGAACAATAAGTTGATCGCGCTTAGGTAATCCGTTGTACCAAGCGGTCGCCTGTTGGACAGAGGGTTGTGCTAATAATTTTTGCTTTAGTTCTTGTAACTGGTCACTAAGTTGTTGTAATTGTGCCTTCATGATTGCCCACCGATGCGTAAACGCCCTTTTACACCGTCTTTGTCGTTGGTAGCGTTGGCAATTTCTGCCTGTATGCCTGCTGTTTCTAGTGCTTGTCTAAGTTTTTGTAACTCATTCAAGTCGGAAGCATGGACCTCAATGGTCAGTTCTTGCAAACGGTCATTAAAACGCATTGAGTTTAAGCGTACTTTTTTGTCTAAACTTTGTTGTTTATAGGCTTTAGCTAACTTGTTAGTGCTGTTTAGAAAGCCAACAGACTCAACGCCTGATTCACCATTAAGCTTTTCACGAAATTGTCGTTCTAGAGCACGAATACGTTCACCGGGGAACAGCTGCTTGTATAAAGCGATACTTTCTTGGCGTACTTGGTCAGATTGCTTTTTAAGTGTGTTTACTTCGCTGTACAGCATCACCGTCCAAATAATTAGTAAGGTAGCGGCCATCGCAATAAGCGGACGCCACCAAGCTTTAGGCTTTTCTTCTTTGCTTTGTACTTGGAACTGCCCTACTAAAAAGCTAAAGGCTTTCGAACTAATGCTAGGAGCTTCGCTAGGTAAAAGTTCTTTTTGGATAGATTGAATTTTATCTGGAAAACCAGTCTCTAGGGTAGTTTCTAGTAATTGTAATGGATCTAAGGAGTGAGCCTGCAGTTCAATGAGCTCGTAGGTCGTATCAGCACTAAAAATAGACTCTAACACAGGGGTTAGTGCCACATCGCTGACAAAACCTTCAAATACGCCAGGTAAGCTAATAAAACAGCCTTGCTCGTTTCGTATAATAAGGTTTCTTTTATGATCTTCGTTGAACAACCAGGTTTCAGGAATTAAATCGGTCAATACAATGTGATGAAGTTCACAAATTTCAAGCAAGCGCTCTATTAATTCATTGGCAACCACATAGGCGCGGTAACGTTTATTAGCTTGTCCTGCTGGTAAGATAAGATAATTGCCAATGTCTTCAATTAATGACTCTTCAAGAGCAAAAGGCATGGCGGTTTTAACTTGACGGCTGCTAACGCCCGGCAATGCTAACCAATGCACCACATAGTTGGTGGCAGACAAAATCATACGAACTTTTGTTAAGTCTGGTAGTGTTTCAGCCCACTCTTCTATGGTTTGAGCTTGCCCACCGTTAACCGAGCTTACTAGCCAGTCACCGGTTAAGGTGTTCCATTGAACCTTTACTGTTTCCACTCTGCTGTATCCTGCAATTGGTTTTGCTCTGTTTGTGGTTCTGACCGTGCTTCA
>Ga0209075_1003672_pt1 | contig 12614 bp, 9 predicted proteins | sample Stecom2011_FD_187523 | JGI IMG/M metagenome (GOLD analysis project Ga0209075, IMG submission 187523) | Agricultural soil microbial communities from Utah to study Nitrogen management - Steer compost 2011 (SPAdes) (version 2) | ecosystem: Environmental > Terrestrial > Soil > Agricultural land...
CCTTGCCGGATTTGACCTTAACTGGCTTACTTGCAATTTTGGGTACTCCCAAAAGATAGATCGAAGCGGGAAAGAGGATAAGTGCCATCACCATCTCTGTAAGCACACCGATTGCAGTAAAAAGCCCAAAATAGCGGACCGGGAGTACCTGGCTAGTCATAAGGGCCATGAATCCGATAGCTGTGGTCAGAGCAGTCATAGATACCGGACGAACCATCTCTTTCAGAGTCCTGATCGCCAGAGCTTCCTTACTTATCTCCGGTTCTTTCTGCACCAGATGCTTCATACTGTTATGCATATGGATACCGTAGGCCACACCTATGGCCGTCAGCATTACCGGTATCATTGTAGTTACGGTATAAACCGGGACTCTAAAGAGAGCCATCAGACCGAAAGAGACAAGGGTACCCATTAACACGATCGTCAGATTGATGAATGTATTTCTGATACTCTTCAACAACAGGAGCAAGATCGCTGTGATAAAGATTATTACCAGCGGTGCCATCCGCGCCATATCCTGCGGTCCCAGCTTCGTGAGCTCTCCCTCAACTACCGGCCTGCCGGCAATATGTATCCTTTCCGGGGTTTCATACTCACGGGCAAACTCCTGCAGTTCAAGATAGAATTCGTCGGTAAAGAGATCCTTCTCTATCTGAGCTACTATGAGGGCGGCCCGACCGTCAAGGCTAACCGTGCGACCATAGATCATTTCATTACTCTCCACTGTAACACGCAGTTCTTCCAACTCCAGATCGGTCAGGGGTAATCTGTCATAAAAAGCTTCTACCGTCAGGCCCCACTCGTCTGCTGTAATATTCTCAGCCGTATAGAGGGAGGTGATATCATCCCGCCCTATGCCGGGAAATCTTTTGGGCAATTCCAGTGAGATATCCTTTATCTTTTGCAGTGTCTCTGAATTATATATCGTTTCCGGGTGTTCTAACGCCAGGAGAATATTATCTCCAATCCCGAACAGGTCTTCCATCTCATCACTATAGAGAAAGGCGGGATGGTCTTTGGGCATATATTCATCCAGGTCGGTCTCTAAGCGCGCATTTCTGCCTATTACGAACATCGATAAAATTGCTGTCAATAACAGCAGAGCTATGATTAGCTTCGGATGGCCTGCTATCTTATTGATTAGTTTGATCATCATATCCTCTTATTCATAATTTTCTTTTATTATTGAAGCGAAAATAGCCGGTTCAGGGTCTGAATTAGACCGCTGGCAAAGTCCTTAAGGTCTGAACCCTCAGGGTTGATCCTTATACGCGTTATTGTAAGTTTGATAGTTCCCAGGGTTACCATAGCCAGTTCCCGCGGCTCTATATCGGTTCTGCAGCGGTGGTCTTCCTGAAGCCCGGCAAAGAAACGGCTCAGCTTATCTATCTTCTCGCTGGATATCCTCTGTAACTCCTCCAGGAGACCAGCTTCTAAATGAAATATCTCCTCTGAAAAGACCAGAGAAGCAAATGTAGGGTTTTTCTCGAATTCTGAAAAGATCCCAGTAATGAAAGCCTCTAACCTCTTAATCGAATCCAACTCTTGAGCATAAAGTTTATCGAATTGCGGGGTTAATTTCTCTTCCAGATTATGCAGAAGAGCTTTCAGAAGTTCGAATTTACTCGGAAAATGCCGGTAAACAGATCCCTCTTTCAAACCTACTTCTTCGGCGATGTTCCTGATAGTGAGTTTACTGAACCCTTCTCTGCCTACCAGATTGATAGCAGCCTGCAAAAATTCTTCCTGTCTTTTTGTTAACGCACTCATTAATCGCTCCTTTATGTTAGCTAACGATAACTTACATCAATTGCAGTGAAAGACAAATAGTTTTTTGTTTCTATAGTTATATTACAGGGATGAATCCATCTAATACTTTTCAGATAAAGTATTTAGCCTGTGCCAGAAATCTTAATTTTCCTGGTCACAGAGGAGCAGACTACAAAGATCGGCGAAAGTTGAACCGGTATCACATTTGTTTTTCTCAATATGAACAACCGAAGAGGAGACATGTGAATGAAAGACAAATCTAAGTTATCACTGATTTATCGCCGGGCTAAACACGGTCCTGAATATTTGCAGTTAAGGGAGTTACTTCAATGTCAATAAACAGGGGGGATGAATTTGGTTCTGCTTAATAAACCAGTATCAAAAAGCAGGAAGAGAGCTGTCACGTTATCAATAGTATATATTAACATCTGGGTCAGTTTTTTCACCATCTGTCTTGATGAAAGTACCATCTTTTAAATCCCGGAACGCTCTTCTAAGTTCTTCATTGGTATTCATTACTATCGGCCCACGCCAGGCAACAGGTTCCCGGAGTGGCTTACCGGAGAGAAAGAGAAATCTGAATCCCATCTTTTCAGACCTGATGGTTATAGATTCACCATGCTCGAATAGCACTGTCTGACGATTTCCCACTCTCTGGCTCATTATATCTGCTTGGCCTTCAAAAGCATATATAAAGCAGTTGTGGCTTCTTTCAACTGGAAGCTCAAGCTCACTATTGCCAGGAATAGATACATCCAGGAATTGTGGTTCGATAACAATATCCTTAACCGGCCCCTTTTTTCCGTTAAACTCACCAGAAATAATCTTGACCATAGAACCATTATTAGTTGTCACTACAGGTATCAAGTCGGCTGTTAGGTCACGATATCGCGGATCTATCATCTTTTGTGATGCAGGAAGGTTGGCCCAGAGTTGAAAACCATACATTTTGCCTCCGCTACCAGGTTTAGGCATCTCCTGATGTATTATTCCCGACCCGGCAGTCATCCATTGAACTTCATTACGATGAATCGTTCCTCTGTTACCGATACTATCCCCATGTTCGGCAGATCCTTCCAGCATATAGGTTATTGTCTCGATCCCTCTGTGTGGATGCCAGGGAAATCCAGGCAGATATTTTTCGGGATCATCATTACGAAAATCATCCAGCATAAGAAACGGATCGAAGTCTGATGTCTCTTGGTAACCAAAAGCCCGATGAAGATGAACTCCGGCACCCTCTAATACTGGCTTGGCTTTGAATATTTTCTTAATCTTGCTCATCTTTAATTACCTGCCTTTCTATTCTCTTTTTATCAATATAACTCTAATTGTGAGCAAGTGAAAAAATAAGGAGAAAAATGGTAATCTCCGACCCTCAGAATTGAAGAAGTGCCGGAAACATTTCTATCCTGAAGAAAGGTTAAAAGCTTGAGAAAAAGGAACTCCCAGAGTTTTATTTATATATCCCATATCAATATGATATATATAAAACTGATATAATACCAGCCCGTGTCGAGTAATGAGGCTTTAAATCTATTTGAGGCAGCCAGTTAGGCTGTAAATACTTCTTTGGAACCTATATTGCAATTAAAAAAAAGAGCAAGGAGAGTAATTAAAGGAGCAGATCATGAATGAATTAAGAATCGAAAATCTATCTTATACTTACCGTAATGGAACACGAGCACTACAGGGAATTGATCTGACGATCGGTAACGGCATGTTCGGATTGTTAGGTCCCAATGGAGCGGGGAAATCTACCTTGATGCGCATTTTAGCTACACTTCAGGACCCTGAGGAAGGGCGAGCAACGTTCAACGATCTAGATATAACGGGCAACAAGCGAGAGATAAGGAAGCTTCTCGGTTTTCTACCCCAGGAGTTTGATTTTTATCCACGGATGACGGCCTGGGAGATGTTAGACCATTTTGCGACACTCAAAGGAGTGGCAAACCGCAAAGAGCGGAAGCAAGTTCTCGGTTATCTGCTCGACAAGACCAATCTATTTACAGTTCGTCACAAGAAGCTGGGTAGTTTCTCCGGAGGGATGAAACAGCGATTTGGGATAGCACAGGCTCTGTTAGGCGATCCGAAGTTGTTAATAGTTGATGAGCCAACAGCTGGTCTTGACCCGGAGGAGCGTTATCGTTTTCACAATCTTTTGAGTGAGATAGGGGAGAATGTAATAATCATACTCTCCACCCACATAGTGGATGATGTCCGTGAGCTCTGTTCCAGCATGGCGATAATCGACATGGGTAAGCTGCTTCTGGTGGACGATCCTCAGAACACTCTCTGTCAGTATAACGGAAAGATATACAAGAAGGTAATTGAGAAGGATGAGCTACAAGATTATCAGGAGCGGTTTCATGTAGTATCTTCACGGCTTTATCTTGGCAGGATGATGATTCATATCTTCAGTAATGAGCAGGTAACAGGATTTGAAACAATTGCTCCTGACCTGGAAGATGTTTATTTCCTGACTATCAATCAGAATCGTCAAGCCGAAGCAGAGGAAGAGGTGGCCTGATATGTTCTCTGAGTTCTTTTTATTCGAGTTGAAGTTTCGTCTGAAGCAGATTTCAACCTATGTTTTCGGGATAGTACTCTTTCTCTTTGGATTTCTGATAGTTAACATCATTGGTGGTGCTTTTTCCGGAGTATCGGTAGTAATAATGAGTGGAGGTGAACGACTTTTTCTCAATTCAGCCTATGTCAATTCATCTTTCATGGACAGGATCAGTATCTTTCTGATCTTTATCGTAGCCGCTCTTATCGGAAGTATGCTCAGCCGGGATCTGGAGCATAAAGCACATCCGCTCCTGTTCACCAAACCGATCAACAGATGGTCATATATAACCGGCCGGCTATCAGCCAACCTGCTACTTATCATCACCTATAATCTATTCTTCCTGCTCGGGATGTTCATAGCTTATTTCATGCCCTGGCTGGAAAGTGACTATTTCATGAAGCCGGAGATTCTTCATTATCTGACTCCACTGATCTATATGATTTTACCCAATACAATTCTGATATCAACTATACTGCTCGGCATCTTTCTCTGGACCAGAAAATCGACTTATCTCTACGTCGCTTCATTTTTTATTCTCACAGTCTATTTAATTGGCAGCACATATATCTCTAACATAGCTAACCGTGTTACCGCGTCTCTTATTGATCCCTTTGGTTACAGTGCCATGAAGGAGACAACAAGATTATGGTCGATCGCAGAGCTGAACAGCAATCCTCTGCCGCTGAGCGGTCTTCTGCTCTGGAACAGGGCTGGATGGTTATTATTGAGTATAGTTCTTCTTCTCTTCTGTATCATAAAATTCAAACCCTCGGCAATTTATGATAACAGTTCCGGCAGGAACAGGCCGATAAAAGAACCTAGCAGCACCAGCTTACAGAAAATCGTTCCGCAACTCACATTCGGATTTTCAACCATTTGGAAACAGTTTATCTCACTCTGCAAATTCAACCTGAAGATCATCTTTCGTTCGCTTCCAGTCTATATTCTTACCCTGATCGGTATCGCTTTTATGATCCTGATCGTCATTCAATACGGAACGGTTTACAATACCGGCAGACTACCGGTGACCTATAATATAGCAGAAGCTTTAAGTTTATCAATAACGTTACTGCTGGTCGTATTTATAACTCTTTATACCGGTGAACTTGTCTGGAAGAGCCGGGATCATAACTATCATTATCTGTTAGATTCAACCTCCGGCAGGAATCTGACCTTTTATCTGGCACAGTTCTGCAGCCTGGCACTGCTTCTTGTCTTTCTCTTTGGAGTCTTCATGCTATCTGGTATCATCTATCAAACTGTCCGGGGTTATACAGATTATGAGATCTCGACCTATCTGAAGATTCTTTTTGGCTTTAATCTACCACAGTATATCATACTGATAATTCTCTCACTCTTCATCCATAATCTGGTCGGGAACAAATACACCGGTCATTTCCTCTTTATAGCCCTCTTCATCCTGCTTCCTTTCCTTCAATATATCGGAATTAACCATACACTCCTGCATTTCAACACGACCCCGGTTGTGAGTTATTCGGACATGAACGGAGCAGGCAGCAATCTTCAGGGTTACATCTGGTTCACTCTCTACTGGTCACTGGCCTCATTCTTTTTCGCCTGGTTCACCATCAAGTTCTGGCGACGGGGAGAGCGTCATACCAGACCCGATAAAATCCGTTCAGAACTATTTTCCGGGAAAGGGTATCTCATCCCGGTTGCAATTCTCTTTTTATTTACTGCTACCGGAGGCTATATCTTCTATAATACGAATGTATTGAACAGCTATGTATCGCCTAAGAGAGCTGAAAAACTAGCAGTAGAATACGAGCTCACATATGGCAAATACAACAACCTGCCACAGCCGAGAATCACAGATGTAAACATCCGGGTAGATATCTATCCTGAGACGAGAGATTTCTATTGCGAAGGGACCTATATCATTAAAAACCGGACCGAAGAACCGATAAAAGATATCCATGTAACTGTTCCACAGGGTATGAAGGTCAATGCTCTTACACCCGGCAGAGACAGCAAATTATTAAAGAAGGATGAAGCCTTTAATTACTATATCTTTTCGCTGCAGGAACCGCTTCTCCCGGACGAAACAGAGATGCTGGAGTTCAACCTGAGCCTTATTACCAGAGGTTTTTCGTTGAATGAGAACCAGTTCATTAACAGAAACGGCACCTTTATTCACAGCACTTATTTCCCTTCTATCGGATACAACGAGCAGCACGAGATCAGTTCTCCCCGCACTAGAGAACGATACAACCTGCCGGTAAAAGAGCGGTTCAGGGAACTTGACGACCCGTCAGGCCTGGCCAGAAATTACATCTCCAACGATGCTGACTGGATAACGTTCGAAGCAATAATCAGCACCTCTGCTGATCAGACTGCCCTAACATCGGGTAATCTGGCAAAAGCCTGGCAGAAAGAAGAAAGAAACTACTTTCACTACAGACTGGACGGCATTATGCTCAATTACTATGTTATACTCTCTGCCGATTATGAAGTGAAGAGAGAGAGATGGCATGATATTGATATCGAGATATACCATGATGCCAGACACCACTATAATACAGGACACATGATGAACAGCGTGAAGAAATCTCTCGCTTACATGGAACAAGAATTCGGCCCTTATCCCCACTCAGTATTACGTATCGCTGAATTCCCCCGTTATGGCTCTTTCGCCCAATCACTCGCTACCCTGATCCCCTTTTCGGAAGCGATCGGGTTCATAGCTGACATAAGAGATGATAAGGTTAACTACCCCTTTGCAGTAACTGCCCATGAAGTAGCTCATCAATGGTGGGCGCATCAGGTGATTGGAGCAAATGTCAAAGGTGCTCTCACACTTGCCGAAGCACTGACCCAGTACTCTGCACTAAAGATCATGGAACGAGAATTCTCATCTGACGTTTTTCGTGACCAGTTACGTTACGATCTCACCTCCTATCTCTCAGGAAGATCAACCGAGAACAGAATAGAGAATCCGGTTTATCTCGATGATGGACAGCAGTATATTCACTACAGTAAAGGTGCCATGGCTTTTTATGGATTAAGCCGGTATATCGGAGAAGATAGTTTAAACTCAGCCCTCCGAAGCTTTTATGAAGACAAGAGATATCAGGAACCGCCCTATACCACGACCAGCGAGCTTTTCGAATACATAGAAGTTCCCGATTCTCTACAGTATTACTTCGACGAGACCTTCAAGCAGATAACCCTCTATGATAACAGTATCAAAAATGCAGAAGTAACCAAGAATGAGGACGGGAACTACACTCTCTCTGCAACCCTGAATACGAGAAAGTACTATGCCGATGGATTGGGAAATAGAGAGCAAGTCAACCTGTCCGACTGGATAGAGGTAGTAGTATATGATGAGGTCTATGCCGGAGGGAGAAAACATAGCCGTCCGATCTATCAGGAATACCATCTCTTCAGAGAAGAGGAGACTGAATTAGAGCTGATTCTGGTTAATGAACCAACCATAATCGGGATCGATCCTGACCATACGCTGATCGATCTGTCACCCTATTCAAATCGATATAGAATAAAATAAAGTCAAAAGGAGCAGTCTAATGAAAAAGTATCTGATTTTAACGATCTGTCTTCTCTCTGTTGCACTTTTAAACGCTGCAGAGAATGAAATCTGGGATAAAGCGAGAAACATAGCTGAACTCAACTGGAATCTTGTCCCCGGCCTGTCATCTACCGTTTCCGAAACGCTTAATATCCCATACGAAGTATCGGTCAACAAAACAGAATATGTTGTAGCTCATCAGCCATTCGAGAATTTGATCATGAACGAACTGGTATCAGCTAAGATAGACGGAGTGGAACAGACGGGAGAAAATGCCTCGAGAGAATTTGACGGAATCTTGAAACATGATCTGACCCCGGAAAAAGAGGGTATGTTCTTCAGAGATAATGGTGAGGGACTGACTTATGAATTCACCGGAAGAGAAGAAGAGGTAAAAGGTTTCAATTGCCTTGCCTTCGACTTCATCTACGAGATCGATCATGAAAATAATACATATAGAGGGGTGGTCTGGCTTGACAGAGATACGGGTGCTCCGATAAAAAGAGAGTTCAGTATGGATAAGAATCCGAGACTCGTCAAGGATATGTCGATCGAGGAATACTATCATTATGACCCTCAGACCAGAGAGTGGTTCCGGGAATCGGTCAAGAGTCAAACCATAGTAGCAGTAATGGGTCAGGAGATGATGAACATTACCACTGTTACCTACTCAGATTACTGGAGATACGAAGAATAGCACTTCAAGAGGCCTGTGCCGTGCTACCCTGCCCGGCACAGGCCTGATTCTTTGATCTCTCTGCTGTTCCTTAGAAATTCTCCCGGACTGAAAATCAACAGCAAATCTCTCCTCGATTCTTCTACCATAAGAGCCCTCATAACAACAGAGGCAAGATCAGTTATCCTGTTCTAAGAAAAGTGATTGACAACCATTGATTTACAAGTATCATATTATGAGAAGGTCAAATCGTGAAGCAGAAGCAGCTGGTATGTCCGGCTTCATCTTTTGGCTGGAATCAGGGAGCAGCAATGGCGATAAACAGAGATAATCTGGGTCTTTACACCGATCTTTATGAATTGACGATGGCTCAGGGCTATTATCTGACCGGTAAAGCCGAGACAGAGGCCACTTTCGATTATTTCTACCGTAAGAATCCGTTCGAGGGTGGATATGTTATCTTTGCGGGATTACAGGATTTTCTGGACAGCATACCCAGCTTTCGCTTCGATCATGATTCCTGCCAGTATTTGGCGAGCCTTGGATTCAGGAAAGAGTTTATAGACTACCTCTCCAGCTTCTCCTTCCAGGGTGAAATCCTGGCTCCCCGTGAGGGTGAGATCGTTTTTCCCTATGAACCGGTTATGATCATCAAAGGGAATATACTGGAGTCTCAACTTATCGAAACACTTCTTTTGAATATTATCAACTTCCAGTCTCTGATAGCCACCAAGGCCTCTCGAATCCGTGATGTTGCCGGAGACCGGGCAGTGATGGACTTTGGTCTGCGTCGGGCCCAGAGCTGGGGTGGACTGCATGCCAGCAGAGCATCAGTGATCGGTGGTTGTGATTCAACCTCAAACGTTTTTGCTGCAAGACTATATGATATTCCACCTTCAGGGACACAGGCCCACTCCTGGATACAGAGCTTTGAATCCGAACTGAAAGCCTTCCGGAAATATACTGAAATCTATCCCGATAATTCCATCCTGCTGGTCGATACTTATAACACACTCAGCTCCGGAGTCCCGAATGCCGTCAAGGTTGCCAGAGAGATGGAGGCAAGAGGTGCGAGGCTGAAAGGTATCCGGCTCGACAGTGGCGATCTGGCCTATCTGAGCAAACGGTCACGAGAAATGCTCGATAAAGCCGGACTAACTTATGTTAAAATCTTCGCCTCAAACCAGCTCGATGAATATGTTATCCGCAGCCTTAACCAGCAGAACGCTCCAATTGACGGTTTCGGTGTGGGAACATCTCTGATAACCGGCAGAGACGATGCTGCCCTTGATGGGGTTTACAAGCTGAGTATGAGTGACGGCAAACCACGTCTCAAGCTTTCGGAGAACATCACCAAGATCATCATTCCCGGCGAAAAAGCGGTATTCCGCTATTTCAACGGCGACGGCTCTTTCTATGCCGACGCAATATGTCTAGATAGCGAAAAGAGGGTGGATATGATCTACCATCCGCACGAACAGGAGACCAGCTGTTCGCTGAAAGATAAGCAGTTTGAACCTCTTCTGAAGCCGGTAATGAGAAAGGGTAAACAGGTCAGAGCAAAAATTCCCGTCAGGAAGATCGCCGAATACCACTCCGAACAGTTCGATAAATTACAGGAAGAGTATAAGAGATTCGAGAATCCCCATATCTATAAGGTCGGCCTGAGCGATAAGCTCTTAAAATTGAGAAACAAGCTGATCAGAGCTACCGAAAAGAAAGAGAAAGATTAAGGAGGAACTATGAAAGCACTATTGATCGTTGATGTCCAGATCGATTTCTGTCCCGGGGGTGCTCTCCCGGCACCGAACGGAGATATGATAATCCCTACTATTAACAGATTGATGAAAAATTTTCCGCTCGTTGTCGCCTCGAAAGATTATCACCCGGAAGATTCCAAACATTTCGAACACTGGCCACCACACTGTATTGCCGGGACTGAAGGGGCCGAATTTCACCCGAAACTCGATACCGAGATCAGCGATATCCAGATGAAGGGAAAAAAAGACCGCAAAGACCGGGGAAGTGATTCCTCTCATCACAGAAAAGAGGATAATATCGATAAGGTATTCTTGAAAGGAACCGGTAAGGCAGATGAGGGTTATTCAGCATTTCATGCTACCAACGATAATCTGGAGAAATTCCTCAAAGCTCAGAAGGTAACAGAACTTTATATTACCGGCCTGACCACCGATTATTGTGTCAAGGAGAGTGCACTTGATGCTGTTAAGAAGGGATTCAAGACCTACGTTGTGACCGATGCTGTTGCAGCAGTCAACCAGCAGGAAGGTGACGGCGAGAGAGCCCTGCAGGAGATGAAGAAAGCAGGTGTTAAACTGGTTACCTCCAGACAGGTTACCTGAGACTCATCACATCAATAGAGAACTGACTATTCTCATCTCGCATCGAATTTTTAACGGATACAGATTATTCTTTCCTGGCCGATTTCCCAGTTCGGCCTGAAAGAACTGATTCAGGTTCGGTTTCAACCGGATTGCGTCTGGCATCGGCCTTTTCGTCGTTCATCTTGACCAATAACCATCGATCTTCTTTACCTCTGCCTGTTCTGATCAAGGCATATCCGCCCTGCAGCTTCTTACCTTCAAGCCAGACGGCAATATGCCCCTCTTCCACGGACTGGGTCATTGAAGCCTTTTTGTCATCCTTATCCTCTTCCCGCAGGTTGCGATATATGCCGGTATCCCAGACGATAACCCTTCCTGCACCATATTCACCTTCCGGGATTTCTCCCTCGAAATCGGCATACTCCAGTGGATGGTCCTCTGTCGGAACAGCGAGCCGTTTATCGCGGGGATCGGTCGAGGGCCCTTTGGGAACAGCCCAGGACTTCAGGACTCCATCGAGCTCCAACCGGAAATCGTAATGCAGTCGGCTGGCATAATGCTTCTGGATTACGAAAATCGGATTTTTACTCGTTTTATGGCTACCACCTTCAGGTTCTGAAGTTCTTTTAAAATCTCGTTTCTCTTTATATTTACTGAGCTTATCATTCTCTGTCATAAAAACTTCCTCTTTTCTATTGACTTCATAAGATATTTATAGCAAGAACTGATTACCTGTCAAGCTTCTGGTAATAATAGTTTCAGTTGTTAACTGAATGCTTCGCACTATATTCCGTGAGTGATCTTCAGGCAGAATGGGAGTCGGCACCGGCCGACTCGTAGACTCCCGTTCAGTTAATCTTAGTTGAGCTTGAATGACATCAGGGTAGACTCTTTCTGTAGCGAAGCAGGCGGAGTGAGTTCATTACGGCCAGGATCGTCACCCCCACATCGGCGAAGACAGCTCCCCAGATCGTTATTAACCCGAGGCTGCCTAATAGCAGGAAGAGTGATTTGATTCCGAGAGCAATGATAATATTCTGCCGGGCATTATTCAATGATTTACGGGCCATTCTCAGTATCCCTGGCAGTTTATCGATCTCATCGGTCTGGAGAACGACATCTGAAGATTCGACAGCAGCAGCAGAACCAATACCACCCATAGCAATCCCGGTATCGGCTAATGCCATAGCTGGTGCATCGTTGATCCCATCACCTATATAGAGAATTTTATCCGGGACTTCCTGCTTGATTCTGCTGATATGATCGAGTTTTTCCTCCGGTAAAAGGGATGCATAAAATTCTTTTATCCCGAGTGTTTCTGCTACTCCAACTGCTATATCCTCTCTGTCACCGGTAAGCATGATTATCCGTTTTATACCGGACCTCTTCAGTTTATCTATCGTTTCGGCAATACGAGACCGAAGACTCTCGCTAAATTCAACCGTACCGAGTATTTTGCCGTTCAATGATACCATGATCATGGTTTTACCGTTGATACAGTTCATCATATCTTTCGGAAGTTCTATCCCCTCCTGTTGCAGAAACTCAGCCCTGCCAGCCTGGATTACTGTTCCATTCTTAGTCGCCCGGACTCCTTTACCCGGAATCTCATCAAAGCTATAGCCGGAGATTTCCTCACTCTTATGGTTGGAGAGACGGCGATGGTATTCAGCACTGACAGCTGCAGCGAGTGGATGGTTG
>Ga0209075_1003673_pt1 | contig 12608 bp, 14 predicted proteins | sample Stecom2011_FD_187523 | JGI IMG/M metagenome (GOLD analysis project Ga0209075, IMG submission 187523) | Agricultural soil microbial communities from Utah to study Nitrogen management - Steer compost 2011 (SPAdes) (version 2) | ecosystem: Environmental > Terrestrial > Soil > Agricultural land...
CGCTCCTGCAGACACTCCCGGGTTTGCTTTATCTGCCCCGGCGGCTATCGTATCGTCCGGAAAATTCCATTTCTATCAGTGAGATACGTCCATGGCTTTTACCTTTGATGATCTTCAGCGCGCCTGCCAGAGGGAGTGGGACGCCTACATCAGGCATGACTTCGTTCAGCAGCTGGGCAACGGCACCCTGGCCGGGGACGCCTTCCGCCACTATCTGAAACAGGACTACCTGTTCCTGATCCAGTTCGGCCGTGCCTACGCCCTGGCTGCTTACAAGAGCCCGACCCTGGACGACCTGCGTCAGGCCAAGGCCGGGCTGGAGGCCATCATAGGTCTGGAACTCGGTCTGCATATCGACTACTGCCGCCAGTGGGGCATCTCCGAAGCGGAGCTGCAGGCGCTGCCCGAGGCCCGGGCAACCATGGCCTACACCCGTTACGTGCTGGACACCGGCAACCGCGGTGACCTGCTCGACCTGCATGTGGCGCTGGCCCCCTGTCTGGTCGGCTACGCCCAGATCGGCAAGTGGCTGAGCGAGCGGCCAGAGACTGTACGCGGCGAGGCCAACCCCTATGATCACTGGATCTGCATGTACGAGGGGGCCGAGTTCCAGCAGGCCGCCGCCGCCGAGGAAGCCTGGCTCAACCGCGAGCTGGCGGAGATTTCCCCGCGCCGCTTCGAACAGCTGGTGCGCATCTTCCGCGACGCCACCCGCCTGGAAATCGACTTCTGGGACATGGGTCTGAACCAGCGCATGTAACCTGCTCCGGCCCGGGCAGCGACGCTCTGCCCGGGCTCATTCCGCACGCTCCCCGCGGACTCGTCCAAACCTCATGTGAACCTGCGTTGCCCCTTCGCTGTCAATAATTCTGGCTGCGCTTCATACAGCCGTACCCACGCGCCACATCGCGTGATCAGTATTCAACTGACACTGGAGTTCATTATGAGTCTCACGATGAAATCGGTCCTGCTTGGAATGATGGTGCTCTTCATGGCTGGCTGTAACACCATGGAAGGCGCAGGAAGGGATATTCAGCGCGGCGGTGAAGCGCTGGAAGACGCTGCGGAGAGATAAGCGCTGGAAACACTGCCCTGGCCGCCCCCCGGGTGGCCGGTGCCAGCCCCCCATAAACCTGCTGAATACCCCGTCAACTTGGGGTTTGCCCACGTTCCGTCACCCCGCCTACACTCAGTCCCATCGATGGACACGCTGTGCGTGCGCTTCACTTCATTCAGCAGGTAGAGCATGAAAACAAGAATCACCGAACTCTTTGGTATCGAACATCCGATCATCCAGGGTGGCATGCACCATGTAGGCTATGCCGAGCTGGCCTCTGCCGTGGCCAATGCCGGCGGCCTGGGCATGATCACCGCCCTGACCCAGCCCACCCCGGCGGCGCTGGCCGAGGAAATCCGCCGCTGCCGCGAGATGACCGACAAGCCCTTCGGCGTCAACCTGACCTTCCTGCCCTCGGTCAAGCAGCCGGACTACCCGGGCTATATCGAGGCCATCATCAAGGGCGGCGTCAAGGCCGTGGAAACCGCCGGCAACAACCCGCAGAAGTGGCTGCCGATCCTCAAGGAACATGGCATCAAGGTCATCCACAAGTGCACCGCCGTGCGCCATGCGCTCAAGGCCGAGGCCATCGGCTGTGATGCGGTGAGTGTGGACGGCTTCGAGTGCGGCGGGCACCCGGGCGAGGATGATGTGCCCAACTTCATTCTGCTGCCCCGGGCGGCGGAGGAGCTGAGCATCCCCTTTGTTGCCTCCGGTGGCATGGCCGATGGCCGCTCGCTGGTGGCGGCGCTGGCGCTGGGTGCCGAGGGCATGAACATGGGTACGCGCTTCATTGCCACCCGGGAAGCGCCGGTGCATGACAACGTCAAGCAGGCGATCGTGGCGGCCAGCGAACTGGATACCCGGCTGGTCATGCGTCCGCTGCGCAATACCGAGCGGGTGATGACCAACGCCGCTGTCGAGCGCCTGCTGGAAAAGGAAAGACGCCTGGGCGCCAACCTCAAGTTCGAGGATATCGTCGAGGAAGTGGCCGGGGTCTACCCGCGCATCATGAAGACCGGCGAGATGGACGCCGGTGCCTGGTCCTGCGGCATGGTTGCCGGCCTGATCAATGACATTCCCACGGTGCAGGAACTCATCGACCGCATCATGGCCGAGGCGCAAGGCATCATCCGTCAGCGTCTGACTGGCCTGGTCAATGGCTGAGGGGACAGCACATGAGCTTTGATACGCCTCTTTACCTGTGCGGCCCGCTGCGCGAACCGAAACAGATGCTGGCCGATCAGCAATACAGCGGCCATACCTCCATCCACGATGACAACATGGCGGAAAAGCTGGGGTTCCGTGCCGGCCCGATCGAAGGTCCTACGCACTTCAGCCAGTTCGTTCCGCTGCTGGCGGAGATCTGGGGCCGGGACTGGTTCGAGCGTGGCTGCTTCTCCGCGCACTTCCAGAACATGGTGGTCGAGGGCGAGCAGGTGCGTGCCTTTGTCGAGCGCCCGGCACCGGGGGCGACCCGGGTACGCTGCTGGGCGGAAAAGGCCGATGGCACGCCCGTGCTGGAAGCCAGCGCCAGCCTCGGCCCGGATGATGGTCCGTCACTGCTGGATGAGCGCATGGCCCGACTGCGCCCGCCGGAGCGGCTGGTGATCCTGGCCGACCTGCAGGTGGGCATGCAGGGTGCCCGGGAAGAGCGGGTGCGCATGGATGCCGACCAGCACATGGGGGATCTCTATCCCTTCTCGCTGAACCAGAAGCTGGAACGCATCACCGAGAACTCACCCTGGTACTCCCAGGCCGACAGCTCGCCCTGGGGCCGGGCCATCATCCCGCTGGAAATGGTCAGTGTGCTGGCGGAATACAGCAGCAAGCTGGCGGCGTTTCCGGTCAAACAGCCGGTCATCGGCCTGTTTGCCGACCAGGAGATCCGCATGGTCGACGGTCCGCTGTTCGTGGGCGAAGACTATCTGATCAGGCGGGAAGTGGTGGCGCTGTCCGAGAGCAAGCGCACCGAGTCCTACTGGGTGCGTTCACGCATCTACTCGGCCGACGGCAGCCAGCTGAAGGCGGAAATGCTGCTCAACCACGCCACCCTGAAGCATTCCTACGCGGATTATCCGAAGGACTGAAGCGGCAGGACGAGGGATTTTCCGGCGAGCAGCTGCTCGCCAATCCCGACCTCGGCGGCGTCTGAACGCCGCCGGGGCATTCAGCTCGGAATGACCCGGGTCCGGCCCCGATCATCAATGGCAACGAAGACGAAGGTGGCTTCGGTCACCTTGCGGCTTTCGTTGTAGCTGTAGTTGTCGCTCCAGACTTCCACCTTGATGGTGATGGAGCTGCGGCCGATATCCTGCACCTGGCAGTGGAAGGCGAGCTGGGCGCCCACCGGTACCGGTACCATGAAGCCCATGCGGTCGATGGCGACGGTGGCCACTCGGCCCCGGGCGATGCGCGCCGCGGTGCTGGTGCCGGCGATGTCCATCTGACCGACCAGCCAGCCGCCGTAGATGTCGCCGAAACTGTTGCAGTCGCGGGGCAGAGCGGTGACTTTCAGCGCCAGCTCGCCCTGTGGAACGGGATCTTGATCAAGGTCTTGCATGAACTACTCTGGATGTCGTTGTAGTTGTTCTGGGGCCCGCCGCGAACGGCCTACCCTGCTGTAGACCGCAATATTACGGCCCCGGGGGGGCAGCTGCAAGGAATGGCTGACTATCGCCATGCCAGCCACCGGCCGGTTTTATTTCACTGAAACATTCCTGCAACAAAGCGTGGACATAATGACGCCTGTCCTGGGAAGGAGTTGTGCAAGCGGACTTCTGGCGACGACCTCAGGGAGAGTCGGATAGTACTGCTGACCAAAGGTAGTTCACGCTATGTCTAAGGAGACTGGAATGAAAGGTTTGAAGAAACTCGCCGCGGTTGCCATTTCCGGATGTGCCCTGCTGGCGTCCCCGGTGTTTGCCGGCCAACTCAGCGTCAACGGTTCCACCACTGTGCTGCCGATCATGCAGGCGGCGACCGAGGCCTACACCAATGACAACCCCGAGACCACTTTCTCGGTAGCCGGCACCGGCTCCGGTAACGGTATCCGTGCGGTCATCGACGGCATGGCTGACATCGGCATGTCCTCGCGCTGGATCAAGGACAGCGAAGTCAAGCAGGCCCATGAGAATGGCGTTTACATCGTGCCCTTCGCCGTGGCCTCCGACGGTATCGTGCCGGTGGTCCACCCCGACAACCCGGTCAAGGAGCTGACCTCCGAGCAGCTGCGCGGCATCTATAACGGCAGCATCACCAACTGGAAGGAAGTGGGCGGCGAAGACAAGCGCATCGTTTCCATCTCCCGTGACTCCTCCTCCGGTACCTATGGCGTCTGGGTTGATACCGTGCTCAAGGGTGACCGTGTCAGCCCCGCGACCCAGCTGCTGCCGTCCAACGGTGCCATCGTTCAGGCGGTTACCAGCAACCGCAACGCCATCGGCTATGTCGGTATCGGTTACCTGAATGACAAGCTGCAGCCGCTGAAGCTGGACGGCGTCGAGCCGAGTCACGACACCGTGCGTGACGGCAGCTGGCCGGTAGCCCGTACCCTGTGGGTATTCACCAACAACTGGCCGCAGGGCGAAACCCTGAAGTTCATCCAGTACGTTCTGCACCCCGAGCAAGGTCAGAAGGCGGTTGAGTCCACCGGTTACGTACCGCTGTACTGAGTGGCAGCCGGAGCTCAAGACGCTCTGCTCCAGCAAGGGTTGTACAGACGCCAGGCCTAGCCTGGCGTTCTGCCTGGCTGAGATTGCATCCGAGCCCTCAAACCGAGAGAAAACATGTCAACATCATCGATATCCTCTTTCCAGGCCGCGAAGAAGCCGTTGATCAGCAGCCGCACCATGGATCTGCTGGTGCACCTGTTCTTCCTGCTGGTGAGCGCCACCGGCGTGATCATCCTCGGCCTGATCCTCGTGTTTCTGGTCATGGAAGGCCTGCCGATCTTCGACAAGATCTCAGTCACGGACTTCCTGTTCGGCTCGGCCTGGTATCCTACCTACGATCCGCCGGACTACGGCATCTTCCCCATGATCGTCGGCAGTGCCAGCGTGGTGCTGGTGTCCACCCTGATTGCCGTGCCGCTGGGCGTGGGCACCGCCTTCTACCTGGCCGAGATCGCCTCGCCGCGCATGCGCGGCATTCTCAAGCCGGTGATCGAGCTGATCGAAGGCCTGCCGACCGTGGTGATCGGTTTTGTCGGCATGGTGGTGATTGCACCGCTGCTGCAGAACACCTTCAATCTGGATACCGGCCTCAACGTGTTCAACGCAGGGATACTGCTGGCGCTGATGGCGGTACCGACCATTGCCAGTATTGCCGAGGACGCCATCTACAGCGTCCCCAAATCCATGAAGGACGGTGCGCTGGCACTGGGTGCGACCCACTGGGAAACCATCTGCGGGGTGGTCTTTCCCGCTTCCATCACGGGCATCGCCACGGCGGTGGTACTGGGCATCGCCCGGGTCATCGGCGAAACCATGGTGGTGCTGATGGTGGCCGGCGGCGCCGCCATGATTCCCCATTCGCTGTTCGATCCGGTCCGTCCGATGCCGGCCAACATCGCCGCTGAAATGGGCAACGCCGCCTTCCGCAGCGATCACTACCACGCGCTGTTTGCCATCGGTCTTGTGCTGTTCGTGACCACCTTCCTGTTCAACCTGCTGGCGTCCTACTTCGCCAACAAGTATCGCCGTGTCGGGGAGGCCATCTGATGCTGGGTTCGGAAAACCGCAATCGTCGCCGTCGCAATATCCAGAAGGTTGCCTTCGGCATTCTCTGGGCGACGGCCACCCTCAATCTGCTGGCGCTGGTGGGCTTTCTGCTGTTCATCGCGGTCAACGGCATCTCGGCCATCAACTGGGAGTTTCTCAGTGAGATGCCGCGCAACGCCATGACCGAGGGCGGCATCCTGCCGACCATTCTCGGTACCCTGTACCTGAGTCTGGGCGCCATTCTGGTGGCCTTCCCGATCGGTGTGGGCACGGCCATCTATCTCAACGAGTTCGCCAGGGATGGCTTCTGGGTACGCATGATCCGCCAGGGGGTGGTGAACCTGGCCGGTGTACCTTCGGTGGTCTACGGCCTGTTCGGTCTGGCCTTCTTCGTGATCATAATGAAGCTGGGTGTCAGTATCATTGCAGGCTCCCTGACCCTGGCGGCTTTCATCCTGCCGCTGGTGATCGGCTCTGCCGAGGAGGCATTGCGTGCGGTACCCAAGAACATGCGCCTGGCTTCCCTGGCGCTGGGGGCCACCCGCTGGCAGACCATCTACCGGGTGGTGCTGCCGCCGGCGCTGCCGAGCATGCTCACCGGCCTGATCCTGGGCATCAGCCGTGCCGCCGGCGAGACGGCGCCCATCATGTTCACCGCCGCGGTGTTCTCCACCGCCAAGCTGCCGACCTCGATCTTCGATGAGGTCATGGCAATGCCCTACCACATCTACGTCCTGGCGACCTCGGGGACCAACATCGAAGAAACCCGTCACCTGCAGTACGGCACCGCGTTGCTGCTGCTGCTGATCGTGGTGGTGCTCAACCTGTTCGCCATCCTGCTGCGCAACAGGCTGCAGAAGCGCTACAAGTCCAGCACCTGACAGCCACCACTACCGGATACGGGGACACCCAATGAACACTGAGTCGACTATGAATATGCAAACCAGCCTTCCGCAAACGGATAAGATGACTGTTTCTGCCAGCGCGGCATTGCCGCAGACCGGAGACAGACTGTCCATGGAAAACGAGACCATCAAGATCCAGGTCAACGACCTGAAGCTGTATTACGGCAACGACCAGGCCCTCAAGGGTATCGACATGGTCATTCCCGAGCGCAAGGTCACCGCCTTCATCGGGCCGTCGGGCTGCGGCAAGTCCACCCTGCTGCGGTGCTTCAACCGGATGAACGATCTGGTGGACATCTGCCGCATCACCGGGGAAGTGCTGATCGGCGGCAAGAACATCTATGACCGGGATGTGGACGTGGCCGAGCTGCGACGCAACGTGGGCATGGTATTCCAGAAGCCCAACCCCTTCCCCAAGACCATCTACGAGAACGTTGCCTACGGCCTGCGCCTGCAGGGCGTGCGCTCCAAGCGGGTGCTGGACGAGGTGGTCGAGCAGTCGCTGCGTTCCGCTGCGCTGTGGGATGAGGTCAAGGACCGCCTGCATGACAACGCCTTCGGCATGTCCGGTGGTCAGCAGCAGCGACTGGTGATCGCCCGGGCCATCGCCATCCAGCCGCAGGTACTGCTGCTTGATGAGCCGGCCTCGGCGCTGGATCCGATCTCCACCCTGAAGATCGAGGAGCTGATCAACGACCTGAAGGACGAGTACACCATCGTCATCGTTACCCACAACATGCAGCAGGCGGCGCGGGTGTCCGATTACACCGCCTTCATGTACATGGGCGAACTGATCGAGTTCGGTGATACCAATACCCTGTTCACCAATCCGGGCAGGAAGCAGACCGAAGACTACATCACCGGGCGTTACGGTTAATCCTCTGGGGGCAAGACAATGACGAGAGAAAACGACGGATTCAGCCAGCATATTTCCCAGCAGTTCAACGACGAGCTGGAATCCCTGCGCACGCGCCTGCTGGAGATGGGCGGCCTGGTGGAAAAGCAGGTCTACGATGCGGTCACCGCGCTGATCGAGGCGGACGGCAAGCTGGCGGAAAAGGTGCGCGAGAACGACAACGCCACCAACGCCATGGAGCGGCAGATCGACGAGGAATGCATGCGCATCCTCGCGCGCCGCCAGCCTGCCGCCAGCGACCTGCGCCTGGTGGTCAACATCAGCAAGATCATCGTCGATCTGGAGCGCATCGGCGATGAGGCTTCCAAGATTGCTCGTCGCGCCCTGCAGCTGATCGAGGAAGGCCAGGCCCCCCGTGGCTATGTCGAATGCCGCCATATCGGCTACCACGTGCACAAGATGGTGCAGCAGTCACTTGACTCCTTCGCCCGTTACGACAGCCGTCAGGCGCTGGAGGTGGCCCAGGAAGACAAGATCGTCGACCGCGAGTACAAGACCGCGATGCGCGAGATGGTCACCTACATGATGGAAGATCCGCGCTCGATCAGCCGGGTGCTGAACATCCTCTGGGTACTGCGCTCACTGGAACGGGTCGGCGACCACGCCCGCAACGTCGCCGAGCATGTCATCCATATGGTGGAAGGTACCAACGTGCGCCACCTGAGCCTCAAGCGCATGGCCGAGGAGGTCGGCAGGTCGGGGCGGAGCTGAGGCCTCCCATCAGTCCCCCAGACTCGCCGGGAGGCGGGCAAAGAAAACCCCGGTCGGGTAAGCCCGACCGGGGTTTCTTTTTGTCACGGGACTTACGCGGAAATCGGTGTGCGCCAGTCGTCGGAACCGGAGGTCCCGGACACTTCATGGGTCCAGATGATCTTGCGGTAGGTGAAGTACACGTCTTCCAGGTGGGTGAAATGGGACAGTGACGGGTCCTGGCAGTTGGGCATGCGCGACTGCACGTCGACGATGATGGCGTCTTCCAGCTCGATGGTGAAGTAATGCTCCTGGGTGCCGGTGGCGGAGGTGCGGTACCACTCCAGACGGCACTTGTTCAGCCGCTCGCCGGAGGTCAGGGCATTGAACAGCAGCGGGGAGGACTTATCGAAGACCTTGGTGATCATCAGCGGCTTGTGGACGCGCTGGCCGGTGGGCTGACCGGACTGGGGGTCGCGGGGGATGATGACCTGGTGATCAAAGGCCTGCACCAGGATCTGGTCTTCATGGCCTTCCTGGAAGATGTTGCCCACCGAGTCTTCGGTGAAGGTGCCGGCGGTGATCAGGCCCTGCTTGGTGCCTTCGATGGTCATGTACGCGGGTGTTGGCATGGTGCTCTCCTTGACGGTTGATGGGAGCGGCTCAGCGCTCCCGTGAACCGGAAAGGAGCAATAGCTGTGCCGTTCCAAAACATTCCCAACGAAAACAATGGCTTGGGGTGTCCATCGAAGGTCACGCACACTCAGGTCCGGGGAAACCGTGAACTGGTCAACGGGGTGGTGTGCAACTTCCTGCGCAGACCTGGCAGGATGTGGCGCAGCTCGGTTGCGGTCAGGCAGCATGGGGGGCAGACAGCCTTGTCCACAGGGTTATGCACAGCGATTGCGCAACAAGCTGCGCAGTACACAATCACAGGCCGCAAACCAAAACACCCCGCGACCAGAAGGCCCGCGGGGTGTTTTTCTAAGGTTGCCGATGCTTACTTGAGTGTCAGGATCCACTCCGCCAGTTTGGTGGCCTCTTCGTCGGTCACGGCATTCGGCGGCATGGGGATCGGGCCCCATACACCACTGGAACCATTCTTGATGTGACCGGCCAGCAGCTCGGCGGCACCTTCCTGATCGGCGTACTTGGCGGCGACTTCCTTCAGTGCCGGACCGACCAGTTTGGTGTCGATGGCGTGACAGGCAATGCAGGGCTTGCTCTTGAACAGGGCTTCGTCAGCGTTGGCAGTGTGAGCTGCAGTCAGCGCGGCAACGGCGACCAGCGGCAACAGGTAGAGTTTCATGGTGTATCCTCGAAAGGCTAATCGGAAGAGCAGATCCTGCTTGTCACGAAAAACTCTTCGCTGCAGGTATGATCACAAAATGGCTCACGCGGGCCATTTATTCAAGTGGCAAATGAGCCCACAACAAGCATGTGGAATTGAACTTTGTTATTTGAGTATGTCGCGATACATAAATAGAATATGTCCCGAGCAGGTCGCTGTGGCAATCTGAATGACCACCGACCCCTACCCGAGTAATGGAGACTACATGGAAATCGCATCCTACAACAACAATTGGAGCTATCCCACCAACGTACGTGTAGGCGCGGGCCGTCTGCAGGAGCTGGGCAAGTGCTGCAGGCAGCTGGGCATGCAGGCTCCCCTGCTGATCACCGATCCGGGCCTGGCTTCGTTGCCGATCGTGGAGCAGGCACTGCAGGTCTGCCGGGACGCCGGTCTGCAGGTCGGGCTGTTCAGTGCGGTGAAGGGCAACCCCACCGGCACCAACGTTCTGGATGGTGTGGCTGCGCTGAAGGCCGGCAACCATGACGGGGTCATCGCCTTCGGCGGCGGCTCGGCCATCGATGCGGCCAAGACCGTCGCCCTGGTGGCCCACCAGGAAATCTCCCTCTGGGAAGCCCGCAACCCGGCCAATGTGGATGCGTCGCGCATGCTGCCTGTGGTGGCCGTTCCCACCACCGCCGGTACCGGCTCTGAGGTGGGTAATGCTGCGGTGATCACCGACGAGGAAAATCACACCAAGCGCATCATCTTCCATCCGCGGATGCTGCCTGCCACGGTGATCCTGGATCCCGAGCTGACCCTGGGGCTGCCGCCGAAGCTGACCGCGGCCACCGGTATGGATGCGCTGGCGCACAACCTGGAAGCCTTCCTGGCCCCCACCTACCACCCGATGGCCGAGGGCATTGCGCTGGAAGGCATGCGTCTGGTCAAGGAGTATCTGCCCCGTGCGGTACGCAATGGTCAGGACATGGATGCGCGTCTGCAGATGCTGGTCGCCTCGAGCATGGGCGCCACCGCGTTCCAGCGTGGACTGGGGGCCATCCATGCCGTGTCCCACAGCGTCGGAGCCCTGTATGACTCCCACCACGGCCTGCTCAACGCCATCATGATGCCCTATGTCCTGCAGATGAATCGCCCGGCCATCGAGGCGGAGGCGGCCCGTGCCGCCCGTTATCTGGGGCTGCCGCACACCGACTTCAACGGTCTGCTGGACTGGGTGCTGGATCTGCGTGCGGAGCTGGAGCTGCCGCATACCCTGGCCGAGATCGGTGTGGATGACAGTCGTGCCGACCTGATCGGCGAGATGTCGGTGAAGGATGTGACCTCCCGCACCAACGCCCGCCAGCTCGACGCCGGCGAGTATCGCCAGCTGTTCCTCAACGCCCTGACCGGCAAGCTGTAATCACCAGGGAGGTGATGCCAGGCATCACCTCCGCTCCCCTTTCCAGGCATTATCCGGCGCGCCGGTGCTGGGTTTCCGACATCAGTCTGCGCTAAGCTTGGCCGGTAACTGATTGAGAGAAGCTTCATGGCTAAAGTGTCGGCGCTGGTGGTGGATGATGCGCCCTTCATCCGGGATCTGATCAAGAAGGCCCTGCGCAGTCACTTTCCCGGTCTGCAGATCGAGGAGGCGGTGAATGGCAGCAAGGCGCGGCAGTTGCTCGCCCGCACATCCTTCGACCTGATCCTGTGCGATTGGGAAATGCCCGAAATGAGCGGGCTGGAACTGCTCGAGTGGTTCCGCGGCCAGCCGGGTCAGCAGAAGACACCCTTCATCATGGTCACCAGCCGTGGTGACCGGGACAACGTGGTTCAGGCCATTCAGGCCGGTGTCAGTGACTACGTAGGCAAGCCCTTCAGCAATGAACAACTGATTTCCAAGGTGAGCAAGGCGCTGCACAGGGTCGGCAAGCTGGAGCTGCTGCGCAGTCGCCCGGTGCAGACCAGCGTCGGGCATGCCCAGGAATCCGTGAGTGCCCTGCTTGGCTCCCGCCAGTCCTCAGCCCCCGCCACCACGGCACGCCCCGGCGCCGGTGCGCAGGAAGATCATCGGGAAGTGCAGCTGCGCTCCCCGGTACGGGCTCAGCTGCGCCTGGCCGAGGTGCAGCTGCCCTGCGTCATCCGCCGCCTGAGCCTGCGTGATGCGCAGTTGCTGGTGCGACGCAACGAGCGGCTGCCTTCCCTGTTCGAGAGCGCGGTGCTGGATATGGAGCAGGGTGACGAGGATGCTGTGGTGCGCATCAATGGCTACCTGCACGCCCTGTCGGCGCTGGAGGATCGGCTGGAAAGCGAGTGGGTGCTGGTGACCATACGTTTCGTCGATCAGGACCCCGCCAAGCTGGAAAGCCTGTCGCTGCTGATCGCTGCGGCGGGGTGATCAGGATGGATCCAGCAGGCGCTCCGGTGGAAACACGCAGGTAAAGGTACTGCCCTGGCCTGGGGAGCTGCTGATCTGCAGCGAGCCCTGATGTCGCATCATCACATGCTTGACGATGGCCAGTCCCAGGCCGGTGCCGCCGGTGGTGCTGTTGCGGCTGGAATCCACCCGATAGAAGCGTTCGGTCAGCCGGTGCAGATGTTCCCTGGGAATGCCCGGCCCGTTGTCCGCTACGCTCAGGCGCGCACCCTGGTCGTCCCGTGACCAGCTGATGTGAATGCGGCCTCCGTCCTGGGTGTACTTCACCGCGTTGTAGACCAGATTGGAGATGGCGCTGCGCAGCTCCGTCTCGAGCCCCTTGAGTGTCGCCGGGCTGGTAATCTCCAGGGTGATCTCATGCCGGCGCTCGCCGGACAGGGCCAGGGCGTCCTTGCGGATCTCGGTCAGCATGCGGTCGATAGCGACCGGCCTCTCCTCGATCCGCACATCGGAGGTTTCCAGACGGGACAGCATCAGCAGGTCGTTGAGCAGACTCTGCATGCGGCTGGCCTGCTGCTGCATCTGCTGCAAGGGGCGGATCCAGCGGGACTGCGGGCCTTCGGCATTGTCGAGCATGGTTTCCAGATAACC
>Ga0209075_1003675_pt1 | contig 12606 bp, 7 predicted proteins | sample Stecom2011_FD_187523 | JGI IMG/M metagenome (GOLD analysis project Ga0209075, IMG submission 187523) | Agricultural soil microbial communities from Utah to study Nitrogen management - Steer compost 2011 (SPAdes) (version 2) | ecosystem: Environmental > Terrestrial > Soil > Agricultural land...
GTGCAGGAAAACATGGACATTCTGAAAACGGCTGACCGCCAATTGGTAGAAGATTTCAGAACCGGTAAGGTAGAACTCACGGCTGATAATGCGACCAAACTGAGAAACCTGATTGCCCAATTTGCACAGGGGATTGATAAGGTGGAAATTACCATTGAGGATATCCGCAAGCAATTGAGCAAGCCACTTACACCACAGGAGGCCATTGATACCCTCACCAGCTACATTGACAGCTTGTGTGACGGTAAGGAAAGAAACAAGGTTCGTATCATCATTAAGTAATGCAGCATGAGTAAACAAGATAAAGTCATTTGTTTAGGCAAGGAATTTACCAGCGAAGAAGAACGCAGGGAGTACTTCCGCAATGAACTGCGGACAAAACTGCCGGAGCTAAAAAAGATTGAAGGCTTTCCCATTGGGGAAGATGAAGACATCATTAACCTGAGCGACCCGCCTTATTACACTGCCTGCCCCAACCCTTGGCTGAATGATTTTATTGCCGAATGGGAAAAGGAGAAAGAAAACATACAGGGAAGGAAGAAGGAATTTTATGTAGATGAACCTTATGCCAGTGATGTAAGTGAAGGAAAAAGTAATCCCATTTATACTGCTCACACATATCATACGAAGGTTCCACATCCAGCAATCATGAGGTACTTATTGTACTATACTCAACCGGGCGATTCTGTTTTGGATGCATTTGGTGGAACTGGCATGACTGGGGTAGCTGCTCAAATTTGTGAAAAGCCAGATACTGAAACAAAATACAAAATTGAACATGAGTGGAAGCAATTATTTGGAAAGCTTCCCACATGGGGTAAGCGTAAGGCTATTTGTGGAGACCTATCGCCTTACGCCTCATTCATTAGCTATAATTACAACACCCCTGCTGATTTAGACTTGATTGATAAAGAAGCAGAGTCAATTTTAAATGATGTTATCAAAGATTGCTCATGGTTATATGAAACCAAACATACAGATGGTGGTGTAGGTTTAATCAATTATACTGTTTGGAGTGACGTTTTCAATTGTTCTAATTGTGGCGAAGAAATAGTTTTTTGGGATGCTGCTATGGATATGAAGCAGCAAAAAGTTTTAGATGAATTTAAATGCCCTCATTGCAATACTCTGAATGACAAAAATAGTGCTGAGAAAAATTGGATTACATTTTTTGACACACAATTAAACAAAACAATCAGAATTGCCAAAAGCGAACCAGTCTTGATTGTTTACACTTATAAAGGAAAAAGATTCCAAAAGGCTGCTGACAAAAATGATAAGAAACTAATTCAGCAAATCAATGAAAGTCCTATTCCTAAATGGTGTCCAACATATGAACTTCCGTACGGTTATAATACTGAACAGCCTAAAAAGTCACATGGTGTCACTAATATTCATCTTTTCTACACAAAAAGAAATTTGCATGCACTTTCAATATTAAACTACAAAATCGAGACTTCTAAATTACCTAATAAGCTAAAATTCATCTTAACTGGAATGATAAATCGTTCCACTCAAATGAACCGAGTTCATGTAAATAATTTCTTTCATGGAGGCGGTGGTTGGAATGCCGGTCATTTAAAAGGTACACTTTACATTCCATCTTTACCAATAGAAACATCCATTCTTGAGCAGATTTCTGATAAAATAAGCAGGTTCAAAAAAGCTATCGTTTTATTGGAGAAAGAGTATAGCAATCTTCAATATGTTGGCTCAGCTTCACATTCTACTTTAAAGGATAACTCTATTGATTACGTATTCACTGACCCTCCCTTTGGAGCCAACATCATGTATTCCGAATTGAATTTTTTACCTGAAAGTTGGTTGAAGGTTCTGACGAATAACAAAAAGGAAGCGATTGAAAATAAGAGCCAAGGTAAATCACTCCTCGAATATCAAGAGCTGATGACAGAGTGCTTCAAGGAATACTTCCGAGTGCTTAAGCCCGGAAAGTGGATGACTGTGGAATTTAGTAATACCAGTGCAGCTGTATGGAACGGCATTCAAACAGCTTTGCAACGTGCAGGATTTATGATTGCCAACGTAGCAGCAATTGACAAAAAGCAAGGGGGTATGCGTTCTATTACCACCGCAATAGCTGTTCGGCAAGATTTAGCAATCAGTTGTTATAAACCTACAGCTGAATTTGAAGATAAATTCAAAAATGCAAAGGGAGATGTAGCAGTTTGGGATTTTGTATTAGAACATCTTCATCACCTTCCGGTTCATTTAGTAAAGGAAGATAGTACCGCCTCGATTATCGAAAGAAGCTCTAAGATTCTCTTTGACAGACTTATCACATTTTATCTAATGCGTGGTTTGCCAGTACCAATTGATGCACGAGATTTTCAGGAAGGCCTAAAGCAGAAATTTGTTGAAAGGGATGGCATGTATTTTACTGCCGAACAGGCAGCAGAGTATGATGAGAAAAAAGCCAAGGCACCACAGTTTGTGCAGTTGTCACTTATTGTAACTAATGAGTCTGATGCCATTGAATGGCTTAAAGACCGTTTACGCAAGCAGGCACAAAAATACCAGGACATCATGCCTGATTTTCGTATTGCTACCCAATCACTTCGCAAGGGAGATACACTGCCAGAGCTGCAGGACATCCTCAATGAAAACTTCATTCAGGAATCTGATGGCCACTGGCGTACACCAGACCCCAACGAAGCTAAAGACCGAGAAGCACTTCGTACCAAAGTGCTTTTGAAAGAGTTTAACGGCTATGTAACTGCCATCAGTCAGCCACGGGCAAAGAAACTCAAAGAAGTGCGGGTGGAAGCCCTGCGTGCCGGTTTCAAAAACTGCTGGGAACAAAAAGATTTCAAAACCATTGTTACCCTCGGTGATATGATTCCGCAAAACATCCTGCTGGAAGACGAGCAGTTGTTGATGTATTACGATATAGCCAAAGACAGAGTGTAATAATTTATGAAAGCAGATGCCTTAAGCCTTGCGGCTACCTTAAACAGTTCGGAAGTGGATGTATATACCATCCCGCAGTACCAGCGTCCATATACATGGAGTACAGAAAATTATGAAGTGCTGTGGGAAGACCTGACAGATGCTTATGCAGATTATCTTAAAGCATTGGCAGAAAACCGTACACCTGATTATTATTTCTTAGGTCCGGTAGTATTCGTTAAAAACAGTGGTAAGCGCAGCTTCGATATTATTGATGGTCAACAGCGGACTACTACTTTCCACATCATTCTATGGTATTTGCACAAGCGTCTGACTGATGAAACGGAGCAAGCCCGTATTCATAATATTCTTACATTCTTAGGGAAGGAGTCAAAACTCAAAGTTTCGGCAAAAGATGCTGCCACCTATCTCAAAATCAGGGAGAGCAAAATCACAGACCCTATTGAGGGAAATTCCCGAATGGGAGAAAGTGCCAATTACTTCCGCATCAGAGTAAATGAATTAGAGAACCCGGATTCTTTCTCTGCTTTCCTTCGTGAGTACACCCAGTTTATAGTGATTGTGGCAGATGATTATGGAAAAGCCTGGGACTTGTTTATTGGTTTAAACGGAAAGGGTGAACCACTAAATCCAACCGATTTGGTAAAAGCCTATGTATGTGGCAGGTCCGATATTGGTGAGCAGGCAGGGCAGATTTGGGAGGAAAAAATATTGCCATTAAAGGGCGATTCAACAGCATATCTTTTGTTCCTTGCTCGATATAAAGCGAAGAAGTTTGTTACCGAGAATGCCTTGTTCAAGGAGATTACCAAACTCTATCCAACTACTATTACCACCCTGGATATTGCTGACAACAGTGAAATATTCCATTGGTTCTGGCATGTAGATATTGATAGTATTCCTAAGCATTTCTCAGATGGTTTAACCATCACTTCCGATGCAAGAAAGGCGTTACGTGTGCTGCGGGATTTGGGTCGCAGAGATTTTTCTTCCTTACTCTTTCAATATGCAGCTTCCTTCGGCAAGAAAGCCATTTTTGAAGAAGCGTTTTTGAGAATGCTGGCAGCTTATCAAATCAGGATGGCCATTTCAAGAAAGCGGTCAAGGGAAAGAAAGTTTGTGGGTTGGTTCAGTGGCGTTGATTTTAGCAAGCCGGAAGAAGGTGATTCTGAAAACGAAACAGAAGTGTTGAAGCAGCGCAAGCAACGGGCCAATGCGTTGATTGCAAGAACACTCAGGGCTGATGCACCTGATGATGCCACATTTGAAACGCTGGTAAAAATTGCAGGTTACCATGGTAACTATCCGGCTCGTATTATCCTGCGGCATCATGAAGAAGGTGAACGTGGAAACAGAAGCATTCTGGATTATCAGCTGGAACACCTAATGCCTCAAACCGGCACCGATTTTTGGTATGCTGAAGCAGGTGTTGTAGATGATGCCGGTGAAATTGATACTGATGCTTACAATGCGTTGGTCAATAACATCGGGAATCTCTTTGTAATTGACCCAACCACCAACAACGAGGTAAAGAATTTTGAATACAGTGTAAAGAAGAGTTTTTACCAGGAGCATTTAAAGGATTGGTCCATTGCCCGTATAACTGCCGACCCGAAAAACGATTGGAAAAAACCAGACATTGAAGCAAGGGCAGAAAAGATTGCTGAATGGGCAAAGCAGTATTGGGCGTTGTGATTCATCCGGCAAAAGTAAATGACATGCACTTCGAATGATAAATCATTCGTTAAGTACATTTTACGAGTATAATGAATGTTAAAGCATTCATGGTTGTACTTTTTTCAATTATTCTGGTGAGTGTCTCAGATAAATTACTACATTTGCATGAGATATAATTCAAAAACAGCTAATAACGGCTATAATGACTGATAAAGCATTCAAAACATGGCACTCTATGAGTGATCAGGCGCTGGCAGCTCATATCGGGGCTTTTGTAAAGCATCACCGGCTGGAGCAAAACAAAACCCAGGATGCCCTGTCGCATGAGGCGGGCATCAGTCGTTCCACCCTCAGCTTACTGGAACGGGGTGAAACGGTTACCCTGGCCACCCTGATACAGGTGCTTCGGGTACTGGACCAACTGCAGGTAATGGATGCCTTTGAAGTGCAGCAGCGCATCAGTCCGCTGGCCCTTGCCAAAGCTGAACAAGAAAAACGCAAAAGAGCAAGAAACACCAAAACACAGGACCCTGAAAAATCAGATTGGTAAACCATGAACACGGCATTTGTAAAAATATGGGGCGAATTAGTGGGTGCGGTAGCATGGGATGATGCTACCGGCTATGCCACGTTTGAATATGATTCCAAATTCAAGAGCAAAGGATGGGAGTTGGCCCCCTTGCAAATGCCGGTGAGTGCAACCAAAAGCAGTTTCAATTTTCCCGCCTTGCGTAAAAAGGCAGATCCAACTTTAGATACTTTCAAAGGCTTACCCGGCTTATTGGCTGATGTGCTGCCCGACCGGTACGGAAATGAACTCATCAACTTGTGGTTGGCTCAGCAAGGTCGTCCGCTGGACAGTATGAATCCGGTAGAGACCTTATGTTTTATTGGCACCCGTGGAATGGGAGCCCTGGAGTTTGAGCCCACCACCTTAAAGGAAAGCAAAAGAACCTTTTCGGTGGAGATTGACAGCCTTGTGGACATAGCCCGGAAAATGCTCACCAAAAAAGAAGCTTTTGTTACCAACCTGCAGGAAAACGAAGAAAAAGCCATTCTTGAAATGTTACGGATTGGTACTTCTGCCGGTGGTGCCCGGCCTAAAGCGGTGATTGCCTACAACGAGAGAACCGGTGAAGTAAAATCTGGTCAAACCAATGCACCTCGGGGGTTTGAACATTGGCTGATAAAGCTGGATGGGGTGAGTGATGTGCAGTTGGGAGCCAGCAAGGGTTATGGCCGGGTGGAAATGGCCTATTACAACATGGCAGTAGCTTGTGGTATCCAAATGATGCCTTCCAGATTATTAGAAGAAAACGGCAGGGCGCATTTTATGACCAAGCGTTTCGACCGGGAAGATGGTGCAACCAAACACCATATTCAAACCTTCTGTGCCATGAAGCACTTTGATTACAACCTGGTAACCAGCTTCAGTTACGAGCAGTTGTTTCAAACGCTTCGGGAGCTAAAACTTCCCTATCCGGATGCTGAGCAGTTGTTTCGTAGAATGGTGTTCAATGTGGTGGCCCGCAATTGCGATGACCATACCAAGAACTTTGCCTTCCGCTTGAAAAGGGGTGGAAAATGGGAGCTGGCACCAGCCTACGATGTTTGCCATGCCTATCAACCCAAGCATCAGTGGGTCAGTCAGCATGCGTTAAGCATCAACGGCAAACGTACCAATATTACCAAAGACGATTTGCTCACCGTTGGCAAATCCATAAAAAATAAAAAGGCAGCAGAAACCATTGAGGAAATCAGCCACACAGTAAGCCAGTGGAAAACCTTTGCCGATGAAGTAAAGGTTTCACCCAAACTGCGTGATGAAATAGCAGCAACATTGATTCGATTATAAGTATGTTATACCAGGGAAAAGAAATAGAAATACTATCCAGAAAATCGGTGTTTGGAAAACAAATAGCCGAGGTGAAAATATTGTCCACCGGAGAGGTGAAGTCTGTTCCTTTTTCTGAGTTATCAGATGAGAAAAAAGTCCCCACAGATGCGGAGATTGCTTTCAAAGCCATTGCAGCTAAAATTAAAAGTGAGGTTTTTAAGCAAGCTATGCTGGCACCCATCGAGAGCAATATTGTGCCGCTACCACATCAGATCCTGGCTTTGGAAAAAGTGATGGCTGGTCAGTTCCTGCGTTTTCTAATTGCCGATGAGGTGGGTATGGGTAAAACCATTGAAACCGGCCTGGTACTAAAAGAACTGAAGTTGCGAGGCATTGCCAAACGTACCTTGATTGTAGTTCCCAAATCAGCAATGGGCCAATGGCAACAGGAAATGAAAAAGCATTTCAATGAGCTGTTTCACATTTACGATACGGATTACATCAACACCTTGAGCCGCACATTTGCGAGGCTCGAAGTGGATAATGAGATTAACCTCTTCACACAGCACAATCAGATCATTGTTTCGATGGATGCCTTAAAACCCATTGAAACACGACAAGGATGGAGCAAGCAAAAAGTAGAAGAATACAACCGATACAGAATACAAAGCGTTCTGGAAGCAGAATTTGATTTATTGGTAATTGATGAGTGCCACAAGGTAGGTGGAAGCAATACACAAGTAGGTCGCTTCCAAATGGCCGATGTGTTGTGCAACGCCATACCTAATGTGCTGTTGCTTTCAGCAACACCGCACAGAGGAAAAAGTGACCACTTCCGCAGGATACTGCAATTGCTGAATGCGGATGCATTTGCAGGGGAAGGTATGCCAACCATACCGGAATTAGAGCCTTACGTGGTTCGCACAGAAAAAAGACAGGCGATTGACTACAATGGCAAAACCCTTTTCAATAAACGGCACACGAAGAAGATTGAAGTTGTTTACAATGAAGTAAGCCACCGTAAGCAAAAAGCATTGTACGATGCGGTGACTGAATATGTTGTAAGTGGGTTCAACCTGGCTCAGCAAACGAAGAATACTTCCTATGGTTTTGTAATGATTCTCTTCCAGCGGATGATGAGCAGTTCTACCCAGGCTATTTTGGATGCCATGCAAAAACGGGCAGACAGGCTCTCAGGTGAAAGGCAGGAAGTGAATAAGGAGAACATCATCAACAACATGGAAGAGTTTGGCTTTGAAGGCCAGATGGAGTTGGATTTTGAACAGAAGGTATTTTCATTGGTAGAAGAAGCGCAGGCCAATTACGATACAGAATTAAGCATACTGCAGGGTTTGATCAGGGATGCAAAAGACTGCCTGGATACAGAAACAGACGCCAAGGTAGAATTTCTTTTGAGCAGATTACAGGAACTAAAAAGAGATGAACAGAACCCTGATTTGAAGTTTCTCATCTTCACCGAGTTCACCAGTACCCAGTATATGTTGAAAAAGGTGCTGGAGCAAAAGGGCGGCTACATCTGTGAAGCCATCAATGGCTCCATGGATTTTGACCAACGGGTAAATGCACTCAAGCTGTTTAAGGAAGGTGCTCAGATACTGATTTGTACAGATGCTGCCGGTGAATCACTCAATATGCAGTTTGCACACATCGTCATCAATTATGATATGCCCTGGAACCCAATGGTGCTGGAGCAAAGGATAGGTCGTGTGGATCGTATAGGTCAAAGTCATGAAGTAGTGGCTTTAAATATGATGCTTGATAACTCGGTGGACAAACGAGTGTATGAAGTGGTGGAAACCAAGCTCACCCAAATCATGAATGAACTGGGTATTGACAAAACCTCTGATGTATTGGACAGTACTTTAGAACGAGACCAGTTGAATCGTTTATATCTCACCTCCTTATTGAATCCTGCAAGGTTTGAGCAGGAGAGTAATAATTGGCTTGACGAAATAAAAGGTAAGCTGCGAGACTATAAAAGTACAGAGGGAGCTTTACCCACTTTGGCATCGAAGGATATCAAGGTAGAGAAAGTGGATGCTATCAAGCACAGTCCGCTACCAAAGTGGTTGGAAGGTTTAACTAAAAACTACTTGCATACAAAAGGCATTGCATACCACAATTTGATTGATGGCATCCGGTTCAAGTTTCCGGGTCACAAGGAAGGCATTTACACTTTTAATATCAGGGAAAGTGTAAACAATCCTATACCGGAACCTGTCTCGCTGCAACATGAAATCATCCAAACAATCTTACGAGATGCAATACCATACACTGCCTCTCAGCAGATACCTAAAGTGAAAATCAAACAAGGTAACTCAACATCAGGCTATTGGTCTTTGTGGCATTTGGAAGTGAAGAATCAGTTTGAAACCTCGCAGGTCATTCAACCGGTATTCATATCATCCGAAGGCGAAAACTTTTCGGCATTTGCCCAAAGTGTATGGGATAAACTGATTCAGGAAAACGACTACTTCGATTGCATTGGGGTAATGGCTGTTGATGATTCAAAAGCAGCGTATGCCAATATCTCAGCGAAGGCCGAAGAATTGATGCAGCAGAAATATGAAGAATTTGAAAGCAACATTTTACAGAATACTGAAAAGATAAAAGCCAATAAGGATAAGTCATTTGAGTTTCAAGAAAAGCAAATGCACCGTATTGGAATTGAAAACATCAAACAATCAAGATTAAACCGCCTGCACAAGGATAAAGAGCAATGGGAAGAGACTTTTGAATCAGCTCGTCAAATTGTACCCTCTTTATCCTGCCTGCTTATGGTAAATATTGTCAATGAGTAATTGGGTTGATAAATATAAAAAGTTGGTGATATCCAGTCACAAACAGCACATTGTTGTGGCTGATCAGGATAACCTATTCGATTATGCAGAACTGAAGTCGGCATTTGAAAATGATGGCTACACCATTATGCGTTGCAAAACCGATTTAGCGGTACGCTTATCGTTTGAATTGCAGGTAAGAGATTCGGATAAGAAATCACTCATTATAGCACCTGCAGCATATCGTCCATTGCCGGATATTGAAACACAGGTTCACTTTCAATCCATCGGCTTACCCCAGTTATTTCCCAACCTTGATGCTAAAGCAATCAAGGGATTAAGCTTTAATGCTCTCTGTACGCTTTCCAACATCAAGCCCTATGAAGATTTAAGTCATGATAAGACGTTGAAGTTCCTTTTGGAGAATTTGTATAACGTAGATTTTGATACACTGACGAACAACAAGGCAAAGGAAAGGATACTCAATGCACTCATCACCGTGTTTCTTGAAAAGAAAGGCATCAATGAACCACTGACTAAGTTTCTCACCAATATTGCAAAACCTTATTTTCCAACATTGGTATCACTGGGTTTAAGCAATGCCAGCCTGGTAAAGTTTATTCAGGAACAGTGGCAGGCATTTGTTACAAACGGGAGCTCATTGCTTGATTTCAAGGAGCCTCTCCTGAATAAGAGTTTAGGATATCTGTTCGCTTTTGAGCATTTAAGTCCAATACAGATAAGTCCTGATGCGTATGATAATTTTCCTAAGCCACTGAAGATCGGTGTGTATGTTGATGCAAACGGTCACAATGATAACGAACTGGAAGGCCTGATTGAATACCTGAAGCAGCAACTTGAAATTATTGAAGACATCGCTGATCAGTGGTTCAAAATCATACAAGTGCTGTCGAATGCCAAGATTAGATATTTGTCATCCGGCAATGAAGAATTGAAATCCGCCTATCAGAAAATTGAGAATGCTTTCAACATACGTTTCCAGCGTTTCATTGATAATACCTACGGAAGCTTATTTTCCCTTAGTGGTGTGAGAAAGCCGGTAGTCGTTTCACGGATATTGGAACACATCAATGCAAAGCCTGCTAAAAAGAAAGCACTGCTGGTTATTGATGGAATGAACTACTGGCAATGGAATATTTTGAGCAAGGCATTAACAGATGCCGGTATCCATTATTCATCCAATGCATCTTTAGCGTATATACCCACTATTACAGCTTGGTCCAGGCAAGCCATTTTTAAGGGTGATAAGCCTGATTTATCAGCCGATAATTCCAAGGAAGCAAAACTATTTGAGGCCTATTGGATAAAGCAGGGAGTTCAAGGGTATCAGATTGCCTACAAGAAGTTTAGTGTAAATGAACCATTAGTGCTTTCAGTTATTCCACAGGATATTACTATTCTTGGTTTGGTCTGCAATGATTTGGATGAAATCATGCATGGTTCAATCTTGGGTAACAGCCAGTTGAAAATGTCAACTGAGCAGTGGATTGCAAAATCAAACATTGTCGAAATCATTTTGTCATTACGGGCAAGAGGTTTTCAGGTGTACATCACTTCCGATCACGGCAACATAGAAGCCACAGGATTGAAGAATTTAACCATGAAGGACAAGGTAGGTGCATTGAGTCGTGGTAAACGCCATCTTTATTTTTCCAATGAAACCTTATTGCAAAGTTTTATTGACCAGAACCCGGAATCGGAATTGGGCAAAAAAGGTTTATCTCTTTACCTAAAGAAACAAGAAGCATTTACAACCGAGAATAGCCATGTAATTACACATGGCGGTTCTCATATCTGGGAGGTTATAGTCCCATTCATTAATATCAATGAATAGTAAAGGAAAATATATAGGATTAAATCAACGGATTCCATTCGATGTACTGGATTCCGCTATCCACTTATATCTGGAGAAGGGTGTGATTGATAAAGACTTCATCTTTGAAAGGATGCAGGAGTTTACATCTGGAGCCAACCGTGCAAAAAAGGCAACCACATATGTGTTACAAATCCTCACAAGGCAAAAGCAGTTTTTGGAGCAGCTTAAAAAAGCTCTTACAAGTACTCCTTATAGTGCCCTAAGGGTTGATGATAGGAAAGCCTTCTGTTTATGTTTGATCAGCTTAACTTATCCAATTACCTACGATTTGTTAATTGCTTTATCTCAAGGCTTTAAAGTGCAGAGCCAGATTAACAAGAAGTTCATTAGTGAAAAGGTAATGTCAATTTATGGTAGCAATAGAACTGTGGACATTGCTATTGACGCATTGCTTCCAATGATAATAGAGTTGAACACAATCAAAAGAGATAAGGTCAGTATCTATTCAATTGCAACAAAGCTGATGATTACTAATAAGTTCGTTTCAGAATTGGTTGTTTACACAGATATAAAGCTATCAGGTTCTAAATCACTTCTGATAGATGAGTTAAGTTACAAACCCTGGTATTCGTATTTTGACATGTCAGGCGTTGTACCGGCAACATTCAGCATTCTCTTGTCGAAAAAAGACAGTGCAGTCGGAAAGGGATACCTGACCATTTGATCGAATAGCCCACGCTTCGTGCAGATTAGCCCCGTGCTGCAAAAATTCCCGCCCCTCACTTTGCCTGCCCACAAGGCCTGAGAAAGTTCGTGGCTTGCATGGTCTTTTTGCACCCTCGGCACATTTGGCACAGTGCCATCCTCGTACCTGCGGTGTCACAGGGCCAAGCCATCGCACAAGCAAAAAGGCGTTGCTCTCCAACCACCACCACAGTTCCACTTGTGCCAGGAAAAAAACAACCCCAAGCTACTTAAACATAATGTGGTCTTATAGTACAAACCACAAGGGCTCCGCTGCGCTACGGGGATAAACCCTTTGTCCTATAAGCACATTATGTTAAATATCCGCACAATGCCGACCCGCATCTGCACCCCAACGCACAGCCACACACCCCACCACCCATTTCAGCGGCATATAGCCCCGACCAACCTATATACATACATCCTGGATAATCCGGAGCATGTTGACCCCCTTTCAGCAATTCAGTAATAAGCTTTATTCATTACGCTGATAAATTTACTGAAAATTTGGCACATAAATTTCCCATCCCGGTGTAATTCACATTTGGATTAACCGCAGGATTCAAGCCCTCAAATTTGTTTTTTTTGTATAGGCGTATCGTTTTATAAGTTGGTGTTTTCCTGATTTACGGAGCAGGACATCCCCAAAACTGACTCATTCAAGCCTGATTTGAAATCTGTTTTGTGTAAGAATCAGTAATTCAGTTCTGTCAACAAGCACTTCGAGCATATAACTCATTAATCTCTTCCACAGATACTTGACTGTGCATTTTAGTCGGGCT
>Ga0209075_1003676_pt1 | contig 12606 bp, 14 predicted proteins | sample Stecom2011_FD_187523 | JGI IMG/M metagenome (GOLD analysis project Ga0209075, IMG submission 187523) | Agricultural soil microbial communities from Utah to study Nitrogen management - Steer compost 2011 (SPAdes) (version 2) | ecosystem: Environmental > Terrestrial > Soil > Agricultural land...
CTGGAAACTTGCACACTCAATAGCAACAGCACTAGGGCTAACGCCAGCCAATGGCTATCAACCAGAAAAAAGATCGATAGCTGAGCCAGCATTACCGCGAGTACCAAAATAACCGCGGGGATATCCGCTTTATAGCGCACCAAGGACATATAGCCTGCACAACATGCTAATGAAAAGGCAGTATTCTATGGCTTGGCAAACTAAGTACAAGGACTGGTCGGGCCATTAGGGCAGTCATTCCGGCCAACTGCCCTAATATGCTCTCGAGAGTTGCTAGGACCTTGTTAGCGCCCCATCAGATCTTTAGCGATAGCGATGATTTGCATCTCGTCGGTGCCGGCGTAGATCTGCAGGATCTTGGCATCGCGCATGAGCTGTTCCACCCGAGACTCGCGCATATAGCCGTAACCACCATGGATCTGCACGGCCTCGGTGGCCACCTGCATGGCACTTTGCGCGGCGTACAGCTTCATTGCTGAGGCTTCGGCCAGCGTCATCTGCTTGCCGTGGGCGACCGACTCGATATAGCGGAACACCATGTTCTGTAGGTTCATGCGCACCACTTCCATATTGGCGATCTTCAGCTGGATCAGCTGATTGTCACCAATGGGGCGGCCGAACTGAACGCGGTCCTTGGCATACTGTACCGACAGCTCCATGGCGCGCTCGACCATGCCTAGCGCCATGGCAGCAACCCCAGCACGCTCCTGCATAAAGGTGCCCTTGGCACCGGAGCGGCCATAGCCATCTTCGCTGCCACCGAGCAGGCGTTCAGGACCACAGTGCACATCAGCCAGAAATAGCTCGCCGGTGGGAGAGGAGCCGATGCCCATTTTCTTGAATGGCTTTGACTGGGTCAGCCCGTCCATACCGGCATCAAGAATGAACGACACTATCTTGCGGTCCTGTGGCGCTACGCCTTCTTCATCGAGCTTACAGATCAAGATAATGGTGTCGGCGTAGGGGCCGTTGGTGATCCAGGTTTTGGCGCCATTGATAATGTAGCCACCTTTGCCGTCACGCTTGGCCAGCGTTTTCATCTGGCCAAAGGCGTCAGAGCCCGAGTTCGGTTCGGAAATCGCCCAAGCACCGATTTTCTCTAAGGTCAGCAGCGGCAAGGCCCAGCGCTCTTTTTGCTCAATGGTGCCCTTGCCCATGATGGCGCCACCACCTAGGCCCATGGAAACACCCATAGCGGTGACCAAGCCTTGAGCATGTTTACAGATTTCGATAACGGGGATCATGCGCATGGCCGCTTCTTCGCCCGCCATGGCAGAAGGGCCGTCTTTCTTTTTCTTTTCTTCGACCGGCTCGCCAGCGGCAATGGCTTTTTCGCGCGCAATTTGTTTGTCGAAGCTCTGTTTCGCCATCACATCCATGCCGAAGGTTTTGATCAGCTTGCGCAAGATGTCGTAGGGCGGGACGCCGTTGTATTCAATGTCGTCCAGCTGCGGCACGATTTCTTTTTCGACAAAATCGCGCACCATTTTCTGGATCATTTGTTGGGATTCGGACCACTCGATCATGTTGTCTCCGGCTGTTCCAACTGCGGCACGATTTCTTTTTCGACAAAATCGCGCACCATTTTCTGGATCATTTGTTGGGATTCGGACCACTCGATCATGTTGTCTCCGGCTGTTCAAACGACTGTTTGATAGATGCCAAGCATGGAAGCATGCCAGCAAAACAAGGGTCAATGACAGCTTAGTACGCTAACTGGCCGTGCACTTGTCAGCTGGGCACAGTTTTAAAAAGCGGGGGGCGCCCTAGGCTGTAACTAAATGGACAGTGGGTTGTGGCTGGTAGCTAACGCGTAAGGGGCGGGCATTAGGGTCTTCCGTAGCGGCCATGTGAATATCAGCAGCGCGCAGATGTGGATGCTCGCCTTGCAAGAATTTTTGTGCGGCGCTGGCTTCAATAGTGCGCCGACTGGCTTCCGCCAAGGAGATGCCAGTACCGCCGAGGAGGCCGCGCATGTATTCGGCGCAAGCGACATCCTCATCGCCGCTGGGGTGTGAGGCGACCAATAAAATGCGCGTGTAATTTTGTGCAAGCAGCCAGCGGGCGGTAGCGGCGGCATTGACCAGTGCGGCCACCAAGACGACATCGCTATGCTGGGCCGCCAAGGTAGCGATCACGCCGTTAGTGGTGCGCTGTACCAAGGTGCGTCCGTTTAGGTCAGCTTGACTGATTTCGTAGGGAGAGTTACCAAAATCGAAACCGGCAATCGGCAGTGCATCGACTTCGCCGGAGAGCAGTAGCTGAGGCTGTGATTGCTTGCGGCGTAATGCCTCATCGGCGCTGGCGACGAGCTGGATATCACGGACACCGCCGAGAAAGGCGTGGTGGGCGGTGGTAAAAGCACGAATGACATCAATGACAACGGTAGCGCCACCTGGGTTGGGCGGCGGCGCATGACCTTGGCTGATCAGAATTTCCATTATTAGAACAGCAGACCAATGCCCCAGGTGGTGTTGTTGAAAATGTCTTTGCCTTTGTCGTTATATTTTTCACCAGACACGGTAAAGGTCAGGCGATCTGCCAGCAGCATGCGGTCTTTGCGGGTGCGGGTGTTGCTGACGAAGTCCATGATGGCGCGGAAGTTAAAGTCAGAGCGCAGGCGTACTAGACCACCCTCGGTGCCGTGGCCGTACTGAAACTGGATCAAGCGACTAAAGCCAACTCCAAAGTAGGCGTTGGTGAAGTTGGCATCATAGGCATCGGTTAGATTAGGAACGCCGCCGCCGCCGGGTGCGTTGCTAAAGCTCTTAGTGGCGATGCCACCATTCAGCGCGACGCTGGTGTAGTTGGCGTCGAAGAACAGGCCGGTGCCAATATTTTCGGTCGGATCCACTCGGCCAAAAGAGACGACAGTACCGCGCAGTACATTGACGCCGCTGTAAAGCCCGTCAGCCGCGACTGCCGGTAGGGCTAAAGCCATTCCCAGAATTGCTATAAGTACACGCTTCACCTGTTGTTCTCCTTATTGGGTGCTATAACCGAGGCATTATGCCTGAAATGTCAGCTGGCGCGATCGGTTATCCGGCTCAAAAAGCTTTTCCAGCGGCTACTTTATGCCACCCATAGATAGCTGTCTGCCTTAAGTTTCAACCGGCTGAGTATTTTCTGGCGGCAGCACTCGAGACAATGCCACCACGGATACACTGGTTGCGCCGGCGACCAATAATGCCGTGCTGGCGGCACGCACAGTGCTGCCGGTGGTGATGACATCATCGACCAGTAGCACTCTGGCGCCATTAAGTGGCTGCCGGGCAACAAAGCTGTGCAGTAAGGCTTGGCGCCGTTGCTGCGCCGTGCTGCCTTGTTGTTGCCGCCTGCTGCGGCGCCGACGTAGCGCATGCTGAAGAGGCAGCCGCTGCTGGCGGGCCAGTGCTTGTGCCAGTAAAGCGGCTTGATTGAAGCCTCGCCACCACTGGCGCCGCCAGTGCAGCGGTATGGGTACCACTAGATCCGCTGCGGGCAGGCTTGGTAGTTGGCTAAGTAGCAGGTGTTGCAGAGGTCGCTGTAGATGCAGGCGGCCATGGTGCTTCCACTGGTTAATTAGCCGCGCCAGTGGATGGCCATAAAGCAGTGGTGCTTGCACGCCGAGGAAGGGCGGCGGCTGATCGAGGCAGCGAGCACACAGCGGCGCCAACTCCTCATCATCTGTCTCAATGATGAGCTCGCTCAGCGGCAAGGCGCAGCGACATAAAGCGCTAGGGCGCTGTGGCTGAGAGAGGGTGGGCAGATCCGCTTCACAATCATTGCACAGGCCTTTGTTCGCACAGGCGAGTCGACCGCACAGGCAGCAAGGTGATCTATGCTTAGTAATTGACCAGCTGTAAACCTTTGTCACTCCTCGGTCATTGACAGCCATAATCCGTGCTCCTAGTCTGCGCTCATCTTTTAGTCCGTTTTGGAGAGCCAGCATGACTGCTGCGGAAACCACCTTGAAGACGTCTGGCGCAGTAGCTGCTGTCCGTAACGACTGGCGTCGCGATGAGATCGATGCGCTATTTTCACTGCCATTTAATGACCTATTGTTTCGTGCGGCGGGTGTGCATCGTCAGCATTTCGATGCTAACGCGGTGCAGGTGTCGACTCTGCTGTCGATCAAAACTGGCGCCTGTCCGGAAGACTGTAAGTACTGCTCCCAGTCCGGCCACCACAACACTGAACTAGAAAAAGAAAAGCTCATGGAAGTGCAAAAAGTGTTGGCGGAAGCCCGTGCCGCAAAAGAAAAAGGTGCGTCACGTTTTTGCATGGGTGCGGCTTGGCGCAGTCCGCGTGAAAAAGATATGCCTTATGTCATCGACATGGTCCAGCAGGTCAAAGCGATGGGCTTAGAAACCTGTATGACCTTGGGCATGCTGTCGAAGGATCAAGCTGGGCAGTTAGCCGAGGCGGGTTTGGATTATTACAATCACAACCTCGATACCTCGCCGGAGTATTACGGCCAGATTATTTCCACGCGTAGCTATAACGATCGCTTGGACACGCTTGCCCATGTGCGCGACTCAGGTATGAAGATTTGTGCTGGCGGCATTGTTGGCATGGGCGAAGATCGCCGCGACCGTATTGGTTTGTTGCAGCAGCTGGCTAACTTGCCGGTTCACCCAGAATCCGTGCCGATCAACATGTTGGTCAAAATTAAAGGCACACCGCTGGCGGATGTAGCAGACTTAGATCCGTTTGAATTTGTTCGTACTATTGCTGTAGCGCGTATTTTGATGCCACAGTCTTATGTGCGTTTGTCTGCCGGGCGCCAGGAAATGAACGATGAAATGCAGGCATTGTGTTTCTTCGCCGGTGCCAACTCTATTTTCTATGGCGATCGCTTGCTGACCACAGACAACCCAGAAACTGGGCACGATCAAAAACTGTTTAATCGTCTTGGTATTTATCCGCTCGATCCCCGCGATGAGTGTTCTGATGAAGCCAACGAAGATGCGTTGCTGGCACAGGTTGAGCAGCAGGGAGTCAAACAGGGCAGTGAGAAAGCATCGCTGTATTACGACGCCATGGGCAGTCGTGATGCTAAGTCAGTGCTAGGCAAGCGCCAAGGCGCTTGAGCACGTCACAACATGACGCATCCTTTTGACCTGAGTGCGGCGCTGAATGAGCGTCGTGCTCAGCATCGCTATCGCCAGCGCCTTGAGCAGCAAGCGCCGGTTGGCCGAGAAGCACAGATCGATGGCCGACGGCTGCTTAATTTCTGCGGCAATGACTATCTTGGCTTGGCTAATCATCCTGAAATTATTGCTGCGTTCAAACGTGCGGCTGACGAGTTCGGTGTTGGCAGTGGCTCCTCCCATTTAGTTTGTGGTCACAGCCGCTTTCATCATGCGCTCGAAGAACAGCTGGCGGATTTTTGTGGCCAGCCTAGGGCGCTGCTTTTTTCTACCGGCTACATGGCCAATCTTGGCGTTATTCAAGCACTGGTAGGCAAACAAGATGCTGTCTTTGAAGACCGCCTCAATCATGCTTCGTTGATTGATGGGGGTTTGGCCAGCGGTGCGCGCTTTCGACGTTACTTACACAATGATGCGGTGAGTTTGGAAAGTGCTCTGCAGGGCTCTAGTGCACGTCGCAAGCTGGTGGTGAGTGATGGCGTTTTTAGTATGGATGGCGACGTTGCGCCGCTGGCTGAGTTGGCGCAAGTGTGCGAGCGACAGCAAGCTTGGCTAATGATTGATGATGCTCATGGCTTTGGTGTGCTTGGTCATGAAGGTGGGGGCTGTGTTGCCGCGCAAAATATGCAGCAACAGGTGCCGGTGTTAGTTGGCACGCTGGGCAAAGCCTTTGGCACCTTTGGTGCCTTTGTGGTCGGCAGTGATGACCTGATTGAAACCATGATTCAGTTTGCCCGCCCCTATATTTACACCACCGCATTGCCACCGGCAGTCGCGGCAGCCAGCTTGGCCAGTTTGCAGTTGCTTAAAAAAGATCATTGGCGCCGGGAAAAGCTGAGCGAATTAGTTGCTCGCTTTCGTCAGGGTGCGGCGCAAAAAGGTTTTCAGTTAATGGATTCGGCTACGCCTATCCAGCCGCTGATGATTGGCGCTGATAAAGATGCACTGGCTTTGAGCCAGCGATTACGCGAACAAGGTTTTTTAATTAGCGCGATTCGTCCGCCCACCGTGGCCGAGGGTACGGCGCGTTTGCGTATTACCTTAAGTGCCGCTCACCATGCTGAAGATGTCGATCGCCTTATTGAGGCGTTGTAGTAATTTATAGCCATTTATTGGCATGCGCTTACTTTTATGCGCTGCGTAAAGAATGTAAGGATTTAACATGGCATCACTGGTGCTCTTTCATAACACCTACCGCTGCACGGGTCCGCAGGGCGATGACGCTGCGGACTTGGTCTTGCTACACGGCTGGGGATTGCACTCCATTGTTTGGGACGATGTGATGCCATCTCTGTTAAAATACTTCCGTGTCACTGTGATTGATTTGCCGGGTATGGGGCAAAGCCCGATGCCGGCGGGTGATTACACGCTGGACTATATGGTTGAGCATGTGCATGCAGTATTGCCACCACGCTGTCACCTGATGGGTTGGTCGTTAGGTGGGTTGGTGGCACTGCGACTGGCGACGCAATATCCTCAGCAAGTGTTGTCGCTAACCTTAGTGGCTGCCACGCCAAAGTTTGTTGCTGTAGAAAATTGGCCCGGTGTTGACTCGCAGTTACTTGATCGTTTCATGCAGGTATTTGATGAAGACGTCGAGGGCACGTTAATTCGTTTTCTTGCCCTTAACTGTAAAGATGCGCTCACTGTTCGTGATGATGTGCGCAAGCTAAAAGAGATTCTTTATTTTTGTGGCTTACCTGCGCCCCGTGCATTGCGTGGTGGCTTAGAAGTGTTGCGAGACACAGACTTGCGCAATGAGCTGACTGAGTTAAAGCAACCACTGCTGCTGTTGTTTGGTCAGCAAGACAATATTGTTCCCGCTGCTGTGGCAGAAAAGCTTTCCTCCTCCCACCCTGTAAGTGTGCTGGCAGGCGTATCCCATGTGCCCTTTGTATCACGCCCTGATGCGTTTATTCAGCAGCTTACAGAAGGTTGGCAAAAGATCGGTGTCTTGCTGGCAGGAGAGTCTGCCTGATGCCGCCCAATAATATTGCTCGCGCCTTTGGTCGGGCAGCGCGCAGTTACGATGAGCATGCCGGCGTGCAGCTGGCTGTGGCGCGCAGCTTGCTCGATATGATTCCGCAAGATATTCAAGCGCAGCATGCACTTGATCTAGGTTGTGGTACGGCGCCGATGGCGCAGCAGTTGTGCGCCCGCTTACCCGCTTGCCACTGGCTTGGGGTAGACCTGTCTGCCGATATGCTGGCGGAAGCGCATGATCGTGGCCGCCTGCATAGCCGTTATCAATCACTGTGTGCAGATGCCAGTGCCTTGCCACTGGATGACGGCAGCCAGGATTTAATCTTTAGCTCTTTTGCGTTGCAGTGGTTGCCGGAGCAGGCCGCCTGCCAAGAGATTTATCGTGTGCTGCGGCCAGGTGGTTGGCTGGTGGCAGCGTTGCCAGTAGCGGGTACGTTGCGTGAGCTGAAAGAAAGCTGGGCAGCAGTGGACGATGCTGTTCACGTTAACCCGCTGGCGGCTGCGCCGCAGTGGCTGCAAGCACTGGCAGACAGTGGCTTGCCGTGTGTCGATACCCAAGTGGTCACGCTGATGGAGCATTACCCCTCTCTGACGGCAGTGGCGCGGATGTTAAAGCTCACCGGCGCACACCATGTTAGCGGCCGTCAGTCAGCTGGCTTGATGTCGCCACGCCGCCGTCGGGCGTTAGAACAAGCTTACGAGATGAAACGAGTTGAGAAGGGCTTGCCGTTAACTTGGCAGGTGCTTTTTGTCAGCGTGCAGAAACCGCTTTAAGCGCTGCCCGCTAGGTCGAACGTGCGGTCTTTTTAATTGCCCGATCACTGGCCAATCAAGGCTGTAGTGGTAGACTGAATCCATGACTTCAAAACGTTTACTAGTTGTTGCCCATGCGCCGTCGCCCAACACACAAAAGTTGGTTGACGCCGTACTGCGTGGTGCGCGCCATCCTGATATCAGTAGCGTTGAGGTGGTCTATAAACCGCCACTAGACACCGTGCCTGAAGATGTCTTGGCGGCAGATGGCATTATTCTTGGCACTACCGAGAATCTCGCTTACATGGCCGGCGCCATGAAAGATTTTTTCGACCGCTGCTATTACCCCGTACTAGAAAAAAAGCAGGGGCTGCCCTGTGCGATTTATATTCGTGCTGGCCATGATGGCACCGGCACCCAGCGCGCCCTAGACACCATTCTTACCGGGCTGCGCTGGAAGCAAGTACAAGACATGCTGCTCTGCCGTGGTGACTGGCAGGAAAGCTTTGTTGAGCAGTGTGAAGAGCTCGGCTTATATATGGCCGCCGGTTTGGATGCCGGAATCTTCTAGCACTGCCAATATCAACAGCTCACTCAGGGTAGCGAGAAAAAACTTTGGTCTCGCCCTGCTCATCGAACAACAAAACCTCATAGTTATCTACGCGCTCGCCCATCTCCATACCCGGTGAACCGATTGGCATGTTCGGCACGCTTAGTCCACGCATAAATGGCCGCTCTTTTAGTAATCGCGCGATATCTTTTGCCGGCACATGCCCTTCAATGACATAACCATCGACCATGGCGGTGTGGCAAGAAGCCAGATCGGAGGGTAGTCCGAGCCGATGCTTAATCATGGCGACATCGTTCTGGCTGTGTGCACGAACTGGGAAGCCATACTCTTTTAGGTGGTCGATCCAGCCAGTACAGCAGCCACAGGTAGGGCTATGCCAAACGGTGACTTCCGGCAGGCTGCTAGACGCTTCGTTGTTGTGAGTGTGATTGTGCTGCGCATGCTCCTCCGTATGCTTGTCTGCCGCATGAACGGACGCGGTGAGTGTGGTGAGCAAGGTGGCAGCAACAACGAGAACGCTGTTGCGCAGGAAGCGAGTAACAAGCTTTGGCCGTGACAGGGTTGAGCTTGCGCTCCAGGCTGACAGCCAGTTAGTAATGATATTCGTCATGATGTTTTCCTCAGTGTTGGTGGTCATTATTAATGGTCAGTATGTCGTTTTGGTGTGGGTAATTGATCGCTGCTGGCGCTGGCGGTTTTGCCGCGCCGCGCCGGCTTGCCGAAGCTCGGATTGTTGCTGACTTTGTGTGCCACGGTGCCGGCAGGGTGCTGATACCAGCCAGGGTCGGCGAAGTCGCCGGGGGCAATGTCATCACGGGTTTTGACTAGCGTAAACATGCCGCCCATCTCAATATTTCCGAACGGGCCGACGCCATTCATCATGGCTATAGTGTTCGCCGGCCCTTGCATATGGCCGCTATCAGTATGGGCCTGATGTTCAGCCATGCCGAACTGACCCATGGCCATATATTCAGGCAGCAGTTTGCGGATTTCTTTTTCAATGCCGGATTGATCGACGCCGAGCGTATTGGGGATTTCGTGGCCCATGGCATTCATCACGTGATGAGACATATGGCAGTGAAAGGCCCAATCACCGGGCACCGCGATAAACTCAATATCACGCACCTGGCCGACACCAATAATTTCGGTGACCTCGCTGCGCCATTGGTTTTTCGGCCAGCGGCCACCGTCACTGCCCGTCACTTTAAACTGTGTGCCATGCAGATGAATCGGGTGATTCCACATGGATAAATTGCCGACGCGAATACGCACGCGCTCACCGGTTTTTGCCACCAGAGAATCAATCGCCGGAAATACTTTTGAGTTCATCGTCCATAAATCAAAGTCCAGCAGTACGGATGGGTCGGGCCGTGAGGTGCCGGGGTGCAGTGCCCAGTTGTGCAGCAAGATGGCGTAGTCGCGGTCTACCGGTTCGGCTTCACCGTCTTTTGGATGAATAACAAACAGCCCCATCATGCCCATGGCCAGTTGCACCATTTCATCTGCATGGGGGTGATACATGTGTGTGCCATGTTGCTGCAGGGTGAATTCATAAACGAAAGTTTCACCCGGTTGAATGGCAGGTTGAGTGACGCCAGACACACCATCCATGCCAGCCGGTAAGATCAGGCCATGCCAGTGAATGCTGGTGTGTTCGGGCAAACGGTTGGTGACATAAATACGGACACGATCACCTTCTACTGCTTCTAGGGTTGGCCCTGGCGTGGTGCCGTTGTAGCCCCAGCATTTTGCTGTCGAGCCGGGGGCAAATTCGTGTTCAATTTCTTCGGCAACCAAATGAAATTCTTTGACGCCATCAACCATTTTGTGCGGTAGCGTCCAGCCATTTGGCGTGTGGACCGGCATATAGCCCTGCTCGCTGCGTTTGCCCGTGCTTGGCTCGCCTTGGTTGCGATGGACATGGTCAGACTCTGCTAATGCTTTAGTGATGGCGGCGGCAGGTAGCAGGGCGCCAGCAGCTAATAAAAAATCTCTGCGTTTCATTAGTGATGTCCTCTGTGCGTATCGTCCTCGGGCTCTGCACCTTTTTGATTGCTAGGTGTGACCGTCGAAATATCCAGTGCAGCGCCGCCTGCTCTTAGCGTGGCATGACCAAGTAGCTCGGCCAGCTTGGCTTCTTGGTGCCAATATTCTGCCAGCGCATCAACCTGATCGATCCAGCCGTACAACTCATCGCTCTTACTTTCGAGAAGATCAAAGACACCATCAAACATAAAATTGACGCGTTTTTGCCTAGCATCGACTTGCGCAGCCAGCGCCGGTATCAAGCGTTGTTGGCGACTGTCTATGGCGGCTTTTAGTTGATCCAGCAGAGTAAGCTGGCGCTGAATTTGTATCGGTAGTTGCTGGCGTAAGGCTGCTTCTTCGGCTGCCAATAATTCCTGTTGTGCGGCCAGCGCTTGTAATGTGCCACGGCTACGGTGCCAGAACGGCAAACGAAAACGGAATGTCGGGCCGCTGGCACGTTCATTGCCACTGCGTTCATGCTCAATGCCTAGTTCGGCATCATCGAGCCAGCGCTGGCGTTTTTTACTGCCGAGCTGCTGCTGTAAACGCGCTTGGCGTGCACCAATTTGCTGTAGCTGCGGATGCTGCTGTAGTGCGTTGGCAGTAATGCTATCGATGTCTGTATCGCCTTGTGGCGGTAGTGGTAGCGCTGCGCTGATATGCCAATGGTCATGGGGCAGCGCTAACCAAAGTGCCAATTCGGTACGGGCCTGATCGCGCTCACGTTTGGCTTGCAAAAGTGCTAACTCGGCCTCCGCTGCGCGGCGGCTGAGTTGTGCTTGCTGCAGCGGAGCGATATTGCCAGCAGCGGCAAAACGCTGCGCCAGTTGTTCACCCCACAGTGCGGTATTGCTGGCCCACTGCTGTAGCTGTACGCGTTGTTGCGCGGCAGCCAGTTGGTACCATGCCTTTTCCGTTGCCAGCGCTAACGATTGCAGTGATTGCGCCAGTGTCAGCACTGCCAGTTCATATTCTGCTGCGGCCATGCGGCGTCGCGCGGGGCGCAACATCACACCGGCTAAGCTTTGACTGAGGCCAACATTGAACTCGCTGCCGCCACTGCTAAGGTCGAGCCACGACAGTGACAGCGTTGGGTTTAATAACTCACTGGCACGCACGACATCGGCGCTAGCGATTTGTAGTCGCGCATACTCACTGCGGATAGAAGGATGGTGCAGCAACGCGGCTTGTACAGCTTGCTGACGCGATAGCTCGCCGTTTATTTCGATGCTGGTTTCGCTCACCGCCAGGCCGCGCTGGCTGAGCAGTTCACGGGCACGCTCATCACCATCTTGCGGCGCCTTAGTCGCGCAGCCACTCAGCAATAGTGGCACTAGTACCAGCGCTAGCGCACCGGGACGCATTAATCTTTTCATGGGTAAAACACTCTCACAGCCAATAAATACCCACGCCATCGGCGCAGGGCAATAAACCCAAAAGGGTTAATCAGGCGGAGACGTGTGTCGGTGGTCTGAGTAGTGGGGCGGAGTGCGGTAATAGCAGGCTTGCCGTCTGCGGCAGGCCTAGGGAGTCATGGTAAATCGAGATGCGTATTTCAGTGTGTGGTGTGGGCAATGCAGCGGCGGTGCAGGCGCTAAAGCAAGCCAGTTCACAGTTCTCGCAATCCATTGTCTGTGCATCGTGAGCATGGCTTTGCTCCGCCATGCTCGCTTGCTGCGGAAGATGCTCGGCTGCTTGCATAGCATGATGTGCATGACTGTTAGCAGGTGTACTTTCGCCGAGTGATTCAGAGCAAGCAAGGTGCTGCCCCGCTAGCAGCGAAGCAGGCAACGTTATCAGCAGGGCGAGTAGCAAGCGCACAATCATGGCTAAAGCCTAGCATGCTCAGGGGGTTTTCGGTCAACGAGTATGTTGCTGTACCCACTGCACCAATGCATTGCTCGGAATAGCGCCAGAGAAACGCTCCACCTCTTTGCCCTGACGAAAGACGATCAGGGTGGGAATGCTACGGATATTAAAGCGCTGGGCTAGGGCGGGCTCAGCTTCCGTGTTGACCTTGGCTAGGCGCACCTGCGGCTCTAACTGGGCGGCAGCTTTTTCAAACACCGGAGCAAACTGCTTGCAGGGGCCACACCAAGGCGCCCAAAAATCCACTACCAGTGGCAGGTCAGCTTGTAC
>Ga0209075_1003677_pt1 | contig 12605 bp, 11 predicted proteins | sample Stecom2011_FD_187523 | JGI IMG/M metagenome (GOLD analysis project Ga0209075, IMG submission 187523) | Agricultural soil microbial communities from Utah to study Nitrogen management - Steer compost 2011 (SPAdes) (version 2) | ecosystem: Environmental > Terrestrial > Soil > Agricultural land...
ATGGATTCTCCCTTTTTACCAGAAATCGATAAAATCGATCTATTTCACTTTGTCCACGATTGCCTTAAATGCCTCGGGATGATTCATGGCAAGGTCGGCAAGCACCTTACGGTTTATTTCTATCCCTTGCTTGTTCAACGCACCCATGAAACGGGAATACGACATTCCGTGTTCACGTGCTGCAGCGTTGATACGTTGAATCCATAGTGAGCGAAAGTTACGTTTTTTGTTTTTTCTGTCGCGATAGGCGTAGGTAAGTCCCTTTTCCCACGTGTTTTTGGCGACTGTCCATACGTTCTTGCGGGCACCAAAGTAGCCTCTGGTTAGTTTTAGGACTTTTTTCCTGCGGTTGCGAGAGGCAACGTGATTGACTGATCTTGGCATAATGTTACTTGTTTTGAATGATAGCGTCTCTGTCTAGCAGAGCTCTTAGGGGCATATACATCCTGTTAATAAATCTTTTACCGGAAACAACTGCTGTTTTTACAGACCCAAAAGGGTTTTGATGTTTTTTTCGTCCGCCTTGTGTACAAGACCCGTTTTCGTCAGATTTCTTTTCTGCTTTTTGGTCTTTTTTGTCAAGATGTGACTTTTAAAAGCATGCTTCCGTTTGATTTTTCCTGTTCCGGTAAGGGCGAACCTCTTTTTGGCACCGGAATTAGTCTTAATTTTTGGCATTTTGCTCTATTTGAATTTGTTTGATTATATACTCCTCATTTCCTGTTCTCAGGTCATAAAAAGTTTGCAAAAGTAATGATTTAATTTGAATTATCAAAAGAATATCTACCCTTATATATAATGTCTCGTCGAGACAAGATATAAAGGTATCGGAAAAAGGCAGTTTCGACTTCCCAGTCATGGGCGGCCTCAACGCATGGATCGTACTCTACTATTCGTTCGCTTTTTTATTGATTGGATGTATTTCAACTGTTCGAGGCTCCTGAATAGTTTCTTTAGCTGATTCAATTTGACTAATCTTCAAGTTACCATTATAGCGGCTGCCCATTTCAATTTCCAATGCATCTGTTACGATATCACCCTCTACGGTACCGGTGGATTTTAGAATAATTTCTTTGCTTTTAATATTGCCCTTGATATGTCCAAAAAGAATAATGTAATCGCTTTCCATATTTCCTTCCACGAAAGCTTTTTCGCCAAGTATAATGCCCTGTTTTAGTGAAATATTTCCTTCCACTCTACCATCTATACGAATGACGCTGTCACCCGAAAGATCCCCTTTAAAAACAATATCATTCCCGATGATCGTGTTTATACGCATGGAATCTAATTTAGAAACACCTGCATCTCTTTTTTTCTCTTCTTTAATCATAACCTTTTTCCGTTTCAAAATTAAAATATATTTTTGGATTAATCTTTTTATTGTTAAGTATGATTTCATAGTGTAAATGGGGGCCCGTGCTTCTTCCGGTATTTCCTAGAAATCCAATTACTTCGCCACTGCTTACTTGTTGCCCTTTTACCACATTTACGCGATGGAGGTGTGCATAAAGTGTTTGTAGGTTTTCATTGTGTTCTATAATTACGCATCGCCCAAGTCCGCCTTTAGGGCCCGCGAAAGAAACCACTCCGTCGCCGGTAGTTTGGATGCTATCACCCACGCGACCTCTGAAATCGACACCCGAGTGAAATTCCCGGCCCGCGCCGGTAAACGGATTTCTTCGGTACCCGAAACTCGAAGTAATTGAACCATCATACGGTTTACCTATGGGCAACATACTCAGTATCTCTTCCAGTCCTTCAATCTGGTTTTGATAAAAACTAGCAAACTCGTTGATATGAATGATATCAAAGTCTGTTTCTACACCACCCGCATTCTCTATTTTTAATTGTTCCAGCCCCCGTTCATGGAGAAATGAGTTGAGACGATAGATTCCCGAATCAATTGACGCGAAGGCAGTGAGTGCCTTATTCACATCGATTTGGTTTCGAATATAATTGGCTCTGTCTAACCTTTCTTGATACGAGCGGCTAGTGTTTTGATAAATCAAAAAACCAGAGACCAAAAAGAAGGCAACTACAAGCATTGCCAAGAGCATCGTGTATTTACGCCAGTTTACAATGATGTGGGTGGGAACTTGACGAACTTTGCTTTCCTTTTCCTTGGAATTAACAATCAGGACCGAAGTTTTATGTCTCATTGCTATGACTTTATGAGTTTAAAACGTTAAGGGTATACTGGCAATCTAAAAGAACTACCTCCATAAATGCTTTAACAAGCTGTTTCGGATCAAATTCTGTTTATCCGCCAAGAAATTATTTTTTGATTAAATAACGATCCCTCCCCTGAAGCAGAAACAAGTATCTATTCCAGAAGCGGATTTTTGTTCCTCGCGAATATACAAAAGAAATTTGAACTTACGTTCTGAAAAATGTTTTTCCTTCTTTAATCCACGGCAAACTAACTTATTTATCTCATAATATGTTAATTATCGGTGTGAAAACTGACTGTTAAAAGATGTTTCGCCAAACAGGGCATTTCGCGAAAATATCCGTATCTTTGTTTTCTAATAATTTATATACCAAATTACTTGTAAAAAAATTTACAATGAACAGAAGAAACTTTATTCGCAATGTATCTGCACTATCGACCCTTACCGTATTAAAACCGGGCCTTGTTTTTGCAACGAACAATCAATCGTCTGTCGGGATAGGCATCGTGGGCTGTGGTTCACGTGCCAGAGGGATCCTCGACAGCATGGCACAGAGCTCGAATATTCGCGTCACGGCAATCGCGGACCTCTTCAAGGACAAACTCCGGGATGGGGTTGAATACGCCAACAAATTAAACAGAAAAAAAGGATACGGCCCTGTCGAAAAAAACAGTGCCTATTACGGACACGATGCTTACCTACGATTATTGGGAAATAAAAACGTGGACGCGGTGATCATAGCCTCTCCCGGGTATTCCCACCCCCTGATGCTGGATGATACGCTTGCGGCAGGGAAACATGTTTATTGCGAAAAGCCGATGGCTGTTGACGCGGAAGGATGTCGGCAAATCATGAATATGGCAGCGGACATCAAAGGGCGTGTTTCCGCTTTCGATGGTTTCCAAATTCGTTATGCAACACCGTACATGGAGATGGCCAAGCGTATCCAGCGGGGCGATATCGGTGAAATCGTTACGGTTCAGCTCTATTACTTTTCGTCGGGCGCGGCTATCATCCCTCATGAGGGGATGTCGTACGACGAGATGCGCATCCGTAACCATTACCATTTTCACGAAATTTCGGGTGGATGTTATCTCGACCAGGCCATTCACATGATAGATACCTGCAATTGGATTCTAGGAACTACCCCGTTGTATGCTATCGGAGAGGGAGGAAGAAAGGGAGGGCCCGACTTCGGTAATGCGTGGACCAACTACCAGGTTATTTACAAGTACCCCGATGATATAAACGTGTCGGTACACTCGTCCAAGTTCGCGAATGTATTTGGCGATGTATGCGCCCGTTTCGTGGGAACCGACGGGATTGCAGAAGCGCATTATAGCGGGGGCGTCTTTATCAACGGGAAGCATCAGTGGGATTCAGGGATCGTACGTTCCGCGTCGGAGCTCACACCTGAATCGATCGCGCAGGGACTAAGTTCCTCTTCGCTCGATGATGCCGACCTCAACAAAGGGAAAGCGTTTATCGATAGCATCACCAGCGGACGTTTCCTTAACCAATTGCAATCGGGTTGTCATTCAACACTAACCGCGATTCTAGGAAGGGAGGCAGCTTCGAGGCAGGAGCGGGTCACTTGGGATGAGTTAATCTACACCCCACATCAAATCGACCCAAATCTCGATCTCGAACAATTCGCGGCCAAATAAACAAAAAAGCATGTAATCGCGGATATAGCGTGTGAAGTTCAGAAATAATTCAGGCCGCGAACGCGGCCTGATTAACTTATTCTCCTTTATCTTCTTTCTTATTATGAGGGGTTGTTTTCTTCGGTGAGAGCATGATCGACATACGTTTGCCCTCCATTATGGGCATATGCTCCACTTTGGCATATTCTTCAAGATCGTTCGCGAAACGAAGCAGCAATACCTCGCCTTGCTCTTTAAAAAGAATGGAGCGGCCCCTGAAAAATACAAAGGCCTTCACTTTTGAGCCTTCATTCAGGAAGTTTATCGCGTGTTTCAGTTTAAAATTATAATCGTGATCATCGGTCTGCGGACCGAAGCGAATCTCCTTTACTGTCACCTTTACAGCTTTCGCCTTCTGCTCCTTCAGCTTCTTTTTTTGTTGATAGACAAACTTCTGGTAATCGATGATTCTACAGACGGGTGGCTTGGCCGTTGGTGCAATTTCGACTAAATCTAATTCCTGCTCATCAGCAATTCTTCTCGCTTCTCTGGTGGGATAAATACCTTCTTGCACGTTGTCGCCCACCAATCGGACTTCCGGTACTCGAATACGTTCGTTGATTCGGTGTTGGTCTTTAGAGTTTCTTCTCATTCAGGTGTTGTTAATGTTTTCTCTGTGTTATTAATTTACTTTTTTAAATCTTTTAATACTATACTACTAAATATCAAATTCTTCAGGGCGCATCATTTTTGACACCTCCCGTGACACGTCATATGCAAATGTACTCAATTTTATGGAACCTTTGTCCTCCCCGCCCTGTTTTCTTACGGAGACCTCTCCATTTTCCGTCTCTTTTTCACCCACGATTAAGAGGTAAGGGATCCGTTTCAGTTCATTATCGCGAATCTTCCGCCCCACCTTCTCGTTACGATCGTCCACCTCGGCTCGAATATCTTGTTTCTTTAGCTCCTTCACCACATGCGTCGCGTACTCGTTAAAGCGCTCGCTTACCGGGATCACCACAGCTTGAGTGGGAGCTAGCCAAAGAGGAAACTTCCCGGCAGTATGTTCGATCAGAACTGCCACGAATCGTTCCATGGAACCAAAGGGCGCACGGTGAATCATCACCGGACGATGTTTATGGTTGTCGGCACCTGTATACTCCAGCTCGAAGCGGTCAGGTAAGTTATAATCCACTTGAATTGTTCCCAGTTGCCAGCGGCGTCCCAATGCATCTTTTACCATGAAGTCGAGCTTAGGCCCGTAAAAAGCAGCTTCTCCGAGTTCAACCTTGGCCTTGAGGCCTTTTTCCTCGCAGGCTTCCACTATGGCACGTTCCGCCTTTTCCCAGTTTTCATCGGTTCCAATGTACTTCTCTTTATCTTCTGGGTCACGCAAAGAAATCTGCGCCTCAAACTCCTTGAAGTCTAGGGCTCGGAAGATGATAAAAATGATATCCATCACTTTCAAAAACTCATCCTTCACTTGATCAGGCGTGCAGAAGATATGGGCATCGTCCTGCGTGAAACCCCTCACACGAGTCAAGCCATGCAACTCGCCGCTTTGCTCGTAGCGATATACCGTTCCAAACTCTGCCATGCGAAGTGGCAAATCTTTATACGAGCGGGGAAACGCTTTATATATTTCACAGTGGTGGGGGCAATTCATCGGCTTCAGCAGGAACTCCTCACCCTCTTCCGGGGTCTTGATGGGCTTAAATGAATCTTTGCCGTATTTATCGTAGTGTCCCGATGTCACGTAAAGCTGTTTGTGCCCTATGTGCGGAGTAATAACAGGATCGTAATCGAAGTCACGTTGAATTTTCTTCAAAAAATCTTCCAACCTCATCCGTAGCTGAGTTCCTTTAGGGAGCCACAGGGGCAATCCCGCGCCAACGGTTTGCGAAAAATGAAATAGCTGTAGTTCCTTGCCGATCTTTCGATGGTCTCTTTTCTTTGCCTCCTCCAGCATTACCAAGTACTCGTCCAGTAATTTTTTCTTGGGAAACGTAATCCCATAAAGACGAGTCAGCTGCGGCCTTTTTTCATCTCCGCGCCAATAGGCCCCGGCGGAAGAGAGCACTTTCACTGCCCTGATATAAGAGGTATTGGGCAAATGGGGCCCGCGACACAGGTCAGTAAAGCTCCCTTGCGTATAGGTGGTGATAGTACCGTCTTCCAGTTCGTTGATCAGCTCTACTTTATAATTCTCGTCCCGTTCGGAGAACATCCTGAGAGCATCTTTCTTCGAGATGCTTTCCCGAACAATAGCCTCCTTCGCGGCGATCAGCTCCATCATCTTTTTTTCGATGGCCGGAAAATCAGCCTCTTTAATGGTTTTACCCTCACCGGGATCAACATCGTAATAAAAACCCTGCTCGATGGCCGGTCCAATTCCAAATTTTATTCCCGGGTAAAGTTCTTGTAGCGCTTCGGCCATAAGGTGAGCCGACGAGTGCCAATAGGCGTGTTGTCCTTCCGGGTCTTCCCACTTTAACAACCTCACTTCGGCATCATTCTCAATGGGCCGGGTAAGATCCCACGTCTCTCCATTCACGCTGGCGGCTAACACCTCTTGCGCTAAACGACGACTAATGCTATCTGCTATTTCTAAGCCCGTAACACCTTTTTCATATTCCCGTACGGTACCATCGGGAAATGTAATTTTCACCATGCTCTGTTATTCTTATTCTACAAATGTAATGATTTTGTGATTGATGAAATAGTTTTTCGTGAAAAAATCATTCACCGCATCCTAAAAATTGAAATTCAGTTCTCCATATTATATATAGACTGTTGTTTCAGTAACAATGGATTACTGCATTCGCTTTATGATACTATAGGATTGCACGATGCCCAGTTCTCCCGCTTTGCGCAGATCATCTAAACCATCTGCTGTTTCGCCGATTGACAAACGGGAGATTCCCCGGTTAAAGTACGCCTCGGCAAACTCCGGCTCCAAGTTGATAGCTCGAGAATAGTCAGCAATTGCTGCCCGATAATCTTTCTCGATTATAAATATTTCCGCCCGGTTGTAATAAGCAAAAATGAAGTCCGGAGCAATCTGGATAATCGCGTCATAGTCTTTGAGAATTCCATCATATTCAATTGCCTCGAGCGAGAGTTCCGTACGTCTTTTAACACCCGGCAGATCATTTAGTATAGAGAGATCCTGCTCGTTCTTTTGATCCAGCAAACCTGGCTCCTCCGAGAGCATCGACTGGTATTCAAGCTGTTTCGTGCGAATGATTGCACGAGCAAAATGAGCCATTGCCATCTGTGGATCCAACCTAATGGCGTGTTCCATATCTTTTAGCGCATTTTCATAATCCTGTACCAACGCGAAATCCATACCTCTTCCGAAGTAGAGTTTAGCATTCGTAGGATCGCTATCCAACTTCGCCGAATAGTCGTCCATAGATCGAAAATGTGTCTGTACTTGAAGCTCATTGAGAGGGGCTTCGTTATTCGTGATCTTAAGGATCCATGCGAGGTCCGTTTCATTGTTTACTTGATCGAGCACCTCGGAAAAATACACCGGGCGACGTACTTCATAGTCCTGTTCATAATAAGTAAGTACAAAACGAGGTTCCCTCTCGACAGGGATGTTGAGGTTTTGCACCCTACCTCGGCTTTGGCGATGATATTTTGATTTTTCAGAAGTATCCTCGCTGGCAACCACCAAGAGATTAAACTTTTCAATATCGCTGTCGGTTTGATCACGAGTGTCCTTTGCCTCGCTCCTCTCCCGTGCATCGGCAAAAGGTTCGGGGTTATCGGAAGCCACTGCACGTGCTTTTGCCTCCTCAGCACGCGCCAACATGTAATCCTGCTCCGCCCCGACTAAATCGTTCAGTTCACGCTTGATATATGAACGGGTATAGTAGCCGGAAAAAAAGTCGGGATGCTCCTCTAGCACCACGTTCAGATCGTTTAATGCTCCATTTAAATTCCCAATTTCGTTGTTCAGCATGGCGCGGTTCAGGTAGGCAATGGTGTTGTCAGGCTCTAGTTCGATCACCTTATCGAAATCGCGTATAGCTCTATTATTATCGGCCACTTGTGCGCGAAGTAATCCACGGTTAAAACGAGCTATTAGGTTGTTTTCATCCATTTCAATTACCCGGTCATAATCAGCCATTGCACCACGCAAGTCGTTCAGATGATATTTTATCAATCCCCGGTTAATGTAATTCGCCTGTTGGTACGGATCTAATCGAATTGCCTCATCCAGGTCTGCCAGTGCTAGGTTATGCTCATTTTGATGAAAGTAGAGCAGTCCCCGCACAGAAAACGATTGAGCGGTATAAGGATCATTCTCTATCGCTATATTTAAGTCTTCCATAGCTTTCAGGGTATCCTTCGCCTGGATATACATATGAGAACGAGCAAGATAGCCGGGCGTATAATCGGGATAACGCCGAAGAAGCACCTCAAAAAACTTTTCCGCTACCTCGTACTGCTCAAGTTCAATGTTTACAATCCCCATATTGACTAACGTGAGACGGTCTTCCGGATAGAACTCAAGGCTTCGTTGATAGTCAGTTGCTGCCAACTCGTACTTTTCCTGATTTTGCCGAGCGGCACCTCGAAGCTGGTAAGCAGCCAAGTAATAAGGGTTCCGATCCAAACAACGAGTAGCATCTTCCTCGGCTCCCAAAAAATCGTCGAGCATAAACTTTGCCATAGCACGATAATAGTAAGGCTCCGCGAGATAAGGCTTGGATGTAATTACCTGATTAAAATATTGTATCGAAAGCACGTAGTCTTCAAAATAGAGCGCATTTTTCCCGATCATCATCACGCGGTCGGTGTTAACCTGCGCGAACGAGGCCAAGGAGTAAATAAAAAGAAGAAAAACCAGTGAATGTCGTTTCATACGATTGTTTTTTTAGACATGAGAGTCAAAAATCGAGGATTGAGACCGAACAGTTTCCGTTTAAATAAAGCGAATATAGGAATTATTTGGATTTTCACCTCACTATTTTAAGGATATGAGTATCAAACTCGGTTTTCGTTTAATCATTCTGGATCGTTCTTATAGTTTTTCAACGACTCGACACCCATCCTCTGTGGAGCGAATAGCTATTTTAATACAATTCTCAGGCAATATTGTTTCAACCAGTTCTGGCCACTCGATAAAGCATACATTGCCGCTGTAGAAGTAATCCTCATACCCAAAATCGAACACCTCTTCGAGCCGATTGATTCGATAAAAATCAAAATGATAAATGGAGGTATTCGTTTTGTCGCGATACTCGTTAACAATAGCAAATGTGGGACTGGTTACCGTTTCTTTCACCCCCAGTTCTTCACAAACTGCCTTGATAAAAGTTGTCTTCCCCACTCCCATGCTTCCATAAAAAGCAAAAACCTTGTGGTTCCCCATTGCCTCCTTAAATTCCCGGGCCGCTTGCTCGATTTCAGAGATATCGTTTATTTCTATCCTCATAATGTATCTATTTTGCTGTCAGCGTAACGAAGGGGATTATCATTTCCTCGAGAGAGATCCCACCATGCTGAAAGCTGTTTTCGTAATAGGATATATATTGATTGAACTGGTTTGGATAGACTAAAAAATCACTGTTTTGCGCGAAAATGTAGCGGCTACTTACGTTTGGAGCGGGTAGCTGCACGTTCTTTGGATGATGTATCGCGTAAACTTGTTTTGGATCGTACGCGAGGTTCCTCCCAAGTTTATACCGAAGATTGTGGTTAGTTTCTTTATCTCCGATCACTTTTACACCCCTCTTCACACGAATAGCACCATGATCGGTTGTGATTATCACTTTATGTCCTCGATCGGCAATCTTTTTGAGGAGTGGAATAAGGGGAGAGCGCAGAAACCACGATCGAGTAATCGATCGATACGCTGCCTCATCCACGACAAGCTCTTTCAGCATCTTCGACTCTGTGCGAGTATGGGAGAGGTTATCCATAAAGTTAAACACCATTATATTTAAATCTTTGTCCTCTAGTTCTGAAAAGCGCGACAGCAGGCGTGTTCCCTCCTGATTGCTGCTGAGTTTAGAATAGGTGAAAGAGACTCTTCTCCCCGAACGGTGCAAGTGATATCGAATATATTCTTCCTCCATCCTATTTTTCCCCTCATCTTCCGACTCATCTATCCAAAGATCAGGGTATTTTTCCGATAACTGCGCGGGCATGAGTCCGGAAAAAAGGCTATTGCGCGCGTAAGGTGTTGCCGTGGGAAGGATGCTAAAATAGAGGGCCTCGCTGCATGAAAATGTATCTCTTAACAGATCTTTTATCGCGCGCCATTGGTCTAAACGGAAGTTGTCGATAAGAATAAAAAAAATCTTCTCACCCCTGTCAAACATAGGAAAGAGATAAGTTTTAAATATATCGGGGCTCATCACGGGCCGTTCAGCAACATCATATATCCATTGCTCGTAATTTTCACGTATAAACCTCGCGAACCTGAGGTTGGCTTCTACCTTTTGCGCGACCAGCATTTCCAACGCGGGGTGTCGTGAAGCCTCCAATTCCAGCTCCCAGTATACCAGCTCATTGTACATAGATTTCCAGTCATTTGCGGTATATGCTTCACTGATTTTCCTATCTAATTGTGCCAACTCACCCTGATAGCGCATGGCAGCATCCTCCACTACAAGCTCCTTTTTCTCAAGCAACTTCTTTATGGATAACAATACCTGATGAGGATTTACCGGTTTAATCAGATAATCCGCGATTTTTTTACCTATTGCTTGGTTCATAATGCCTTCGTCCTCGCTTTTCGTAACCATCACTACTGGAACATGAGGAGCGACACGATCCAGCCTTTCTAATGTTTCGAGCCCCGACAAACCCGGCATATGTTCGTCCAGAAATATAATATCATATACTCGCGAGCGGCACATCTCAAGAGCGTCATGCCCGTTTCCCGCGAACTCCGTGACATATCCCTTTTCCTTGAGAAAAAGAACATATGGCATCAAGAGTTCCATCTCATCATCAACCCACAGGAAACACGCTTTACTCATTTTATTTTTGTATTGTAGCTTGCTTAGAGACAAATGTATTGATTTCTGCGTTATCTCACAATTTTTTTCTGCTTATTTGTTGGGACTCACCTTCCGTGATTCGGAAGAGTGATTGTTAGCACCCAAACACTCGTCTTTGAACATTTTTTTAAAATTCGTTTTTTAATCGGCTTAAAAAAGGTATTTTTGTGGTAAGCTTTTAAAAATACACAATCAATTACATTTCTAAATTAACAACAATGAAACAAACGATTCTATCTATTACGCTCGGCTTGTTCTTCTTCCTTTTATCGGGCTGTGGGCAACAATCAAACACTCTCTTTAACGGTAAAGACCTCTCGAACTGGAACTTCGTGATCGAAGGAAATACGGTGCCCGCGGAAGACGTGTATATGGTCGATAACGGGATCATCCGTATAATGGGTGAACCCTTAGGATACATGTATACCAAGAAAAAGTATCGTAACTTCACGCTTGAACTTGAATACCGATGGGCTGGGGAGGAGAGCAACAGCGGCGTGTTCGTGCTAATTGAAGAACCACTGAATCCATTTCCCAATGGGATCGAGTGTCAATTAGCCGCCGGTAAAGCGGGGGATTTCGTACTCTTGGGGGGATCCGACCTCAACGAATACACGTTACCGGAGGGGGTTACGGAGCGCCCCGCGTTTCCCGTGATTGCCAAACAACAACCTTCCAGCGAAATGCCCGTGGGAGAGTGGAACAAGGTGCGTGTTACGGTGAACGAAGGAATCATTACAGTTTACGTGAACGACGTGCTTCAAAATAGTGCCACGAGCGAGGTTAGAGAAGGACATATTGGGCTACAGAGCGAAGGAAAAGAGATACAGTTCCGGAACTTGGAACTTCGCCAATAGATCCATCATCTCGCGCCCTTATTTTTTACAAAAAAACTATTATCCAATGGAAGCTTCAATAAAAAGTAGTCACTACATCAACTTGGAAGAGAAATATGGAGCGCACAACTACCGACCCTTACCCGTGGTACTCTCCCGTGGGAAAGGATGCTTTGTAACCGATGTAGACGGGAAACAATATTTTGATTTTCTATCTGCCTACTCGGCCGTGAATCAAGGACATTGCCATCCCAAAATCGTGAGAGCACTGCAAGAGCAAGCAGAAACACTCTGCCTCACCTCCCGGGCTTTTTATAACGATGCCCTGGGACCGTACGAGGAGTATATTCACCAATTTTTCGGGTACGATAAGGTGCTCCCGATGAATACTGGTGCCGAAGGAGTGGAGACGGCATTGAAGCTTGCACGTAAATGGGGGTATCAAAAAAAAGGAATCCCGGAAAACAAAGCCATTATCGTGGCATGCGAAGGAAACTTCCACGGCAGGACGCTCGCTGTGATATCCCTTTCAACGGATCCCAATGCACGGAACAATTACGGCCCCTATCTACCGGGAATAGAGATTATCCCATACAACAACGCGGATGCGCTGGAAGCCCTCCTTAAAGAAAAAGGCGAGTTTATTGCCGGCTTCTTGGTGGAACCCATCCAGGGAGAAGCAGGCGTATTTGTTCCGGACGGCGGTTACCTGAAACGATGCAGTGAACTGTGCAAAAAGCACAACGTGTTATTGATTGCCGATGAGGTGCAGACCGGTATTGCTCGTACGGGAAAGTTACTGTGCTCCGATCATGAGGGCGTGCGTCCCGATATCGTGATCTTGGGTAAAGCCCTCTCGGGAGGCGTACTCCCTGTATCAGCCGTTCTCACGGACGATGAGATCATGCTCACCATACAACCGGGGCA
>Ga0209075_1003678_pt1 | contig 12601 bp, 12 predicted proteins | sample Stecom2011_FD_187523 | JGI IMG/M metagenome (GOLD analysis project Ga0209075, IMG submission 187523) | Agricultural soil microbial communities from Utah to study Nitrogen management - Steer compost 2011 (SPAdes) (version 2) | ecosystem: Environmental > Terrestrial > Soil > Agricultural land...
AATAAATGGTCGAATTGGTCGCCGTCTTTGCTTTGCGGTAGTTGTTCAAACAGTGCCGTAAAATATGCACTCGGTTGTATGCCATTGGCTTTAGCAGTTTCAACTAAGCTGTAAAGTAATGCACTCGCGTGAGCGCCTCTTCTTTGTATTAGAAAACAGCCAGTTTTTTCTACCGATCACAAAGGGTTTAATCGCCCGTTCTGCACGATTGTTGTCGATGGCGGCTTCGCCACGCTCAAGATAAACCTACAACTTTTCCCATTGATTTAATGTGTACTGAACCGCAGCACCAATCGTACTTTTGGGCGGTACTTGCAGCGCTGTTTTATCCAGCCAAATTTTAAATTGCTGCATAATAGGTACTGCTTCTGTTTGGCTTAGTTGTTTTTCAACGCCATAGAGTTTTTGAATCAGTTGGGTGCTTGATCGGCACGGCCTGTTTTGCCTTTTGGCTGCTCAGCCTTTGCGTCCATAAACTTAAATATTTTCTTGAAATAATGACAAAGAAAAAACCATACTGCTAGGCTTATTAACCTCGTATTTTATGACTTTCATTTTTAATAAACTTTTTAAGTCTTTTTTGTGATTTACCTGTCCTACTTACATTACAATCATGAGGTAAGTACTTGCCAAAAACATCACTTCGTAAAATCTCCCCAGAACGTGTTTTTCTTACTGAAATGTCCATACCACACTCTTTATTATCACAGACTTCTATTACTGGTTTTATAGTGTAGTTACGATGAGAGTCTGGGTCACACTCATGTTTCCTCCAATCCCCACCAAGCTCTTCAAAGAAGACTTTTCCACCAAATTCATCTTCATAGTAAAAAATTTTTTTGTAGCACTTAGTGCACTTGGTTGAGTAAGTTTTTTTTGACATTTGGCACCTAATTTTTTAAATTTCCATATTAATCCATCCGGCGCAATCTGTTCTGATCTAATTCAAATGGACACTTCAATGAGAGATAATAGGCCTCACTTTGTAACGAAATCGTTAATTTAGCCACCTTTTTAGGGTGTCTAATTAAAAACCAAGCTGCCTCAATAAAGTGAGGCAGCCTTGCTTAAGCGTTAGCAACCTTCAACTATATTTAAGTCTGAGCGAGCAAAGTATGGCAGCTCAGCTATTTCGCTTTCTAGCTGGTAGTTTATGTTCTTGCTAAACAAGAGAGCTAAAGCCTCTTCAACCTCAGAATTGAAACAAGCATCAGTATCCAAGTGTATGGATATGACTTCCGCACCATCGCCCTTGAGTTCATTGAAACGATCAAAGTCCTGAAACTCTAATCCAGCTCTAATTAAAAATGCAGCATCTTTTGTTACTTCTTTTATGAGACTTGAAGCTACCCCCTGATTTCTATATTCCTCATCAACATAAATAGACAGTGGTTTAAGTGTAAGGTAAACCGCTTCTGTATCTTCTAGGAATGAAATCGACAAAGACGCCTTAGCGATGTTGCGTCCCTGTTGTTCTACCATCCACGTAGGGTGATCTAAGTTCTGATTGCTCTTTAGGCTGCCCAGATGGTGACGGGTAATTAATAACTTTGCATTGTTGATTTTTTACTGTTATGTGGATTGGTGGTGTTAGTTATATCAATGGCCACTAACAACCCAGAAACAAAGCACGTTAAGTAAACCGCATCAAGGATAAGAGGTGTCAGCTAACTTGAAATACTCCGATAACGTGGCACAATCAAAATCTTAACGCTTTCACGATGTTACATTACTGAGGCATCTTGATGTCACTAAAATCATATTTTTGTAATGGATATAACCATCAACCAGACTGTAATTGTGGCTGGGGTGGATATGGTACAAATGGCGGTTTAAATTTAATAAATACGAGTTTTAAAACGGCTGATTCCTTGGTATATCCAAATGCAAGGTGCCCAGTTTGTAATTGCTGTGTGTTTTTCTATGAAAACATTAATGGAAGCAAAGTCTACTTTGACAGTTTAGGACCACCATGGCCTAAACATCCTTGTACAAATATAGATTACTCTAAAACAAAGCCTATTGTTACAGCAAGGTCTTATCGATTAACTAAACCTAAAGGTTGGTCTGCAATAAGAGTAAAATCTTTAAGACTATTTGAAGAAGAGTTTTTTGAAGTTTGCTTTAAGATTATAAGAGATAAAAACGATAACAATAATAACTTATTGCTACAGTCTTATAGTGGAGAAGTTCAGAAGTTTTTTTACATTCCAAGAAACATTCCTTTTTTTAAAAACTCACTGTCTTCAAGGTTTGATACTAGACAGATAGCGTACTTGAAAATAAAAGGAAATGGAGTGCTCATGATCTCTTGTTTAAATGTTAATTTAAAACCAACAGAGTTTAATGTGTACACTAGCCCGTATCAATATCGAAATACTTAAGCGCCCCCTACGTTACACTAGTTATCCGCTGAGTTAATCCCGATCAAAGAACCCAGATTCAGCTCATAAATGCAATACCAATAGGTGCTCGTAAGGCACTTTATTTGGTGTTTGAAATCTAAATGTTTTCTTGGTCTGTTGTTCAGCTGATTCATTAACAGCTCGATGTCCTTGTCAGCCAACTTCGTAAAAGTGTTCTAGGCTAATTCAAATGGACATTTCAATGAGAGATAATAGGCCTCACTTTGTATCGGCATAGTTAGTTTAGCCATCTAGTAAGAGTAGCTGATTAAAACTAGGCTGCCCCAATAAAATGAGGTAGCCTTTCTTAAGCGTTAGCAACCTTCAACTATGTTTAAGTGTGTGCGAACGAAGTATGGCAGCTCAGCTATTTCGCTTTCTAACTGGTAGTTCATGCTCTTGCTAAACAGGTGAGCTAAAGCTTCTTCGGCCTCAGAGTTGAAACTAGCATCAATATCCAAGTGCATGGATATGACTTCCGCACCATCGCCTCTGAAGAACCTGAAGCTACCAACGTCTTGATACTTTAATTCAGCTCTAATTAAAAATGCAGCATCTTTTGTTGCCTCTTTAATCAGGCTTGAAGCTATCCCCTGATTTCTATATTCCTCATCAACATAAATAGACAGTGGTTTAAGTGTAAGGTAAACCGCATCTGTGTCTTCTAGGGATGAGATCGATAAAGACGCCTTAGCTATGTTGCGTCCCTGATGTTCTACCATCCACGTAGGGTGCTCTAAGATTTGGTTGCTAGTTAGGCTGCTCAGTTTGTGGCGGGTAATTAATAACTCTGCATTGTTAGCTTTTTTATCGTTATGCAGATTGTTAGTGTTTACAGCACCAGCGTTTAACTCGTTATTTAAGTCTTTCATTTTGTACTCCTCATGTTTGTGTACAACTTCACTAAAACATGAAAAGTTTATCCGTCAACTGGTGTAGAGACAGGTTCCTTGTTGTTTAAATACTTAATTTTTTCTTCTGTGACTCTAGTATTAATACGGTCTAGTAAGGTGTTGTTGGCGAGCTGGTGCACACCTAATACTTACCTATGAGTATGTCTAACTTAGAACCATACACTCTACCGATGTTCGCATAGTATGAATTTGGTATTCTGAGCCTGACTAAACATAGCTCCAATTATGTACATGTCACTTTGAACCGCCTCTTGTTAACGCTTGAGGCGGTTTTTTCTTAAAGCCTTCCATCAAAGTTTTTCTTTCTAAAATCTAGATATAGCAGATGCACTTACTCGTACTCTGTTCAGAGTAGTTATGTTCTGTTTATAGGAAAAATCAAATAGTCGAGAAAAGACCTGTAAGAAAACTGGCCAGGTTTTCAATAACCAGCCTGTTTCATCACTGTTGTTTTGGTACATGATAACCCTCTAACTAAGCAGCCAAATTGACTATGCCACTACACTAGTGAGCTAGAGTCGATTCACCTTATCTATATTTGGTGAATCATACTGTAGTTTAGCGGGTACTATGAATCATCATTACAAACGGAATGTGTAACGGTTACTGGTGTTACACCTTGGGCAGCTGTCTCCAGCTTGTGGTGTAACTCGGCGATAGGTGATTCCGGTTCATTGCCCAGGCTTTGCCGCTACCCTCGCTGGCGAAGTACACTTTCCCTTTCTGCTGTTCGTTAATACGGTCAATCACCTGCATCAGCTGTGTGCTGTTCGGTCTTATCACCTGTTGGGTAAAAAGGTTCGACTGCACAACTCCACGATCGTAAAAGTCGCAGAGTGTGATACCCGCTTTGGCGTAGCGGTAGCCATCCTTCCAGATGGCCTGCAATAATCGTCCAGCCACATTCAGCAATACCCGCGTATCGTCGGTGGGGTAATCCAACTGCAGGCTGGCACTGTTGCTGTAGTGCGGGTCGCTGGGGTTAAACATCCCAGTGCGTATGTACACACTGATCAATCGGCATTGCTGCTGCTCATGGCGCAGTTTTTCAGATGCACGAGCCACATAACTACTGATGGCTTCCTGCATATCGGTATAAAGGGTAACTCGCTGGCCAAAACTGCGGCTGCACAAAATTTGCTGTTTTGTGGGGGTAATGTCTTCCAGCGCTAGGCAGCTTTCACCATTTAACTCCCGCACCGTTCGCTCCAAAACTACCGAGAACTTACGTCGGATGTATTTGGGGTTTTGGTTGGCCAGCTCCAGTGCCGTAGTTATGCCTATGGCATTCAGTCGTTCGCTGAGCTTGTTCCCCACGCCCCAGACCTTACTCACTGGCATCAGGCTCAGCAGCTTTTTCTGTCGGGCAGGCTCGGTTAAATTCACTACGCCGCGAGTGGCCGGATACTGTTTGGCTGCATGATTCGCCAACTTGGCCAGCGTTTTATTCGGCGCAATGCCAACGCAAACGGTTATCCCGATATGTTGCTGTACGGTGGCCCTAATCTGCAAGCCGAATTCCGTCAAATCCACCGCATTGATGACACCGGTTAAATCCAGAAAAGCCTCATCAATAGAGTAGATCTCAATCGCAGGGGCCAGCGCCTCTAGGGTTTGCATCACTCGGTTGGAAATGTCGCCATACAGTGCATAATTCGATGAAAACACCTGAATGCCGTACTGCTTAATCTGCTCCTGTATTTTGTGTACAGGCACGCCCATCTTAATGCCGATGGCTTTGGCTTCCATGGAGCGCGCCACCACACAGCCGTCGTTGTTCGATAGCACCACTAAGGGCGTATGGCGCAGATCGGGTCGGAACAGCTTTTCACAGCTGGCGTAGAAGTTGTTGCAATCCACTAGGGCAAATACTGGGCTCATGGTTATCTTGCTTGCTGGCTTTGCGGATAGCCCTGCGATTGCTCACGCAGTTGTAACATCAACAATGACCTCGCTTCAGTGAACGCACCACGTTGGTCACCACACCAAATATTTCCAGCACCATGCCTTCCGTAATCATCAGTGGCGGATAGCTAGGATTACAGGCCAGCAACCGTACTGGCAGTGGGCTCAGGTGCAACTGCTTTACCGTCATCTCACGTTCTAGGCTGGCAACCACAATATCGCCATGCCGTGCCGTCAAAGAGCGATCCACCACCAAAATATCGTTCGGGAAGATGCCGGCACCGGTCATCGACTCGCCTTCCACTCTCACAAAGAAGGTAGCCGCAGGATGACTGATGCATAGCTCATTCAGATCCAAAGTTTGTTCGATGTAGTCCTGCGCTGGCGACGGAAAGCCTGCCGAAACACGCTCGATATATAACGGAATGCACCAGGCTGTGTTGACCGGTTCTTCAATGGCTTTGCCAAGTAAGGTGATGTTCATGTGCAGTTGCCGTAGGTGCTGTATATTTATACAGTATAAGATCAGGCATAAGGATTGGCAAGATGGCTGACTAAGGTTGCTCAGGAATAAACTGCCTATCAGTAAACAGGCCAACCTCAATACGCCCATCCGCAAGATGTGCTTCGGTAATCACCCAATAAACAATAGAGGTAAACGTCAGATTTTTTCTTATTGTATCCCTAGGGCAAAATGATGAAAAAAGCACATTTTATCGACAATTAGATACTCAACATTCTAAAGCAAGCAGAAGGTGACGTACCTATTTCTGAGCTGTGCCGTAAGCATGGCATGGGCGACTCCATTTTTTATAAATAGCGTTCTAATTAGGTGGTCAAATTAACTATGCCACTACACTAATCCCCTTACACCTTTTCTAGTAAATCCCCTACTTCACACTCAAACAAGTCACATAACTTATCGATAGCTTCTAAATCTATCTTTTGAGCTGTTTCTTTATATAGCAAAGTTATTGTATTCCGATGTAGCCCAGTTTCTCTTGCGACATCAGCAATATTAAGTTTTTTCTCACCCATTAAGCGCGCCAAGTGACAACGAATCATAACAACCATTCTCCTTCATTTATTAATTTACACTTTAAATAACAAAAAACCATTCTAAATAGCAAAAAGACATTGCAAATAACATTTTAAGGGCTATTATGTTATTTCAAATGACATTTTGATACTCGAAAGAGTTTAAGTTCATTTAGATTAACAACTATTTAAGGGAATTGCGATGAACAACACACAAACTTACCTAACAACAGAAGAGCTAGCTGCTCGTATTAAATACGACGCTCGCACTATTCGTGAGCGTTTAAAGGATTCTGTTTTATTGGAGGGTAAACATTACATCCGTCCATTCGGCGGAAGAAAGATTCTTTATCTCTGGGATGCAATAGAAAAAGACATGTGCAGGGAGTCCAAAGGCACATCGATGAACATCCCAATGGCAAACGGAGGTTTTATGTATGGCTAGTATTCGTGTCCGTAAAGAAACAGGAAAACTATTTTTTGATTTTTATTATCAGAACAAGCGTTGTCGCGAACAAACAACGCTTGAAGATACACAAGCGAATCGTCGCAAGTTAGAAATGGCTCTCAAGAAGATTGAAGCTGAAATTCTACTTGGCACCTTTAATTACGCTGAGTCTTTTCCTGGTAGTAGCAATGCTTTGAAGTTTCAGGAAGCTGAGGCTGAAAAGGAAAAGATAGCAGCTGGTATTTCCGACACGCCACTGTTTAAGGACTTTGCAGACCAATGGTATTCAGAGATGAAAATACAATGGCGTAAGTCGCATTACTTAACAGTTGCGGGTGAACTTAAAAAACACATTCTTCCAGTATTTGGGGATAAAGAAGTTGGCTGCATAACAAAAGCTGAAATTTTAGCCTTCCGGTCGCAACTCGCCAAAGTAACCAACCTACAAGGCAAAGCCATCTCAGCATCTCATATCAATCACATCATGACGCGAGTGCGCATGATTATGAATGAGGCAGCCAACCGATATAACTTTAGCTCACCTTACGAAGGAATAAAATCATTAAAAATTCCTCGTAATGATGTACACCCTTTTACAATAGATGAGGTGAAGCTAATCATTAATAGTGTGCGACAAGATTATAAAAATTATTACATAGCACGCTTTTTTACTGGAATGCGCTCTTGTGAGATAGACGGTTTGAAATGGAAGTACGTTGATTTTGATAAGAGGCAAATTTTAGTGCGTGAGTCTTATGTTCTAGGTGAGTTTGGCTACACAAAAAACGATGGCTCCTTTCGAACGATTGATATGTCGCAGATTGTTTACGACGCTCTACTCGATCAACACAAGGCAACAGGAAAGCTTCCTTTCGTTTTTTGTACTGCAGTAGGAACCCCACTTAAGATTAACAACGTTGCTAAGAGAGTGTGGTTTCCTTTGTTACGAAACCTAAACATGGAGAGAAGAACGCCATACCAAACTCGACATACCGCAGCGACCCTTTGGCTTGCCTCCGGCGAGAGCCCAGAGTGGATTGCTCGACAGATGGGGCACACCACTACTGAGATGCTGTTTCGAGTGTATTCACGTTACGTACCTAACCTTACTCGTAAAGATGGCTCAGCAATGGAACGTTTGCTTAGCCAAAGATTTTTAGATGGACCCTGAATGGCTACTGACAACTGATAACGGCAAGAAGTAGGTATTTAATGAAGCACTAGAGAAATAGTGCATACAACAATTTAAAGTTAATGGTGACATTATGTTAGTTAAAGTATACGCAAAGCATGAAGAAAGCTGTAAGAACATAAAGCTAGCTTGGGTTGATAATACTTCAGGTAGTATCAATAAATGCACAATCACAACTAGAAATAAAACCCTAGAGATTAAGAGTGATGAGCTTGGGCTAAACAACGAAAGTTTTAACCAGTTGGCAGTTCTTGAATTTCTAAAGGGGAAGCCAACTAAAGCTTTATTCTTTATGGATAAGAGCATCCCCGAGAAAGTTTCCAAGATGCACTTTCAGAGTGCTCTACCTAATCAAACGTATCGGTTGATGGGGTTATGGAAAACCATCTTTTTAATGAAAAACGAAACTTTAAAGAAGTTTATCATTTCAGTCATGTCAGATGACAAAATAGCCCCTCTATTTTATAAGGCTAGAGGAAGCTTATCCTTTCATCACAGCTATATAGGTGGTCTATTTGATCACAGCTATGATGTAGCTATGCAATCAAGGTTCTCAGCTCTGGCTAACCGACTGGGCTCCACCTCTATTGATTGTGCCTTTGTTATAGGATTACTGCATGATATTGGCAAAATCAATATGTACTACAACAAAGACTTAAACGGAAACTTGGTGGGATTAAATACCCAGCATGAGGCACTTAGCTTTATGATTTTAAACGATCATTTTGATATTTTAAAATCTGAAAACCCTGTTCTATTTGAAGCAGTGGCAAACTCTATAACCGCTCGTACAAACCGACCAATGCATAATGAGTATGTAGTTGAATCGATTGTAAGGAATGCTGACTACATTTCAGCAGAAATAAATCAAAATAAAATGGCTTTTAAAGGTAAGCCTAACTCCCACTACTATGCTGATTTTAACAATCAAAAGCGTTATAAAAGACTTGATTATGCAAACTAGATCATGACTAGAGCCCTTCTACTAATATTGAAATTGGTGGAAGGGTTAACTTCAGCCTTGACGGCACTTCTACCGTGGTATAATGTTTAGCAACCAGTTGGCTCAAGTTAGCCAACTCTTTTATAGAAGTTAGCCTTCTATACCCAAAATAATATTTAGCGAGCTTTTTTTAGCGAACTTTATAATAGAATTTCATAAAAAATTCTAAACCAAGATAGAATCAGTTAGCTCTCGTTAGCTAACTCTTAAATAGAGCGACTGGACGTGTTCTATAACCTAAGGCCATTCAGCCCGTCTTAACGACTTCTATAGAGCTGCTTTAAACAACCTCTATACTTTAGTATGACTTTTTTTGTCTGCTTACTACCCCCCCCCTTTTTTTTAAAAATAGTTGCCTTTACGCGTTTGCTATTTTTCAAACCTATGATAAGCGACACGCTTAACCAAATCGGCTATCTGACTCTAAAAGCTAGCCCAGCCGCAGTTATTTAGTATTTTATTACTACGTAACTGCGGGCCAACCTTCTATAAAACTTTTATCTACAGCTACGGTTCCTATGTGAATGCCCTATCACTGAGCGCCGTTACTGCAGAGCCGACTACATTTTTTATTTTTTTATCTATAAACAAATTATTGAAGGCCTTTCAACATGAAAAAACTAGAGTTAAACATCCATACGCTAATAAATTTAAATATTATTAACGTTAACCAGATAGGAGAAAAAAAGTACAAATGGTCGCCGGTGGAGTACGAGTCTGAGAGAAGGGAACATGAAAAGCTTTTAAGCGCTATCAGAGATTATCTTGGCCAAAAACTTGGGGCTTACCATAGATATGATGCGCAATATGAGGTTGTGGCAGATTTGGATGGTGACTCTAAGACGCTAAGCTTAAGTTTAATCCTTAAATATTATAAATCAGACTTAGAAACAAATAAATTCATTCAGGAGTCAGAAAACCTTGCATCAATATTTTTAGATTCTATTAAAGCAATAAGCACGGCTAAGGTGTCAAGCTTAAATAACCTTGACATCCAAGAACATGATAAGCGAACCACTACTATAGAAAATGACACTATTTATATCCCAAAAGGCTTAAAAAGCACTATCTGTGGGTTATTAAGATCTTCCAATGGCAGCAAAGAAGCAACCTACTCTATCAATAAAAATAAAATACATGTCGCTATACCTCGAACAAATAGCGAAATAATCGAAAGCGAAGAGATAAGTGACTTTACTGGGCGTATTTACGGAGTAGACGAAAAAGAAAAAACAGTAAGAATCACTTCTATAGATAAAAAGAAAAGTGAAAAATACCCATATCAATCGGGGCTCGAGGAGGCCCTTCTAACGGCGCAGATAAATAAGAGTTTAGTAAAGCTGAAGATGTTAAAAAACTATTGTATTTCCATAGGAAATAAAACGGAAAAGCCTGGGACTATTGTTGGGGTCGAGTCACCGGATCAGCATAGCTTTGAACTCTAAAATATAAAATTAAGAAATTCAAAAGACAGGTGCTAACAGAGTGCCTGTCTGGTCAGACCTAGATGAATAGTTTATAGACTCGTTATTTCACTATGCTTGTAAGCTGTTTTGCCTTCTTTTTATCTCTAACCCAAATTAGAGTTCCATTTGTTTTTTTTATTTCAAATAAATCTATAGCTATAAACAAATCACTTAATTTTTTAAAGCCATAATTTCTTTGGTCGAATGAAGCATGGTTCGATATATGGTTGCCCACCAGCCCTAACATAGCCCATCCATCGTCCTCTTCTACTGCTTCAATTGCCTGTCTTAACAGGTTCATTAACTTTGTGTCACTCTTAATGTTCTTACTGTTCTTCTGGACTGGTTGTTCTTGCTTAGCCTCATCATCAAAATATAAAAAGCGAGAGCAACTGTTTACGAATGCTAAGGGTGCTTTACGCTCTCCAAAGCCAATAACAAACTTTCCATCAGCAAGAGAACGTGTAACCAAAGGAGTAAAATCACAGTCAGAAGAAACCAAGCATATTATGTCTATTTCTTTAGTGTAAAGAACATCCATCACATCAATAACCAATGCCATGTCGGTAGCATTTTTACCTTTGGTTAGGTCAAACTGTTGAATCGGTTGTATAGCAAACTCATGCAAAATATCTTCCCATGGCTGTAGGTTTTGACTTTTCCAGTTGCCATAAGCTTTCCTAATAGTCACTACTCCATAACGCGCTAACTCAGCTAAAACGTTATCAATTTTTTTAGCAGGTGCATTATCTGCATCAATAAATACTGCGATCTTCTCTTTATCTCTCATACTAGCTTCCTTGCAAAAAATTAATTTCAAATGTGTAATAAAAACAACAATACATAACTATCAACCCATTCCCAAAAAACTTGAATAATTAACAAATGCTTAATTGCTGATTAACTCGCTCGTTTCTAAATACACACTTAATAATATAAAAATTCGTCCTAGGGTTTGACTGGTTTTTACAGTTTCCCCAGGTTGTATTTGGAGATATAACTTACTCTTCTGTCTTGCTTTAGTTTTCTCTAAGGATTTAGGCAGTGGAGACGCCCTACTGATAACGTTTACTTCTAACTTTTTTTGCTGGCCTAGATCTTCAGAGACCACTTCAACTACTTTAAGCCCTAAAGGTAAAGATTGAACGAAACTCTCCAGATGCTTTCTTTCGTTTTTATCTGTAATTATATTTTTTATACCTTTTAAGGTTCCCCTCCAAACTTTTAATCCTTTTTTGAAATCAGACAACTGGTTTTCATCTAAAGCTAAAACCCATGGCTCTAGCTTATTAACAATTTCGACAACTCGTTTGTTTTCATCTTTGTAGTAGTTTGTTCTGCTAAAGTCGGTAACTTCATCGCAATACAAATGCTCCAAGTTCACATGCTCAGACTCATAAAACTCAAAGCCAGATTCCCGTTCTGTTTCCGCTGTTACATCTACAATCTTTTCTGCAAGCTCTTGATCAATGATAAGTTGGTCAGCCAGCCGGTTTATATTTTGCTTTGTTTGAGAAAACTTCAATAAGAGTAAGTCTATTTCAGCCAAGCTTATTTTCTTATCTTGATTAGGCTTACTCTTACTTACACTTTGAGAATCTAGGTAGTCCCTAAGCTTGATTTGAGGGGTAGGCACATACGGATGAATTGTATAAAGCTGACCTCTTTCCGATCTCTTTTTAGCGTTGGCAAGACTAATTCCTAACGCGTATGCATAACCTAACATGCTTACCGGATAGCCCTCTAGTCGTATAGAGTCTTGAGATACTTTATCTAAGCTATGAATATAGTATTCTAAGGTTGTGCCACTAAAACGATGCCCGAGTGCGGTTGAAATGCTCCGCAATGGCGCGTTTGTTCCGTAGTAATGAACAAAACTTTCTATGGCTTCAGCTGAAATCGAACCACTGATATTTTGAGTGCCTGTTAAGCTTACCCCTTTTTCACCCCCTATAAAGTAAGAGTAAAACCGAGTTGCCCAGCTGTGTCTTAAATGATGAAATCGTAAGCTTATATCACCAGTGACAGTCTTAATGTAATAACTAAGGTCTTTAGAAGCGTCAAATCGATTAATTAACCTTCTTTGGCCATCAGGAGCCGCCATTAATGCTTCTTCACCATGATTTTCGAAAAGCATCTTTGAATACTCATACATTCTTGTTAAAGCATTTTTTTCAACGTCTGTAAGTTTTTCCAAAAGGTAAACTAAGCGTACACCAGCTTCAGACTT
>Ga0209075_1003679_pt1 | contig 12600 bp, 11 predicted proteins | sample Stecom2011_FD_187523 | JGI IMG/M metagenome (GOLD analysis project Ga0209075, IMG submission 187523) | Agricultural soil microbial communities from Utah to study Nitrogen management - Steer compost 2011 (SPAdes) (version 2) | ecosystem: Environmental > Terrestrial > Soil > Agricultural land...
TGTCAGTTGCTTTGTGGACCGGATAAGGTTGCGGAACATTAATTCTCTTTTTGTCTGGCTTTTTCTTATGAGTAACTTCGGGCGGGTTCAGATCCTCCGGCTCAAAAATGGCGTCGGAACCCCAAATATTAACTTTGCGGAGATAAAATCCCTTTGTATTCCTCTTGTTTCGGAAAGGATTCAAAATGCCGTCGCCGGTATTTACCTGCGGGAGATTTACCCCCTCCACTGTCGTCTGGCGGGTTTTATCGATTCTTCACCGCAAAATGTTTTGCTGCAAAGAAAAATGTCCCGGTTACTTTCTTGCCTCGAAGCGTTTCTGGTTAAAGAAAAGGAAGAAAAAATTTGTGCTCTATGGAATGCCGCTTTATGGAATACTGTTGAATAAGAAAAAGATAGGAGTATTTATTTTTGATGGCACGAGAAAAGACGGTGAAATTTCGCCAATATATTCTGGATGATTTTCAAACTGAAGCTGTGGACCATCTCATGAAGGGATATTCGGTTTTGGTTTCCGCTCCGACGGGAGTGGGAAAAACCTTGATCGCCGATTACCTGATTGAACAAGCGATTAAGGAAGAAAGGCGGGTAGTGTATACCGCGCCTATTAAAGCTCTTTCCAACCAGAAATACAAAGAGTTTAAAGGTTGGTATGGAAGCGGGCGGGTAGGAATCATCACAGGCGATGTGGTTATCCAGCCGGAGGCGGAGATTGTCATTATGACTACGGAGATTTTTCGTAATATACTCCACCAGGAAAAAGAGCGTTTGTACCGGTTTTCTCATGTGGTTTTCGATGAAATCCATTACCTTTCGGATCTGGAACGGGGAACTGTTTGGGAAGAGTCGATTATTTTTATGCCGGACAACCTGCGCCTGCTGGGATTATCCGCCACCATTCCCAATGCCGGAGAATTGGCCGCGTGGATTCAAGAGATTAAAGGTCACCCGGTTAGAGTGGTATATAAGAAAGACCGCGCCGTGCCTTTGGAACATTATGTTTATAACCCGTTAACCGGGGCGACAACTTTGAAGAATTTAAAAAGGGCATGGATGCAAAAAAAGAAACGGGAAAAAGCAGAAGAATCTTCGACGGTAAATTTGCGAAAAAACGAGACCCATCATAAAGAATTGGTCAAATGTATTTATCGCCGGAACGGCCTACCTGCTCTCTATTTCATCTTCAGCCGCCTGCAATGCGAGGTAAAGGCGCATGAATTGAGCGCGGAGTTTGATTTTCTAACGCCGGAGGAGAAGGAGAAAACCCGGGATATTTTGGAACGGGCAACAGCTCAATATAACTTGAAAAATTGGCAGACTCTCCAACGGTTAAAAGATATTTACCTTAAAGGGATTGCTTTTCACCACGCCGGTCTCCTGCCGGCTTTGAAAGAGATTGTGGAGATGCTTTTTGGGGAGGGTTTGATCCGGGTGATGTATGCCACCGAGACCTTTGCGGTGGGTATTAACTATCCTGTACGCAGCGTTTGTTTTGACTCGCCGACAAAATGGGACGGTGTGACCTTCCGTCCAATGAGCGCTTTGGAATATTTTCAAATGGCCGGTCGGGCGGGAAGGAGAGGCATCGATGAGAGAGGATTTGTGTATACCCTGGCGGATCTGGACCGGTATCGTTTGGATGAGTTTCCCAGCACCAATATAGACGATGTCGAGGAGTTAACCAGCCGGTTTAATTTGAGTTATAATTCCATCTTAAATCTTTTTAGCAATTATTCGCATGAGGAGATTTTGGTGGTTTTAAACCGCAATTTTGCTACTCACCAGGCACGTAACAACAAAGTTTTTCTGGAAAATCGTTTAAACCGGCTGCAGATGGAACTGGAAAAGATTCGCAGGGTGATTTGTGCGGATTGGGGTAGTTTTTGTTGCCCCCAAGCCCGGGCCGTGGCTTTACGCCAGTTGCGGAAAAAAGAACGGCGTTTACGGTATATTCGGGGGAAAAGGGCAAGAAAAGCCATAACAGCGGAAGTTAAGGAATTAAAAAAGTCTCTGGCCGGTATTTCGGAAAGAGAATGCTCCGAAAAGGAACAAGAGCGTTGCCGGAAAAGGGCCAAGATGTACGAGGAGCTTTACAGGGAGCGGTTGAATTTGGAGGAAAGAATGGCGTCCATAAAAGTGGCGGGTCGTTTTGAAGCCGACCTGGAGGCCAAAACGGCCATCTTGGAAGATCTGGATTACCTGGAACCTGAAGGAAATCTTCTTCCCCGTGGAGAATTTGCCATGCAGATCTATGCCCAGGAACTGTTAATTACCGAATTATATTTTTCCGGTTATTTTCATGAATGGGATGAAGACCAGATAAATGCCGTTATTGTTGCTGTGGATTATGAGCCGAGGAAAGGAGAACGCCTTCCCCGCAAGCTTCCTTTTGAACTCCGGCCGGTTAAGAAAATCATTCGCGACCTTATTTTCCGGCACGGGGTAGGGGAGGAGGAGATAAGGTTTTTTCCCAGCCTTTCTCCGCTGGCTTATCAATGGAGCGGGGGATGTGATTTCTTGTCCCTGACCCGTTTTGCCCCGAATTTTCAGGAAGGGGATATAGTCTCCGGATTTCGGCGGGGAATTGATCTTTTACGACAGATTCGTACCGCCTGCCTGCGGGAAGATCCCCTCTTGGCGGCGAAAATAAAAAATTGTATGGAAAAAATGGACCGGGATTTGGTTCAAGTCAACCTCTGATAGAAAAGATTGCCTGGTACGTCTCTTTTTTGTGTGGGAAATACTAAAATAGCTTGACATATAGGAGGCGGGCAGGCTTTGGCGCAGAGAAATAGACAATACCGAAAAATTTTTTTCCCGGTTGCTTTTCTGACCTGTTTGTGTGTTATTGTTATTTCTTCGTTCGTACAGGCTGAGGGGGAATGTCTTTGCCCCCCTGAGTCGGAAATTTTGCCGGGAACGGAGGGGCCTGATGTTTTAGAAATCCAGTATTTCCTGAAAAATACCGGCTTTTTCACCGGAGAGCTGTCGGGCTTTTTTGATTATGCCACCGGTGAAGCGGTAAAAAAATTTCAGCAGGCCAATAAATTGCCGGTGACCGGAAAAATTGACAGCGTTACCTGGCAGATTTTGGGGTGGATGAGCCCTGGAGATCCCGTGACGGTCAATCCCCCGCCCGGTAATATAGAAATTTTGGTTGACACTGATTATTTGTCGCTCACGGTTTTGGTGGACAACAGGCCTTTTCAAAGTTTTCCCGTGGGGCTCGGCAAGCCGAGCACACCTACACCTGTCGGAAGCTGGAAAGTAATAGATAAAGGGAAATGGAGCGGGGGGTTTGGCACGCGGTGGATGGGGTTGAATATTCCTTTTGGGCGGTATGGGATTCACGGGACCAACAAGCCTTGGTCCATTGGCAGATTGGAGAGTCACGGTTGTATCCGGATGTACAATCGTGATGTGGAGCAAATCTACCGTTGGGTTAAATATGACACAAGGGTCCATATAATAGGGGATCCCTTCCGAAGCAGGCGGCGGCTTTTACGGGGGGAAAAAGGGTCTGATGTTTTCTATTTGCAAAAACGCCTTCGCCAGTTGGGTTTGTATAAGCATAATCCCGACGGGATTTTTGGCTATGCCACCGAACAGGCGCTAAAAGAATTTCAACAACAGGCCGGATTGCCTGTAACCGGGCAGGTAGGTTGGAGAGAATACAATGCCCTTCGGTTACTGAATGAAGAGTGTTAGGAAAAGAAGAGATCTTTTTGACGCCGGCGGAAGGTTTTGCAAGGAAAAGACGAGAATATATTAAGGGCCAATGACATTTGGGTAAAATTTCTTTAGGCCTGAAAGGAGAGATCTTAAAGAAAGGAAGCGTCCTTGTATGCAAGACGGGTTAACGATCAATGAGACATTATTGGTCTTTTTTACTTCTTTTTTACCCTATCTTGAACTCCGGGGGGCAATCCCGCTGGCTTTTTATTACGGCGCCCGGCCCTGGCAGGCTTTTTTAATTGGCGTGACAGGGAATTTGGTTCCCATAATCCCTGTAATGGTGGTTTTGTCCTATCTTGCCCGGTGGTCAAATAAGTATAATATTTTTTATTATCTTATCAAATGGATTCAGCGTAAAACCCGGAAACAACAAGATAAGGTCCATAAGTATGGTTTTTGGGGTTTAATGTTTTTTGTCGCCGTACCTCTTCCCATGAGCGGGATTTGGACCGGCGCTGCTGTGGCTTATTTGCTGGGTATCAAAAAGAGGCATGCTTTTATTGCTTTGACATTCGGAACACTAATTGCCGGTATACTGGTTACTCTGATGACAGCAGGTATTCTCAAAATTTGGTGATTAGGTAAAGAAAAAATATCCAACAGAACCCTCCCGGCTGCCGGGAATAATTCGGATTAACGATATTGCCGCCGGCATAGACTAAAAAAGGGGTTTTCCGGCTGCCGGAGGGAGGGATACAATTGGGAAAGAAAGAAAAAGAGAATACCGTCCCCAAAGATCTTCCCTGTAATTTCTGCCGTCACCAGGGAAGTTGTCTCCTTTGGAAGGACGGGCGAAAAAAGTGTTCATCCTTCAGCCTTAAATAGGAGACAATTTGATATATTTTTGTACCGGCAGGAACGGTACATTGACATTCTTACGAGAGAGGAAGTGTTGAACCTGAAAGCCGACTTAATCAACCCGTTCCTGGAAGCAGCTTTTGATATCCTGAAACGGATGGGAAAAACCGAAGCTTCAAGAGGACAGTTGGGCTTGGTTTCTTCTCCTGTAAAAGGAGACGAGGTGAATGCCGCCGTAGGGGTAACAGGCGACCTTTTGGGTCAGGTAGTTTTCTGCATGTCGGAGAAGACCGCCGTCAAACTGGCTTCTAATATGTTAAAAGGGCTGCCGATAACATCCCTGGACGAGCTGGCAAAAAGCGCGATCAGTGAGTTCAGTAATATAGTTACCGGTAATGCTGTAGGTGAACTGGGGGATCAAAGATATATTTGCAGCGTCACGCCGCCCACGGTTTTTGTGGGCAGAGGGGTGACAGTATCCACCAAGGATTTGGATTTTTTACTTATTCCTTTACAGACAGAAATAGGCGATATTAAAATTTGTATTGCATTAAGAGAATCTGACAGTTAGGGGAGGGTATTGGTTGAAAAAAATAAAAGTTTCACATTTGGTTCCGGGGATGAGGTTGGCGGAGGATATTTTTCTTCCCAATACCACTGTTACATTAATTGGGGCCAATACTGATCTTTCGGTGGAGATGATTAAACGGATCGAAGCATTGGGAATCCTTGAGGTAGCGATTGATGAAACAGAGGAAAACAGTAAAGATGAGAAAGAAAAAAAATTAATTCCTATACTCATAAAAAATCATGAACGGGCGGTTACCGCTGTGGAAGAGATTATCAAACCTTCCAGTGAGTATCCCCTTGAGGAGCAGGTAATCCGTGGTTTGGCCAATGACCTGCTGGCCCAGGTGGAACTGGATTCTTCCTTACTGTTGAACCTCACACATTTAAAATCATATGATAATTATCTCTTCAGCCATTCCGTGAATGTTGCGATATTAACTATTCTCATCGGCGAAGTCCTGGGTTATTCCAAGGAAGAATTAAACCAATTGGGTGTGGCCGCTCTCCTTCATGACTTGGGAATGTTGAGTATTTCGCCGGAGATTTGGCAAAAACAGGGTTCGCTTTCAACCGCAGAATTGGCGGAAATAAAAAAACACCCGCTTTACGGAGAAGAGATATTAAAAGCCGGTGATTTTTCGGAAGAGGTTTTGGCGGTGGCCGGGGAGCATCATGAAAGATGTGACGGCTCCGGTTATCCACACGGCAAAAAAGGAAAAGAAATTAGTTTTAAAGCGCGAATCCTTGGCGTAACAGATGTATATGATGCTTGTATTTCTTTTCGCCCGCACAGGGAGCAAATGACCCCACAGCAGGCTTTGGAACAATTGCTGACAGAGAAAGAAAAGTATGACCCGGTCGTTCTTAATGCCTTTATTTCTGTGATGGCTATTTACCCTATCGGTTCTTTAGTGCTGTTAAATACCGGGGAGGTAGCCAAGGTGATAAGAGTGAGCAAGAATAATCCTTTCCGCCCGGAACTACGCATTTATTTTGACCGGGAGGGCAGACGCCTGGTGAAACCGCCCAGGGTCAATCTGGCGGAAGATAAATATAACACTTTGTATATTGACCAAACACTAGCGGCCGAAGAGCATAAAAAATTTATGAGTATGTTGGACCAGGATTAGTGAAGATGCCGCTGCTAGAGGCTATAACCAACACCCAAGTAAGCCTGGTACATATGATAACGGGCTTTTAAATATAAATTATCGCTAAGGCGATACCCGGCGAGCAGGTCCAGGAAGGAATCGCCGTTTAACGATTGGCCGAAGCCGGCAAAAAGATGTAGATCCCAGGATAATAAAAACTTTGTGCCCAATCCCAGGTATATACCATCGGCAAGACCGGCCCGTGCGTAAAAGCTGAGTTTTTCTTGCCAGGGAATAAGAGCGGTGAAAAAGAGATTGTAATCAGTAGGATAGGCCTCAAAACTTCCCCAAAAAGGGATTTGTACTATTTCTTCCAAATCGATTTCCGCGCCGACCAGCAGCCCGTAATCCGGGTTGATTCCCACGGTTAATTCATGTTGGGCATGGCCGGCGGTGGCATAGCCGAGGAGAAGAAAAACAGCAAGCATGATAGAAAGAAATTTTGTACGCATTATGTAACCTCCTGTCTAATTTGGTAGGGTTTTTTTCTTTTTGAGAATAGAATTCGCCGGGAAAGAAAAAAGTCCTACTGGGAATATATTAATATTCAAATAAGAGAATTTTTACCCGCCTCGTATTTTGCCGCCTGTAGATTGTTTTTTACCGGCAGCATAGAGTTGCTTCCACCAAGTACCAGCAACTACCAGGCTGTTGACCTCGTTATTTCTTATGAAGTATGTTATAATTTTTATGTCAACATTATAATCCCGGGAAGGAGTATGGATATGGCCAAGAAAAAATGGACGGCGAAGAGAATTTTCGTAATGATTGTGGCCTTTATTGTCATGGCCGGGATTTTGTTCGGCGGAGAGGTCCTGGCGAAACGGTTGCTACAAGAGAATCCTTTGCAGCAGTGGGCTGATGCTGCTCCGGAAATAGAAGAATTTGTTTTGACGACAGAAGGGGAAAAACTTGTTCTTACTCTTCAACTGAATGAGACAGAAGATCTCCGGAAAGCTCTGGGACCTTTTATCCGGGAAATCCGGGAAAGGAAAAACCGTAATATTGCGGAGATAATAATAGAAACGCCCCGGTCGGAAGGGTTGAAAGATGTTTATTATGAACTGAGTTTTGTTTTGGAGGAAGCCAGAATTTCCGGAAATTATCAAGAACTTTACGCCAAACTCCAGGAATTGGAGGCAAGACATGAAGGGGATTTTAAAGTGTTTATCGGAGAAGAATTTATCTTTGTCCAATTGGCGAAAGGTGAAGACTTATATTACCAGGCGGTCTCCAGGTTTTTCCCTGTAAACGCCGGGGAGGAAAGAAAGGTGGTGTTTTAATGGGTCAGGAAATTATAATCGGCGCCGGTGTTGCGCTGCTTTTTTTCCTTCTTAAACAAGGGGTCGATCCCATTCCTTTTCTCCTGTTCGGCGGGGCGTTTTTTGCCCTGAGATTTTACATGAAAAACCGGGGAATGGAACGAAAATTCCAGACCCTTGAATGCAAAGGGGAAAAGGAGTTTGTACCCCATATTAGTTTTGCGGATGTCGGGGGACAGGAGACGGCAAAGCGTGAACTGGTGGAATCCCTGGATTTTCTTAAGGAAGAGGAGAAAATAAAACCATTGGGCATAAGACCGTTAAAAGGGATTCTTTTAACCGGTCCTCCGGGAACAGGAAAAACATTGATGGCCAAAGCCGCTGCTAATCACATGGATTCGGTTTTTTTGGCTTCTTCCGGATCGGAGTTCATTGAAATGTATGCCGGAGTCGGGGCGCAACGCATCCGGAAACTTTTCTCCCGCGCCCGGAATTTAGCCCGGAAAACGGGTAAAAACTGTGCCGTTATTTTTCTTGACGAGCTTGAGGTGTTGGGCGGCAAGAGAGGAAAACACACTTCACACTTGGAATACGATCAAACTCTCAACCAGTTGCTGGTGGAGATGGACGGCCTGAAAGCCGAGGACGGGGTGAGGGTTTTGGTCATTGCCGCCAGTAACCGGGCTGATCTGTTGGATGAAGCGTTGATGCGTCCCGGCCGTTTTGACCGCCGGGTACAGGTGGATCTTCCCGAAAAAGAAGGAAGGCGGAAAATTTTAGAGATTCATACCAGAAACAAACCTCTGGCTGGCGAGGTTGATCTGGAGCAGCTGGCCCGGGATACTTTTGGTTTTTCCGGCGCCCACCTGGAATCTTTGGCCAACGAAGCGGCCATCCTCAGTTTTCGTAAAGGAAAACAAGAGATCGGCCGGGATGAGTTGGAGGAAGCCCTGGATAAAGTGATCCTCGGCGAGCGGATGGATAAGCGTCCGCGACGGGAAGAGATTCAGCGGGTGGCGGTTCACGAGACAGGCCATGCCCTGGTAAGTGAAACTCTCCGGCCCGGGTCGGTTGCCAATCTTACAGTTATTTCCAGAGGGAAAGCCCTGGGATTTATGCGTCCGACCGGTGAGGAAGAGCGTTCTCTTTATACCAAGAAACATCTTGAAGAACAGATTGCCGTCTGCCTGGGCGGGGCGGTGGCGGAAGAGATAGTCTACGGGGAGAAAAGCACCGGTGCGGCCAATGACTTTGAACAAGCGTCCGGACTGGCCCGGAAGTTGATTATGAGCGGCCTGTCGCCCTTGGGAGTGGTGGATGAGAAATATACGCCAAAAAGCAGGATTTACCGGGTGTTTCAAGAAATTTTTGAAGGACAGGTCAAACGGGTTACTTTGCTTGTCCAAGCCAGGAAGGATCTTCTCCGGCATATTGCGGAAACTCTCTTCACCAGGGAAAAAATCTCCGGTGAAGAATTTCGGGAGTTGTTACGAAAAGGCGCCGGGCAGGAGGCAGGATAGGAGGATAACCTTGAAAGCTGAGATTATCTGCGTGGGCACGGAATTACTGTTGGGGCAGATTGTGGACACCAACGCCGCATACCTGGCACAGGTATTGGCGCAACAAGGGATTGATCTTTATTATAAATCCACGGTGGGGGATAATCGACAACGTTTGGTCGCCTTGTTGCAACAAGCCTGGAAGCGGGCGGATTTGATTTTTGTCTCCGGCGGGCTGGGTCCCACCTTGGATGATTTGACCAGAGAGGCTTTGGCTCTTCTGGTCCATGAGGAACTGGAGGAAGATCCCGGCGCCCGGCGGGCGGTTGAGGAATATTTTCGGCGCCGCAATCGTACGATGTCGCAAAATAATCTTCGGCAGGCCACCCGGCCCAAGTCGGCAATCTGTCTTCCCAATCCGTACGGAACCGCTCCCGGACTTTGGTTGGAAAAGGACGGTCGTGTTGTCGTCGCGCTTCCCGGCGTGCCGCTGGAAATGAAAAATCTAGTGGAACGGGAGGTGCTTCCCAGATTACGGAGGAAATCCGGTGCGGACTCATCAGTTTTATGCTCACGCGTGTTAAAAGTGGTGGGAATGGGCGAATCGGCGGTGGAAGAACAAATCATGGATCTTATGACCGGGCAGGAAAATCCCACCATTGCCCCGCTGGCGAAACGGGGAGAGGTCCGGCTCCGTCTTACCGCCAAAGCCCGGTCGGAAAAAGAAGCAAGGGAATTGATTAAGCCGGTGGAGGAAAAGATCCGTGCCCGGTTAAAAGGGTATGTTTTCGGCGCGGACCGGAAGCTTTTGGAAGAAGCGGTTGGAAAGCGGCTGGCGGCCGGAGGATTCACCCTGGGGGTGGCGGAGTCCTGTACCGGCGGGTTAATCAGTCACCGGATCACCGGCGTACCCGGTTCATCCACTTATTTTCAAATGGGGATTGTCGCCTACAGTAACCGCTGCAAGCAAAAGCTTTTGGGGGTGGATAAAGAACTGTTAAGAAAATACGGCGCGGTAAGTCCCCAGACCGCCCGGGCAATGGCTGAGGGAATGAGAGAGCATTGCGGGGTTGATGTGGCTTTGAGCACTACAGGAATCGCCGGTCCGGGGGGAGGGACCCCTAAAAAGCCTGTGGGCCTCGTATATCTGGCTTTGGCGCATGCGGGTGGAACTATCGTCCGCAGAGAGAATTTTAGCTGGGACCGGGAGAATAACAAGACAGCCGCAGCACAAGCAGGATTAGTTCTATTATGGGAATTTTTAGGGGGAATATCGCCTGGTGAGAACAGCGAAAACCACTGACAAGTTACAAACTTTTCCAGTTTTCACGCAGGGACGGAAAGTAATTTTGCCGCTCATGGTTGTTGTTGCTTTTGTCTTTTTTTTCGGTTTATTGGCGGAAGTGACCGGTGAAGACGGGCCGTTTACTTTTACTTTTGATTTTAACTGGGGATGGCCTGGGGAAACCCGGTTGGTTATTCCCCTGCTGGGTGAGGTTAAGGCTTATACTCACCACTGGCCGGTGGTGCTTTCCCTGACAGTTGAGCGGATTGACACGGCTTTACTGCAACACGAGTTAACCGCGTATACCCACCCGAACCAATATTTACAGGAACTTCTACCCCGGTTACAGAGGCTGTTCTATTTATTCCTGTTTAAACTGGTGCTTCTGGGCGCCGTCGCCGGCGGTATGGTGGCTTTGCTTCTCGGCCGCCGGGAATTGCGTCTGCTGTGGCGGGCCATGGTCGCCGGGTTTCTGGTGATTTTACTGGTTCTGGGCGGGGTAGCGCTGGATTATAACGAAGAAGCGTTTAAAACTCCCCGTTATGAAGGAGTGATGGAATTTGCCCCTTGGGTGCTGGGGCTGATTGATCAGGGTTTGACTTACCTTCCGGAATTGAGTGAAAGGCTTTCTCTGGTGGCCGGCAATATGGACCGGCTGGTCACCCAGATGGATCTTTTAACCCCTCTCGCCCGGGCGGATGGAGAATTAAAAATTCTTCACGTTTCCGATATCCATAATAACCCGGCGGCTTTTGAATTTATTGAGCGTATTGCGGAAGGGTTTGGCGTGGATTTAATAGTTGATACCGGAGACCTGACGGATTACGGTACAGCTCTGGAAACCAAATTGGCCGGGAGAATCAAGACTTTGGATGTTCCCTATCTTTTTATCCCCGGTAACCATGATTCACCGGAAGTAATCGACGGTTTGCAGAAACTCCCCAATACTATTGTTTTGGAGAAAGGGATCTACAATTTTCGCGGCCTGACCATTTTGGGATGGGAGGACCCGGCGGTACGGGATCCCGCCACTCTTTTGACTGAAGATGACGACATGCAAAAAGAGGCGGAACTGCTTCTGGAGTACAGCAGTACCGTTTCTGAGGAAGTGGATGTGCTGGCTGTGCACAACATAAAACTGGCGGAGGGATTGACCGGACAGATCCCGGTGATTTTGTACGGGCACAATCACCGGGCGGCAGTACAGGAGATCGACGATACCATTTTCGTCAATGCCGGAACGAGCGGCGCGGCCGGTCTTCGGGGACTGGAGAACGAGGCGTTGCCCTATAGTGTAGCCCTTCTCCGTTTCGACCGGAGGAAAGATACTGCGGAGGAACCACGTTTTTGCCTTTCCGCAGTGGATTTGGTCCGGGTTTACAGCCTCGATGGGAAGTTTATTTTGGAACGAAAGGTTATAGAAGGGGCGGTTGATCAGGAAACAAACGGGGGTGAAGGAGAGTGAGGCTTTTTACAGCCGTTTGGTTGGATAAGGAACTCCGGGAGACGATAAGGAATTTTTTAGAGGGTATTTCTAACGGGTCATCCGGGATAAAATGGGTTTTTTCTGAACAACTACATTTTACCTTGAAGTTTTTAGGCGAACAAGATTCAGAAATAATTTCCAAGATTTCTCCGTTTTTAAGCGAGGCGGCAAAAGAGTTTTCCCCTTTTACGCTGGCCCTGGCCGGGGGCGGGGTTTTTCCTTCCCGGCGTTCTCCCCGTGTGCTTTGGCTGGGAGTAAAAGAGGGCGGCGCAAAACTTGCCGGACTTGCCGCCCGCGTTGAAGAAGCCGGGGAAAAAGCAGCTTTGCCCCGGGAGAAAAGGGCCTTCCGGCCTCACCTTACCATCGGCCGGGTAAAAAACAGTTCCCCTTTTTTTGACGGGGAATTATTAACAAAAGGCATAGAAGGGAGAATGACGGTAAAAAGTTTTTCTTTGGTCGCAAGCAGCCTGACCCCTCATGGACCTGTTTACCAGGAGGTCGAGGAATATTTTTTTAAATAAGTCTTTTACTTTGGCTGCCGGTGTTTAAAAAAATGTCAACTGTAGAAGGAAAACTGGAAAGAAAAATAGAATGATTTAAAGGTGAGTTATTATCTGATTTCCGTGGGTTTCTATAAAAACGGCAGTTGGCAAATTTTAGTTTGACAATAAAGCAGAACGTATGTTATTCTTCATTTTATAGGGCATTTCCAAAAGGTATGCTGGTGTACAGACAAAAATTTTTAGACTTAGGAGATACATAAATGAGGTACCTATTAATCGATGATATCAAAGACGGCATGTATCTGGCGAAA
>Ga0209075_1003681_pt1 | contig 12598 bp, 13 predicted proteins | sample Stecom2011_FD_187523 | JGI IMG/M metagenome (GOLD analysis project Ga0209075, IMG submission 187523) | Agricultural soil microbial communities from Utah to study Nitrogen management - Steer compost 2011 (SPAdes) (version 2) | ecosystem: Environmental > Terrestrial > Soil > Agricultural land...
GTGGCATCCAGAAACATCATCACGACAAAACCTACCAGTAATGCGAATGTTACTTGCGCTTTGTAGTGGTTTCGGTGGGTTTCGGGAATGATCTCATTGCTGATGATGAACAGCATGGCGCCAGCAGCAAAACCCAGGGTCCAGGGCATAATGGGTTCAGCCAACCAAACCATGGCAGCGCCGAACACGCCACCGATGGGTTCAGCCAGACCTGTCATCAAGGCAATGGTGAACGCTTTGGTGCGGGAATATTGAATAGCCATGAGCGATAGCGCAACGGCAAGGCCCTCCGGGATATTCTGAATGCCAATTCCCAGCGCCAACACAAAACCGTTGCGCACGTCGCCCCCGGCGAAGCCCACACCTACAGCCATACCTTCCGGAAAGTTATGCAGTGTTATGGCGATTATAAAGAGCCATATACGGCGTATGTGGGAGGCATCTGGTCCTTCCGGCCCAAGGTTGAAGTGCTCGTGGGGCAGCTTTTGATGAACGTAATACAAAGCACCTGCGCCGGATAGTATGCCGAATATCACAAGCAATGCTGCAGCCCAGGTTGAGCCCAGTAGTGCCTCACCATGTTCCAGCCCCGGCAACAGTAGGGAAAAGAACGAGGCTGCCAACATCACGCCCGCAGCTGCAGCAAGCATGCTGTCTTGCAGCCGGTCAGATAGGTCTTTGATGAAGAATACGGCCAGAGCACCAATGCCGGTAGCAAGGCCTGCCAACAGACTTGCCAGCGCGCCAAGCCAAATAATGCTGATATCTGAATTCATGATTGCAGGGGGCTCCTTACATCAGTTTTATTGGCTAGTCGTCGACGAATGTTAGTGAACAGCTTGTCTTGGAAATCTTCCGCTAAGGGGTACAGATGCCCAGTGGCAGGAAGCAAAGTCAGTTCTGCATTAGGTAGATGTTCCGCAAGGTGACGTGCGTAGTCTACGGGCACGAACGCATCGTCCTCTCCTTGGTATATCAGAATAGGTGTCGGTACCTGATTTAAGCGGAAACCCCAGTCCTTAAGCTCGGTGAGCAGGTCGGTTGCTATGGCCTTACCGCCGCTTTCCATACAGACCATCTGGTCTTGTTGGAAGGTATCTCCACGCAGCAACAGGTTTAGCAGGTCGTGATCAGATTGGTTAACCAGCTTCTTCGCTTCCCGCATGTATAGCCTTGGGTGGCGTCGGGAGAGGCGGGCTATAAGTCGCACTGAGAGCTTTACGAGACCGGGACTATATCGTGCCAGCCATGGAATTGGCCAGTTGGCTCCCTCGCGCAGTGTTTGGCGGCTGTCGTATTCTGAAAAATTGGTGTAACCCGAGAGGCAAACGCCCAGTTCCACTCTCTCACTCAGTGCGTAACAGCAGGCCAGAGTGCGCGACCCGCCGCTAGACCAGCCGAAGTGACTGAATGTCTCCAAGCCAAGTGAGTCTGCCAGTTGCTCAATATCCTTCGGGTAATCCAGTAAATGGCGTCCCTGTTGATCGCCTGAACCACCGATACCGGGGCGGTCAGGCGCAAGAACTCTGAAGCCATGTCTCAGTGCTTGATTATGGAAAAACTGGCCTTGTAGCCGGCACCCTGGCATGCCGTGACCAAAAATCAGAGGGTAGCCGTGCAGGTCGCCAACGTCTGTGTAGGCTAATGTGCGCCCATCGCGCAGAACCAGCGTTTTCAATCTGTTGCCTGAGTTGGTTTTGTTGATCGTGACAGTGTGGGTTCACAACCAATAACCTGCCTTGCTTGCGTGTGTGCGTGCAGATACCAACGGTTTCCCGGCTTGGTGAAGGCTTGCGCAGAGATGCTGAAATCGGCTGTTTCCATGGTGACGGGGATCGGCGAACCGTCGGCATGGCGATAGACGCAACTGATGCCGAGAGTCATCGGGGTAGCAACGGGAAGGGCGATAAAGCCATCCTGCCGAACTTGTGGCGTATCACCGTTAATCGTGATGATTTTGAGGCAGGGGCCGTAATGAACTCGGCCCTGTTCCTTAAGGTATTCGCTCAGGCAGTGCTGGGCGCTCAGAAGAACCGTATTGCGGTCTGCCGCTTCGGCTTTTGATGACCGGCTTTCATTGCCCGCCGCGCTCTCAGGGGGAGTGTCTGACAGTGACTGGCAGCCAGTCAGTAAGAGCAGGCAGGCAATTGTAAGTGTGACAACAGGCTTCATCGCTACTCCTTGTTGCATGGAACAAAATGGAATTGTTCGGGAACAAGGTGGTAGTTTAGCCTAATCAGCGGTTCTCTAGCTTGCCCGCCCAAACATCCGTTCGAAAAATCCGGCAGAACGCACGTCGGGAATTGGCAGTGTGTCTAAATCATCCATTGCTGTGCGCCAAAAGTGCTCGGGGGTGTCCAGTTCTGCAACCAGAGCACGTTCCTCACGGCTGTAATGGTTATGGTCTCCCTCCAAGCCTTTTTCTATAAGTGCCTGTGTCCACAAATACACAGCGCCGCGCACGGTTCTGAGAATGCCTGAGTAAACGTCTCTGCTGAGATTGATGGCCAGCTCGGCACTGAGGTTGATCTGCTTCTGCAGGATGGCCATGTCATCGGCATCCAACAGCAGACGATTGCCGTCGCCTTTTTTGCTGTTGACGCAGATTTTTTCCAAAGACTTGGTGCCGTCGATCAGGTCAAGGTGAGCAAACTCTTTCGTTTGTTGATCACTTACCGGCGCTGGAATCCATCCGTATTGCGGGGATTTCGCAACAATGTGTCCAGGCAAATCTTTTCGATAGGGAGGGGCGGCATCATGATCCTGATAGCCATCGAGCTCTGAGCGCAGCCATGCGGCCATTTTTTTATGGCGCAGCATCATCGCCAGAGTGATCGCAGAAGGCATGATGTCTTCAAGCAGTTCGCCCGAATCTTGGGTGCGCTCTTCGAGATGGTTTACGGATGCAGACATTTCTCTTCTCCAGCGGAGCTTGCCCTTGAGGCGTTGCCGCTATTTTGTTGTTATGCAGCCACTTGCAATGCTCATCAACTGGCTGCCTGTTAAACATACTGATACTTAAAAAGTAGACAATTAACTTGCTGCGCACCGTTGTAAAAAGTTATTTCTTTGTAACGGCGCGTAAGCAGGGTCTGCTGGTCTGCACAGTGCGCCGTTAAGGTTCTACATACTGGCGTTGGTACTCTCGAAGATCTTGTCTGCAGAGGCGGCAACAAATCCGTTGTATAGGCTGCCGTCGGGTTTGGCATAGCGTAATGCGAACTCATAAAAACAGCTGGGAATGGTTACTTCCCGATCCCTAAACTGAACCGGAACCCGGTCGGCCATGGTGGAAGACTGCTCAAGCAAATCCTCCGGAGAGCCTTTCACTTCGCCGCCGGAAGCATTCACCTTGAAGCCGTTATCCTTCAAGAGTTGGTTGATATCAGCGACTGTCTTAAAGTTATGCAGATGATTTACGCTTACGGTGAAATGATTTGCCCGGTAACCCCAAGCTGCGAGCCAAGCTGCATATTCGCTTTCGTCTAACAGCTTGCGATAGGTGTCGTAATCCAAACTCCAATGTCGGCCTGAATACAGAAAATTGTCTGCAGCAACGCTTTCCTCGGTGACTCCTTCGACTAACTTTTTCACCACTGTTTGAAGCTCTGGAGAGCATTGTTCCGTTAGCAACTCTGAAATAAACACCCGTGGAGCCTCTGGGTCCGGGTGCTCATAATGGCGGGCATAGAGCTTTTTGGCTTTGAAGTGGTATTCGCCTCCTTCTCGGTACCCTAAGCCTAGAAAGTGTTCTGCAAGTGCATCCAACCCTACAGGCTGCAAGTTGAAGGTGCGCAGCGCGATATGATCGTTGATGATTGCTTGGCCTTCCTCGGCCCCTAAAATACGATGTATTTGCACAGCCGATGGCGTTACATTTTGATAATCCACCCAAAGATTTTCGAATAAAGCGTTGCGATCAGTATGCATAACTTAACTCCATGGCGGTATTTCGGGTTTGTGCTGGTCTCGCTTGGCTCAGCAGCAAAATGCGCGAGAGATCGCCGTCTTCAAGGTGAAGTTTGTCAGCCAGCGCAGGAGAAATGATCAGGTTACCTGACTCCTCGAATGCGTCGGCTGTGATCGTTGCCCGAAAGTCTGCTGTACCTGCGTTGGTTATAAGTGTTGGCCCGTTTTCCCCATGTTGCCTGTGCCCAAATCCGGTTTTCCCAAATGCTTCTGACCCACCAACTCTGGCTCTGCAGACATTAGAGGTTCTTACACTGCGAATATCGGCCAGTGCACACTCAACCGTTGGGCCCGCATCAAAAAGATCTATAAAGCCTTTGTGTTGAAACCCTTCTGCTTCAAGTATCCGCAAAGCTGGCCGGGTTTGGCTGTGCACTTGGCTGAGAACCGCGCGGGCTTCTGGGCTCATAAGGCAGGTATAAAGTGGGTGAGATGGCATCAGCTCATCAATGAAGTCCGTGTAGCCAGCGCCAACCAAATGCGTAGCCTGGCCGAACTCCATATCCACGAAGTGGGCTCTCAACCAATTCCAGAACGGTGACTGGCCGGCAGCATCCGAAACCCCACGCATTTCGGCAATTATATTGTGTGAAAAACGCTCAGGGTGCAGGGCCATAAATAGAAAGCGCACCCGGGAGAGTAGTTTCCCCGCGTTGGCTTGACGGAATTCCGGGCGTAAATAGAGCGAGCAAATTTCGGAATAGCCGGTGTAATGATTGCAGCGGGTGAGGGTTTCTACGCTACGGCGGAGATCAAGATCCCGGGAGTGATGGGTAACCGTATTGCGCCGGAAATGGTAAAGCTTCTGAGTATGCCCTGCGTTAGCCTCAATACCGGTTGTGCCCATAACGTCGCCAGTGGCTTCATCCTCTAGCACAAATAAATAGTGTTCATCGGCAGGACGAACCACCTTGCGCTCAAAACTGGCCATGGAATGGTCAACTTTTTGTGCCAAAGCATCCTTATCGGGCATTAAAGACGTGAACCCCGGGCCGGACTCTTCAGCTATCTGAAACAGGGTGTCCAGATCTTTGTCGGTAATAGGGCGAATGATCATAGGCTGCAACCTAACGTTGTTTTGAAACAGTATGCCGCGGGGTGCTGCCAGTTTGCAGATGCATATTGATCGTAATGAGCTATGCTTTTATCAAAATAACCTAGAGGCTTGCCAAAATGATCAATCATAAAGACCAGAAGCTTCTTATGCTGCTGCGGCAAAACGCCAGAATCAGCATTACGGACTTAGCCAAGGCGCTGCATCTGTCGCGCTCAACGGTGCAAAACAGGATAGCTCGGCTGGAAGCCAGCGGTGTTATTGCGGGCTATGCAGTTCAACTGGGAGGCGCTTTCTCGTCCAACCAAGTTGAAGCGCATGTTTCGATAAAGGTTGCCCAGAAGCTGACGGCACGAACCAACTCATTGCTTGAAGGCATTAGTCAGGTGTCACAGCTGTTTTCGGTAAGCGGGGAGTACGATCTTATCGCGATTTTGCAGGCACAGTCGTTGGAAGAGCTGAGTGCTGTATTGGATGAGATTGGTAATCTTGAGGGTGTTGAGCGCACTAACTCGGCAGTGGTATTAGAAACCCGCTTCCGCCGTTAGGCGCTTTCCCATGTTGTTCTAACGCACGATTCTCAGGAGCCCAGCATGCCCGCGTAGGCGCTGTATAAAAAAGCGGCTGATCCAAGCAGAATAAATCCCCAAGCAGGGAAGATTAGGAAAGAGCGGGTCGATTGTCTCATGGTGATCTCCTATGAGTGATGGAATTCGATACGCTGCAGTTTCCACTCTAGACCAATCTTGATGAATGTCACATAAAAATTATCAGCCGCACTCGGCCACTTGCTGACTATGGGTTGGTTTAGCCAGTGAGGCAGGTGTTTAATGCCATTGATGTCTTCCAAAATACCGCTACTATCCGTATAGACACTTATTAAACTGGGTCAATATCTCAAGGTTGGCTTTGAGCCAACAGCGATAACAAAAATAAGGAGTTTTCATGGCAGTAAATCCCGACAGGCAGACCTCTTTGCACTGTTTATTCTATTGGGCAGAAAAAAGCCCTGAAAAGGTCTATCTGACCCAGCCATACCCTGACGGCTCTGTGGCAGACATTACCTGGAAACAAGCCGCTGATCAGGTGTCACGTATGGCGGCTCATATCAACAGTCTTGAGCTGCCAGAGCGCAGCAAAATCGCCATTCTGGGCAAAAACAGCGCGCACTGGCTATTGTCGGATCTTGCCATCTGGGCTGCCGGGCATGTCTCTGTGCCGCTTTACCCTACGCTTAATGGCGAGGCAGCTGCCTATATCCTTGAGCACAGCGGAGCAAAATTGCTGTTTTTGGGTAAGCTCGACGGAACAGCAGATGGTTGGAACGATATAAAAGGGCACATTCCTTCAGATCTACCCATTATCTCTTTGCCTATGTCGCCGCGAGATGATACGCCCAAATGGTTGGAGATCATTGCCGAGCATGAACCCGCAACGCCGGTACTACCAGATCCTGATACCTTGGCCACCATTGCTTATACCTCTGGAAGTACCGGGCGCCCCAAGGGTGTAATGCACAGTTTTCGCGCGATGATGTCAGTTGCGGATGGTTTACAGCAGATGTTTACGGCTTCGTCAGAGGATCGCATGCTGTCTTATCTGCCTCTGGCCCACGTGGCTGAACGAGCGGCGGTTGAAACCCAATCGCTGTACTTCGGCTTTCATGTGTATTTCGCTAATACACTGGATACCTTCCAGCAAGATTTGCAGCGTGCCCGGCCGACCCTGTTCTTCTCGGTTCCTCGGCTGTGGATGAAATTTTACCTTGGCATCAACGCCAAGTTGCCGCCCAAAAAGCAAAAGCTATTGTTCAATATTCCGCTTATTCGCTCCGTGGTGAAAAAGAAGGTTCTCAAACAGCTGGGGTTGGATCATTGCCGGGCCGCCCTAACAGGGGCGGCACCTCTGTCTGAAGAGATAATTACCTGGTATCGAAACCTAGGGCTGGAATTGCTGGAAGTCTACGGTATGACGGAAAACTTCGGTTACTCCCACGCGAGCCGACCCGGGCAGGCCAGAATCGGCTATGTGGGTGTGACAAACCCTGGGGTGGAACACCGTATAGGCGATGGTGGAGAGCTGCTGGTGAAAAGCCCCGGCATGATGTTGGGCTACTATCAGGACGAAGAGAAAACTCGCGAAGACGTTACCCCCGATGGTTTTCTCAAAACCGGAGATATGGGTGAAATCAACGCCGATGGTTACCTAAAAATTACGGGCAGGGTAAAAGACCTGTTTAAAACGTCGAAGGGTAAATATGTTGTGCCGGTTCCTATTGAGAACCGGTTTAATCATCCATCGGTAGAAGCAGTCTGTGTGGCTGGGGCAAACCAGCCTCAACCCTGCCTGATGCTGCTTCTATCAGAGGAAGTTCGAGATGCGCTTGCAGCAGGAATGAACCGGGAGGAGTTGGAGCAGGAGCTGCTAAACGAATTGGATGCGGTGAACGAAGGCTGCGAGGCCCATGAAAAAGTGTCGTTTGTGGTTGTTGTGAAAGAGCCTTGGACCATGGAGAACGGCATGCTGACGCCCACCATGAAAATCAAGCGTAATGTGATTGAGGATGTATACAACCGCAAAATGGATGCTTGGTTTGAGGAGAAAAAGAAAGTGGTGTGGGAGTTCTAACGTAACAATGCAAAACGCCGGTGGCTCTGGGATCAGAACCACCGGCGTTTTCAGTTTGGCTAGTTGCTTCAGAGCTGCGCTATAAGGTGCAGCTCTTTACGTTAACCCGACTGGAATCAGTGTCCGCCTTGCATCTGGGTGATGTCAGGCGTTACAGCTACAGCCTTACGGTTAAATGACCGTAGTTTGCGGCTCATAAATTGAACCGCCATCTTTGCAGCCGCACGTGTGTGCTGACTTCTCACCGCAGTACTGTTGTGGAGGATACTGGACGGTAGCGGTTGAACGGTTGTCATATGTCTTTGTGCCATAGCGACTTCCTCCCTTATCTGGTGAGTTGCTATTTGTCAGTGAATAAAATGGGATTAGCCCGAATTTACAGCCAAGTATAGGGGTATTTTTTTGCAGCGTAAATACGTTAAACTCCGTACTCACGTTGCAAATATGCAGTAGCTATGGATTGGGATTATCTTCGATATATACACGCTCTGGCAATAGGTGGAACTCTCGCTAAAGCCGGAGAAATACTGGGCGTTCATCAAACGACGGTTTTGCGCCGGTTAGACCAGATGGAAGAGTCTTTGGGGGTGCAGTTTTTTGAGCGCAACCGAGATGGACTACAGCTAACGCCGGTAGGGGAAACCGCTTTCCGTAATGCGGAAAAACTGTCCGTGGAGATGGAAAATCTCGAGCGCAAGCTGGTCGGGCAGGATGCAGCCCCGGTAGGAAAGGTGCGTTTGGCGGCTGAAGATACGATGATGAGCGAGCTGCTCGGATCGGTTTTGGCCGAGCTGGTGCGTGAGTATCCGGATATTGAGTTAGAAGTGCTTACCGATAACGACGTAACCAATCTCACGCACAGGGAGGCGGACCTCACTCTGCGTCCTGAGAACAAACCTCAGGCAACTCTGGAAGGAGAACGCATAGCGGCGATTGAATCCGCAGTCTATGGCTCTGCCAGTTATTGTCGTCGCCACCGTAATATGGATATTGAAAACCAGCCTGAGGAGTGTCTTTGGATAATTCCGGATGACACCTTTAGCCATCTGGCAACAGGTCGCTGGTATCGCAAGCATTTGAAAAATGCCACTTCCGTTATCCGCTGCAACAGCTTGCATGCCATGCATGCGCTGGCGCGATCAGGTGCAGGCCTTGCGGTATTGCCATGTTATTTGGGAGAGGGCACAAAAGAGTTACGCCGCCTGTCAGACCCTCTTGAGGGTGAAAGTGTTGATCTATGGGTGCATGTAAGCCAGGACACGCATCAGATGGCGAGAGTTCGTATTGTGATGGAGTTTCTGGTGGACCGCTTACAGTCGCAGGCAGCCGCTATTGAGTTTAATCCGGTAGCCTGATTACTGGGGCGATGGGTTCGCGCTACAAAATGGCCAGAACTGATACCAGCGCCAACATTGGAACTCCTGCTCACAGGATTTGAGCTGGTTATCGTATCGGAAAGCGCGGGCCTGAACCCGTGAAGCTAAAGCTGTAACCTCGGGCTTGCGCGCAAACGTTTTGCGAGCGTAGCCACCACGGCCCTCATGATAAGCAAGATACAGCTGGCGCGGGTTATAGAACGGAATACCAAGCTGGCGATTGGTCAGATGGTTGTACCAGCCTACGAAATCCAGAGCGTATTCCATGTCTGTACGCACGGTAAAAATGCCATCCCCATTGGCTGCAAGGTACTCCCCCCAGGCTGGATCCAGCGCTTGCGCATATCCATAGGCAGTGGTCGGACGGGACCAAGGTATAAAGCCCCATAGTTGAGTTCTGGGTGGCCGGGCATGGCTCCGGAATGAAGATTCGTAATATACGAATGCCATTTGAGTGGCAATGGGCGTGCCCCAGCGTTCCTGAGACTTTTTTGCGTAGTCATACCAAACGGTGTGCTCACGAAAAATTTCACACAGATCGTTCGGGTTTACAGGTGGATCCGGAGCAAGCAAGCTAAAACGCAGAGTAGCCCAGATACCGACAACCAAACCCAGAACCGGAAGCCCGTACCATTTTATGCGGGACTGCCACAGGTTGCGGCGGGTCTGGCGCTTTCTTTTATGTGGACGTGCTGGCCTCCAGAATTTTCCTACCAAACTGTCATCTCCGGGACCCATGGATTACTTGCTCAGGGGAGGGTGCGCGTGTCATAAACGCTGCATCCATCAAACAGGATGATAGTGAAATGAAGCTTAGTACCCTAGTTAAACCTCTTTTAGTCACCGGTTTGTTTCTGGCTGGCCCCGCCATGGCTGCACCCAGTGCCCAGCAGGTTCTGTCGGCATCGCCTATCGACGATATTGTTGATCGCTACCCTGCGATGATGAGTGAAGGCATTCGTGAAGGCTTGAAGCGCAGCCAGCAGTTGCCGCCTATGGTTGCTGACACCATAGGGTATGTTGTGAGTAACAGTTTTCGTGCGGCGGATATAGAGCAGCAAATTGTGAGCAATCTGGAGCGCGACCTCTCCGGCAAGCAGCTGGAAGCCGTAGAAGGTTGGTATGCGACACCCGTCGCCCGAAAAGTCTCGGCGGCGGAAATTGCAGCTTCAGACCCGGCCGCGTGGCAACAGATGCGAGCCAAGGCCTCGGATCTGAATAATAAGTACAAGGGGACGGGGCGTGCCCAGATGTTCGCGCGGTTCGACCGTGCGGCTCGCGCAACTGAAAGCGCGGTTGATACTACCATTGCCGTGCAACTTGGGCTGGCAACAGCCATGGCTGCCTTTCGCAACGATTCGGCAAACTACGATGAGCTGAAACAGAAATTCGAGAGCCAGCGCGGTACTATCCGAGGTGTTGTTGAGCAGCAGGTGTATGACAGCTATCTGCATACATACGAAAAAATCAGCGATCAGGAAATGAAGCTGTACATCGACTTTCTGGAAAGTGGCCCGGGGTCGGCGTTTACGAAAAGTGTCACTCGAAGCATTCAGCAAGCCATTACCGATCCAATCGAGTCCATCGGCAATCAGATGGCACGATTCCTCGCTCCGCAAAAGTAAGGAATACCAACATTGTTTTGTTGGGTGGACGTTGGCTCCTGATTGTTTCAGGAGCCAATCATTACACTAGTGTACCGTCTGGCTATTTCGCTGACAGGGACGCTAGGCAGCCCTTTAGCCGCGGCTAGTTACTTCTAGCAGGTGGTATCCGAACTGGGTCTTTACCGGCCCAAGTACCTTATTGATTTCGCCACTGAAGACCACTTTGTCGAACTCTGGAACCATTTGGCCAGGGCCGAATGAGCCCAGATCGCCACCGTTACGACCAGATGGGCAGGAGGAGTGTTGCTTTGCAACTTCAGCAAAGTCTTTGCCGCCTTCGATTTCTTTCTTTAGCTCTTCACATTTTGCTTCACTGTCTACCAGAATGTGGCGTGCGGTTGCTTGAGTCATGGAAATTGTCCTTAAATAAAATGTAGGTGTACCTCAGAGAACGAATGCTGCCCGTACCCATCGCCTGAGGCAAGCCCTTTTTATGGGTGTTTCTGCGGCCTCACAGTTGCCACTGCAAACCTGTACAATGCCCGCTTTCTTTAGCCAGCGCGGCGCTGGCCCTCACATCTATAGGTTTGTTTCTTGATCTCTACTGCCAATATCACCATGCAATTCGGGGCTAAACCCCTGTTTGAAAACGTTTCTGCCAAATTCGGTAACGGCAATCGCTATGGCCTGATCGGGGCTAACGGCTGTGGCAAATCCACCTTGATGAAAATTCTTGGTGGCGATCTGGAACCGTCTGCGGGACAGGTTATGCTGGAGCCAAACGTTCGCTTGGGTAAGCTGCGGCAGGACCAATTTGCCTATGAGACCTGCTCTGTCATGGATACCGTCATCATGGGCCATGAAGAGTTGTGGAACGTAAAAAAAGAGCGGGACCGCATCTACTCACTCGCTGAGATGAGCGAAGAAGACGGTATGGCGGTGGCAGATCTCGAGGTACAGTTTGCCGAGATGGACGGTTATACAGCTGAATCTCGCGCGGGTGAACTGCTTTTGGGGCTCGATATTCCTCTTGAGCAGCATGATGGGCCAATGAGCAACCTAGCCCCGGGCTGGAAATTGCGGGTTCTGTTGGCACAGGCACTGTTTTCGGACCCAGACGTCTTGTTACTTGATGAGCCCACCAACCACTTGGACATCAACACCATCCGTTGGTTGGAAAACATTCTGGTGGCCCGCAGCAGCACCATGATCATCATCTCCCACGACCGCCACTTCCTCAACAGCGTGTGCACTCACATGGCTGATCTGGACTATGGCGAGCTAAGGCTGTTTCCGGGCAACTACGATGAGTACATGACAGCAGCCACTCAGGCCCGCGAGCGTATGCTCTCAGATAACGCGAAGAAAAAAGCACAAATTGCTGAGCTGCAGCAGTTTGTTAGCCGCTTCTCAGCCAACGCCTCGAAAGCGAAACAGGCCACCTCCCGTGCCCGCCAAATCGACAAAATCCAGTTAGATGAAGTAAAGCCATCCAGCCGCGTTAGCCCGTTTATCCGGTTTGAACAGGGTAAAAAGTTGCATCGCCAAGCGGTAACCGTTCGGGATTTGACTAAGGGTTTTGATGGGAATGTGTTGTTCAACAAACTGAACTTGCAGGTTGAAGCCGGTGAACGCGTGGCCGTGATTGGCCCTAACGGTATCGGAAAAACCACGTTACTGCAGTGTTTGGCTGGAGCCTATGAGCCAGATAGCGGTGAGGTTAAATGGACGGACAGCGCTGAAGTTGGCTACTACGCTCAGGATCACACAGACGACTTTGCCGCAGACGATACGCTTTCAGACTGGATGGCGCAGTGGACTACGGGCGGTGAGCAGCTGGTTCGCGGTACTCTTGGGCGTATGTTGTTCTCCGGTGATGACATTGGCAAATCGGTGCGAGTCATCTCCGGTGGTGAGCAGGGGCGCATGCTATTCGGCAAGCTCATTCTGCAAAAGCCCAATGT
>Ga0209075_1003683_pt1 | contig 12593 bp, 10 predicted proteins | sample Stecom2011_FD_187523 | JGI IMG/M metagenome (GOLD analysis project Ga0209075, IMG submission 187523) | Agricultural soil microbial communities from Utah to study Nitrogen management - Steer compost 2011 (SPAdes) (version 2) | ecosystem: Environmental > Terrestrial > Soil > Agricultural land...
TGGACTCAAAACGCTTCTGTAATCCGTATGCCCATGAATGACGAACATCGGAAAGCCGTATGAGGGAAAACCTCACGTACGGTTTGATGAGGAGGGGCTGGGCTCTGCCCAGCCTTTCACTCTAGCGCCTAACATGCTACTAGACTGATGAAAATATTTCAAAGGATACTTAGTTGATTTGTCTTACATATGAGTGATGTCCAAAAGTAAAAGCGGCAATCCCTCCAGGGATACCGCTTTTACTTTTTTTATTTTTGGCCGGTTATTACCGTTTTATAATGAAATAACGCATTTTAGGCGTTTATTTCATAGAGTTTATTTCTTGCTTACAGTATTTTCTATTCTGGGTTTTGGGTTTCAACTCGTCGAGCGTCCTCAATTACGATTGATTCTACTGGAACATCTGAATGAGGTTCCACTGTATGTGTGGGAACGTTAACTATTTTGTCGACTGTGTCCATTCCACTGATTACTCGCCCAAATACACAGTATCCGTATCCGGCGGCTGTATTATCTCTATAATCAAGGTAAGGGTTGTCTGCTACATTAATAAAAAATTGTGAAGTTGCACTATGCACAAATGCCGTTCGGGCCATGGCAATCGTTCCCCTTTTGTTACTGAGCCCGTTATTGGCTTCATTTCTAATAGGTGGGGAAGTTTGCAGTTCTTCCAGATTTTCATTCATTCCCCCGCCCTGAATCATGAAATCAGGGATTACCCGGTGAAAGACTGTTCCTGTGTAGTATCCGGAGTCAACATAATGAAGGAAGTTTTCCACGGTCCGGGGGGCTTTTTCGTAATTTAGCTCAAGCCTGATCGTTCCCATTGAAGTTTCTAGAACTACAAGGGGGTTTTTTCTAATTTCCGTCTGGGTTTGTTCTTTTGGTGGTGTTTCCACTATTTTGTTTGCCTCCTTTTGACGTTCACCATCATCATCTGGTGCTTTTGATTGTAGAATAGAAAACCCGTAAATCAAGAATATTCCCAGGGCTACTAGGGTCAGGGTAATGATTGAGGTCGATAAGATTCTCTTTTGTTTCAATTTTTCGTCCCACCTTTTTTACTTTATTAAAAGTCGTGTCTTGGGAAAAATGAGCTAGTATACAAAGTTGGTTATTATGTCAAAAAAAGCAGCGCGGTTGAACACGCGCTTATCAATGATAAAGTAGCATAAAGAAGGCTTCTTTGTCAAGATTTCATTGTCCTTAAGTGATCCCGCTTTTGCCCTAAAGATAGAGATCAACATTTTTTCCTTCCTCCATTAAGCAACTGTTATAGACTGATTTTATCTTTCCAAAGACTACATGATATCCTTTTTCCTTTGTTCTTTCTTTTACAGTGCCCCCTTTTTCAATGGGCGAGAGCGGTGGAATCATGATCGGCTTAAAAATCCGAGGAGTTTTCAATCTGCGTTGATGAGTGCCTATTAATGTGCAGACCGCACTCTGTAATTCAGAACGAGGGTTGACAGTCGCTATGATACGCTGGATGGAGCTTACTTTGTTCAGCATAATTTATCCCACCTTAAATGTCTTCTTCCTTCAAAAGCCCATCAACTTTGGAAGCTGCTTACCTTCCTTTTGGAAGCTTATTTTAATAAAAGTTGGCATACTTTTATTAAGGCTGGCATCTTTTTATTCAGGCTGGCGTAAATCTAGTAAGTACCGGCATCATTCACTTAAAAATTATAGATTAAGATGGTTTAGTTTATGTCGAATCATGGTAAATTATACCAAGTATAGGGACAAAGTTTTATTCTGTTGATTATAAAAACACAAAACCCCTTTATGGAATAGACTAGTATAAAACAATCGACTTTAAGACAGAGCATAGGAAGAGGAAAGCACTTATTTTTTTACTTTTTCCACTAGGAAGGACATAGGAAGGGGGTAAAGTGATAGTGGATTATAGTTATATGGAGGAAGGACTTCATGATCATGTTTTTTCATTCAGTACAACCTGTAATGATGAACATCGACACTGTGTAAGAGGAGAAACCGCGCCCGGTCCGGACCGGCCTTGTCATGTTCATACTTTCCAAAGGAGTACTACCTGCGATGATGGACATCTCCATTACTTTTGTGGAGTAACCGGACCCGCCGTTCCGGTTATGGGCGGTCATATCCATGAAATAAATGGTGCAACCACCTATGATTGCGGACACAATCATGCATACAATGGTAGGACATGTAGAGGGCGTCAGTTGACTTGTGCAGAAACTCCTTGTCGGCAGTATCCGTTACAGCAGAGATGCTAATTGCTAAATGAGAAGGAGAGGTAAGACAGGGAAGGTGAGAAACTGGAAGTTGGAATTATGCTTTACTGTTTGTTGAGGGATTTCACTTCCAGCCTCACTTTTTCTTATACTCCAAAACGGATTGAGGTTTAAACGGTTTTTCGGATATAAAAGTTCTTTACGCATTTTAAGTGTGTAGGAGAATGCATCTTAAATAATATTAATTATAGAAAGAATGCTTGATATATTTATCCAAAAGAGTAATAATAATCTTGTTAGTTTGAAGGAATATGCAGATTCTTTTAGAATTAATAAAAGTCAAAGTAATAATAGACAGAGAATACTAAAGGGGTAGAAAGATGCAAGATGTAATCATCAAAAAAATATTCCGCGAAACACAGGAGTATTTAGGAAATGAAATTAGGGTTTCAGGCTGGGTGAGAACTCTTAGGGATTCTAAGGCTTTTGGTTTTATTGAGTTAAATGACGGGTCTTTTTTTAAAAACCTACAGGTGGTCTTGGAAGAAGAAACTCTTAATAATTTTCACGAAATAGTAAAGCTAAATATAGGAAGTTCAATTATGGTTGAAGGCGAGTTGGTAGAGAGTCCCGGGGCTAAGCAACCCTTTGAACTCAAAGCACGAAAAATTGAAGTGCTGGGTCCATCCGCACCGAGTTATCCTCTACAAAAGAAACGGCATTCCTTTGAGTATCTCCGGACGATTGCCCATTTGAGACCACGCACAAATGCTTTTTCCGCAGTTTTTAGAATTCGCTCATTAGCAGCTTACGCGATTCACCGTTTTTTTCAGGAAAAGGGTTTTGTTTACGTACACACCCCGATCATTACTGGTAGTGATTGTGAAGGCGCCGGTGAGATGTTTCGTGTTACCACCCTTGATTATGCGAACCTGCCCAGGACCGAAGAGGGTGGGGTGGACAATACTAAAGACTTTTTCGGACGGGAGACTAACCTGACGGTTAGTGGTCAGTTGGCTGTAGAAACTTATTGTATGGCCTTTCGTAATGTTTATACCTTCGGTCCTACCTTCCGTGCGGAAAATTCTAACACTCCGCGGCATGCGGCGGAGTTTTGGATGATTGAACCTGAGATTGCCTTTGCTGATCTACGGGATGACATGAAATTAGCCGAAGAGATGATGAAGTATTTAATTCGGTACTGTCTAGAGAATGCCCCCGAAGAGATGGAGTTTTTCGGAAAGTTTATTGACAAGGAATTATTCGCGAAATTAGACAACGTATTGAATTCAGAGTTTGGCCAATTGACTTATGACGAGGCCATTGAGATTCTATCAAAGGAGAATCCCGGTTTTGAATACCCCGTGGAGTGGGGATGTGATCTCCAGACTGAACACGAACGCTTCCTTACAGAACAGGTTTTTAAGAAACCGGTATTCGTTACTGACTATCCCAAAGAGATTAAATCTTTTTATATGAGGATGAACGATGATCAAAAAACCGTAGCTGCTATGGATCTTCTGGTTCCAGGGGTAGGAGAGATCATCGGTGGTAGCCAAAGAGAAGAAAGATTGGATAAAATAGAAAACCGCATGGCGGAATTGGGCTTAAAAAAAGAAGACTATTGGTGGTACCTTGACCTTAGAAAATATGGAGGAACAATTCATTCCGGTTACGGTTTGGGTTTTGAACGTTTTATCATGTATATCACCGGAATCTCCAACATCAGAGACGTTATTTCCTTCCCAAGAACAGTGCGTTCCGCAGAGTTTTAAACTGAAATAGCGAGTTCGTTCAAGAAGAAAAGTTTAACCCGACGGGTTAAACTTTTTCTTAATTGGTTTTCAGATTTTTTTTGGAAATATAATGAAGGAAAAAATCAGAGGGTGGATAATACTATTAGTGGAGGAATATGCTTATGATGAGATATATTACGGGATATGTTACAATCTGTGTCTTGCTAATATTTTTTGCTACCACCGGAGCTTTCGCTAATGAGGCGGGAAACTTATCTACAGATGATATAATTAATAATGCTGAGCGGATGATTGAAGAAAAACAGTACTATTCTGCATTTAAGCTCCTAAATGATAGCCCGAACGGAACAGAGAATCTGGAGATAGCGCTGAAAAAGGTAGAAACCGCCCTGAACTACCATGTCTCCTCCATCAAGCATGAGACCTTCGGGTTCAAGGATTTAGACCCTGATGAGGATCTCATGGATCTTCGGGGAAAAGAGGGAATCTACTCGACTTTTCGCTTTCCCATTGGACAGGTTCTAGGTGATTTATTACTGAAGTATCCGGAAGAGTGGAGAATTCATAAGGCTTTGGGCGATTATTATTACGAAGTCTTTCAGAGGTTTCGCGGGAAATGGATAAAAAGTGATGAGGAGCTTTTGCTCCTGGCGGATAACCATTATCGAATCGCTATGGAGCATGAGATTTATGATCTTAAATCCCTGTATTTTCTTGGGTTGATCCAACTTTTTCAAAAGAATTATCAAGAAGCGGTTCCCTTATTAAAACGGGCTGTAGAAATCGGTACATCGGTTCATCCCCTCTATGCCACAGCCAACTATAATTTGGCTTATGCCTGTCTACATCAGCAAAGATTTGATGAAGGACTGGAATCAGCCCTTACATCGTATGATTTATATCAACAAAATCAGGATAAGGCAGATGCCGCCAGAATGGTTGGAATTATCTATCGTCAACTTGGGGAAGGAGCAAAGGCTATTCAGTATTATCTAGTCGCTGATCAGTTGGTTCCCAATAATTATTATAGCCTTCTTCCTCTTCTACAGTTATATCTGGAAGACGCTGAGCTTACCAAAGCCGACGAAATTGCCGAGCGGTTGATGGGTTTAGGGCCTTCCGCCCCAGGTTTATTGAATGATATTATGACTTCCTATGGCAGAAATGGTTATTCCCTGGAGTTTATTGATTTTTGTCAGCGCATGGGGGCGGAATATGCCGAAGATCAAGAGGTAATGGGGAATATACATTTTCATATCGGCTTTTGCTATTATGTACTGGGAGACTATGAAAAATGTCGAAACCATCTGGTAACGGCCAAAACTCATTATAACCGGTGTTACCCTGCGAGTCACGAGGTGTTTTCTGTAATCTCTGATTATTTAAGCCACATAGAGTCCTTATAACTAACAATTGATTGAATTTAGCCGGTCTTATTCTTTTAACCATACCTTAAGCTCAACAAAGTATAACTCAAACGCTAACCTAAAAGAAGCATGAAACAGCAGAAAATCCAGTTTAGTTCTGCTGTTTTTCTATATTCAGTATATAAGGGGCGTTTTTTTTCTCGGATAACGGTGGGGAAAGGGTGATGGTATATAGTGTTTTGCTGTTTTTGTCAAGGGAAACAGGTTTGCCCAAGGCTAAGGTGAGCTGAGAGGAGAAGAATAAAGACGAAGGATACTCTATGAATAAATAATCATCATGAGTAAACTTGCCATCCAGATTACGGTCGAAGATCCAGAAGTTTATCTCTATTTCCTTACCGTTTTTACCCTTAAGTCGTTTTTTACCGCTCAGATATTGAGCGAATGCGATCTTCAAGTCGGCGGTGAACTCGACGAGGTAGGTTTCGCGCTTGCTTTTTCTTTCTTTAGTTTCGGAATCTATGTAGAGGTCTCTGGATATCCGAAAAGCAGCCTGATACTCACCGTCCAAACGAAAGGGTTGATTTGACGACAGTTCGATAAAGCGATAGGTTTCTTTACCTATTTGCGTAAGGGTCTGTTCCCGCCAGGAGAGATCGTCCAGGTGCAGATCATCATATGGGGTGTGGTAATAGGAGGAGACATACTCCAGGCCCGAAACATGGTTACCATTTGAGTCCCGAATTTCTAGGTCAATATGTAACGGGTAAAAATCGGCGCCGATCAGGTACTTTTCCCCACCAACATTAAAATTGTAGTTAATTAATTCCAAGCCATTCCAGTTTTCTCTCCAGTAGCGGGCTAAAGTAGTGACGCCCAGTTCTGAACTGAAATTCCGTTCCAAAAGATAACGGAGGTTTCCGCTGTCACTCCAAGAATAGGAATCAATCAGGACAAATGATTCGGTTTTGTAGTCATCTTGTTGATATAGATAGTACTCTCCGGAGAGATCAAGCGCATCAAGACCGCCGCATCCAGAAAAGACTAGTGGAAACAGGCAAAATAGAGTCAATATGATTTTTTTCATTAGTCTTCATGCCTCCTTTAGATGGTTTCTCTCCGTAAATTTCGTGAATTCTAGATATATTATTCTAGTCTCAAACATTAATTACCTTTATTCTCGGAAAAAACCTGGCTTTTTGACCCCTCTGCTGCTTGCCAGGTAATTAAGGTAAAACACTCCTTGGACAACTGTTTGCGAAGCCTCCGATCTATAATTATTTAGAAAGAAGCTGAAGCTCTCTTCTTCTGCTGAGTGGTTCTCCATAATTTTTGATATAACCCACCCTTAACACCATCTGGATATGTTGGTCTATACCTAGTTCAGCGCCGAACTCTTTTTTCCACGGACTTTCCTCCAACACAGAACTCATGGGGTGAACTGCTATCTCTTGGTCAGTAGCTGTCAACCAGAACCGCTGAAGTAGTCTGCCTGTGTTAATTAAGGAATCTACCGTATCATCCTCACTGCAAATCAGAAAATACCCCGCGCAATTAAGGGCTTGATTTTCTATTGTATCCACAGTCTGTTGGCGAAAAGAATCCGACATAATGGATTCTCGATCAAAGAAAGTCGAGACAAACCACTTTTTAATTCCGGAGAGGCCCATCATATCCAAAGTAATGCCATCTTTTTTTGCTTCTGCTTCTCGCCTGGAAAAACGAACATAATCAGCGAATTCTTGTTGCTTTGCGTCGGAAGCCACCTGTTTTTTCATAGAAGCGATTATCGCGCTGGCAATATAACCCCCTTCCTTGCCGGAAAGAGGGAAGTAGTAAAGATAATCTATTTCCTTCTGGGAAAGAATTGATTTTATAGCGAATAAATCCTGCGTATACAGTTCTTTATGTTCATAAGGTTTTCTGATGGTATGTCTATTTTTAATAAGTTTTTCCTTATATATAACGTTTTGTTTGGTTATTTCTTTAGGATTTTTGGTAAAGGTCACTAAGGCGATTTCTTGATCCGTAATTCTCTCGGCGATGATTTCCACTCTGGCCCGTAGATTGTATTTTGGAGAGATAACGACTATGTTTTCGATGAATGCGCCTAGGGAAATCAATGCTTCTCTGTTTTTCGGATCAACCTCAGGTAAGAGGTGATTTTCATCCAACGCTATGATGATCTCTTGGTTTGATAAGAATTTAACCTGCCACATTTGGGCATTGTGACTATTCGGCGCTAGGGTGCCGTAATAAACAATTTCCTTCAAATCAGGATCGATTTTTATATCTGCTTCATTATAAGCGTGGCCAACGGTGAGGGGAATGTTATGCACTGGCATTAAAATACCAATCCCTCCTACGAGTAATAAAACAGTGACTTGTATGAATAGAGGAGTCTGCTTCATCAATCTTCACCTTTCTTTCAAATTAAATTATTTCGTAGTTGTACAGTTCAGTTATTATGCCGATCTTTAAAACACCCAGCCAAATTTCAAAGAGATTTCTCCTTGAAATGAAGGGATCTTGTAGCTTTCTCCGTCAACGACCAATTCCTTTCCACTTAGCACATAGTGTCCGGCTCCCCAGAGATTTAAGTAAAAATGCTCAGAGAATTTGTAGATATAACCTCCGCCAAAGGTGAAAATATTGTGGGATAATTCTCCACTCCGTTTTGACTTTTTGATCTCGATCTCACTTTCCCAGTATTCATAGCCCACGCCGATCCAAGGCCCTTGATACTTACCTGTTTTCGCCGGGAAATAATCTAGGATTACGGCTAAGACTTCCATTTCCCAAGCGCTAAAGTTATTGGGGAGAACAAATTCCGGCATACTTAGCTTAGAGAGTACTCCACGCAACCTGAAATTTTCCGAGCCCACCCAGGAACTAAAATAATACCCGCCAGTTATGTAAGGAAGAACGTCAATTTCCAAACCAAAATCGAGTCTGATTTCTTCTTTATTGAGCTGGTAGGAATGATCCAATTCAGAATTTATTAAGTAACTGACCGCATAACCTTGATTATAATCAACAGCCAACATTGGGGTGGCGCTAAGTAAAATAAACAAAAAAGCCAGTGTAAAAACTGTGACCACTGTACTCACTAACTCAGAATGGTTTTTTTCCATGAGTATTCCTCCTTTTAAAACCGTTACAACCAATTTTAGGGGTATTCCGTAATTCAATATTCTATTTGCTTAGGTCAGTGATAATCATCTCCACCAAACGTTGAAAAATAGGCGAGGGATCATCCCAAAACTCCGGAAGTGTCCGCTTTTCTAAGTGCAGCTTGACCGTTCCGTAGATCATCCCAAAATAGATTGAACAGTCCACTTTAGGATCTTTAGCGCCAGCTTCCGAGTCTTCAGCCACAATTTCTTCCATAAGCTCAATCCCTCTGAACTGACTGTTGTAGTAAGTTTTGATACTTTTTTCGTCCAAGTCAATCTGGGGTGGAAGAGTAGAAAAAACCAAATCCATTAATTGGGGATTCTTGAGTGACCAATCAATAAAGGCCTTGATTAACTCTTCCACTTGTTTTAAGGGGGATGTTTCCGGTTGTAAGCGGCTTAGGATATATTCATCCATTTCTTGAACCACACTAAGTTTAATCGTGTTTAACAGGTCTTCTTTGCTCTTAAAATAATAGTAGATCGTGGTGGGTGTAATCCCGGCGCATTTGGCAATGTGCCTTACAGATAAGCCATCAACTCCCTTTTTTCTGATTTCTCCGGCAACTATCTGCTTAATTCTTTTGATTAAATCTGGATTGAACGGACGAGGCATAATCATCCTCCTTTCTTTTGATCTACTGATCTTACTGAATTCGCTGAGTTCGTTTCAGAACTTGAGGAAGGATTTGAGTCAAGGTACTTATCGATGATAACTTAACAATGATAACTTATCATCGATAAGTAATAAAGTCAAGTGGAATTAGGACAAAATTAAAAGAAAATTGATTGTAAAAAAAGGATAAATAACCAAAACATATAATATTAATAATTATCACTTTATACATGGTATTTCGCCTCCATCGCAGATGGTATTGTTTTATCGTAATGATTTTAGTAACTCTAGTTGTTGTTAATATACAATTTCAATGTGTAAGATACAAAGCTAGTTATAATTTCTTTACGCTTGATCAGATATAATACTGATTGAAATGGGAGAAAGCAGTTTCATGTACTAGACTCACACTGCGGATGGATAGAATTTTACAAATGGAAAGGGTGATTCTTTTGCTATTTACTGAGCTAAGAAGATACATTCCTTTGGTGACCTTTATCTTTGTTATGGTTATCTCCTTTTTTTCTGTGACCTACACACACACAGGCGTTGCTGCGGGAAACAGTAGTGTTCACATAGAAGGAGCGGGAACTAAGGAGAATCCTTTTGTCATCTATACCTTTGCCGGACTGGAAAAAATAGGGTCAGAAGGCTATCCCTTGGATGCCCACTATCTATTGGCCAATGATCTAGACGCCTCTCCAACTAAAGACAAGAATTATAATAATGGAGAGGGATGGGATCCCATCAGTGAAGTAGCTGATGGGGAAAATGGTGTTTTGAAACCATTCAGCGGTTTTTTTGACGGTCAGGGTTATCAGATTAAGAATCTTTACACAAACAGTAGAAAAATGGGCGGTGGGTTATTCCTCATCAATCAAAAAGGCGTAATCAAAAATTTGGGTTTGGTTGATGCTCAGATCAAGGGAACCTATCAAATGGCTGGACTGGTCTGCGCTAATAATGGCATAGTGGAGAACTGTTTTGTTCAGGGGAGAATAGAAGGCCGGGAGATAATCGCCGGTTTGGCCGGTTTGAACTGGGAAGATGGAGAGATTAAAGACTCATTTTTTAAGGGTAGTATTGTCGCGAGTGATCACGGAGAAAGTGAATATCCCTACATCGGGGGCTTGTGTTGTATCAATAAGGGGAGTATTGAACGGTGTTATACGCAAGGCGATTTAAAAGGGGACAGATATGTTGGGGGGCTGGTTGCGCTAAACGAGGGAGAAATCAGGGAGTCTTTTGTGGAAGGCAGGATCCAGGCTAATAGAATAATCGGTGGATTGGTCGCTGATAATGAAGGAATAGTGGAGAATGCGTATGTTTTGGGTGAGATCAGAGGAGAAGCGGAGTTGGCCGGATTAGTCTCTAATAATACTGGGCTGATTCGAAACACATATTATGCGGGTAATCTTGAATACCGGTCCCAGACAGACGAGGCAGGAGGTTTGGTCAGTTCTATTGCGTATGACGGGGAGGTTGTCAACTCTTACTGGTCTACTAAATCTACAGTGCATTCGATGGGAGGTTTAGGAGTCAGTAAACTTCAGCTAAAGCAAACAACAACCTTTGAAAATTGGGATTTTACCCGGATCTGGGCAATCGCTGAAGGCGCCTCTTACCCTTATTTACAATTTGAAGACCGGGCGGGAAATCTACCTGGGCAAGGTGAGCAGTCAATGGTGAAGGATTCAAGTTCATTGCAGGATCCTTCGCCTGTCGCCTGCTCAGGTATTAGTGGGAACGGCACTCCCGAGGCGCCCTTTGTGATTACTACTTTTGCCGGCCTGGAGATGATAGGCAGGCCGGGGTATCCCCTTGATGCCCATTATGTGTTAGGTAGTGACCTGGATGCCACAGTTACCGAAGATTCCGATTATAATCAAGGTAAAGGCTGGGCGCCCATTGGTGAGGTTTATGACTTGAATAATGGTAATTGGGTCGGTTTTGACGGGACTTTTGACGGACAAGGACACAAAATCAGTAATTTATATATTAATAATGAAAACCTTCCCGGCGTCGGCTTGTTTTTAGTAATCGGCAAGGGGAAGTTAAGGAATCTATCTTTAGTGGATGTGAATATTCAGGGGAAGGGAAATGTAGGAGGATTGGCCGGGATCAATGACGGTAGTATAGAAAACACCTTCGTCAGCGGCTTGGTACAGGGTTTGGTATCTGTAGGTGGTGTGGTCGGCGTTAATGTTCAGGAAGGGATGATTGATCATTCTTCTTCTTCTGTTGTTGTATATAGTGCTACGGGTGGAGCGGGAGGTTTGTGCGGAAGTAATTATGGTGGAATCAAGAACTCTTATGCCACAGGAGAGACCGGAAGTAAGGAAGATCTAGATTTATCTGAAGAGGAGAAATCCTTCGCAGCAGGTGGTTTAGTGGGAGATAATTGGGGTGAGATAGTTAATACATATGCGGTCGGACCTGTATACGGTCATGATAGTGTAGGGGGCTTGGTCGGTTATAATATTGGAGTAATAAAGAGATCTTGTGCCACCGGACTGGTTAACGGCAGAAATAACACAGGCGGGCTGGTCGGCGCGAACGGCAGTTTCTGGTTGAACGGCGGGTTGATTGAGAATTGTTACGCCACAGGGAATGTGGAGGGCGATAAAAACACAGGCGGATTAGTTGGAGCGAACGACGGCTTGATCAACAAGACCTATGCGGTGGGCAGGATCAAGGGACATGATAAATCAACGAAGGGTATTACCGGTAATAATGAGGGAGTAAAGAATTCTTTTTACCGGATTGGGATGGGAGAGGGCTATAACGCGGGGGAGAAAAGAAGCATTTTAGATCTCAAGCAGGAAGAGACTTATAGAAGTTACGATTGTGAAGATGATTGGGATTTTGAGCGGATCTGGGCGATTGACGAAGGTCAGAGTTACCCTTATCTACGGAATAATCTACAGGCCAACAAAAAACCTTGGGAAGAAATACAATCCAAAGGTAAAGTAGTTGTACAATATAATACGCCTGAGGAATCCGACCCCTACAGCGGACCAGATATTACGGGAGCCGGTGCCAAAGAAGATCCATTTGTGCTCTACACATTTCAAGGCCTGGAAAAAATAGGAACAGACGGCTATCCCTTGGACGGATACTATAAATTAGGGAGAGATATCGACGCCGGTGTAACCAAGAACAAAGATTATAACAAAGGAAAAGGCTGGAAGCCGATTGGCAATTTTTATCGGATGACAAATAATCTCAATACCGGTCAGATCGAACTGGATTGGCTGCCCTTTACAGGGGTATTTGACGGACAGGGATATCGGATATCTAGTTTATTCATGTATAGAGTAGATGATGGATTTATTGGTTTTTTTGCCGCTTTAGGGGAGGAAGGAATAATCAAGAACCTGCACCTAGCGGAGGTTAACATTAAAGGGGACAGTTCTGGCGGTTTGGTCGGGTATAACAGGGGCATAATTCAGGGTTCTTCA
>Ga0209075_1003684_pt1 | contig 12593 bp, 10 predicted proteins | sample Stecom2011_FD_187523 | JGI IMG/M metagenome (GOLD analysis project Ga0209075, IMG submission 187523) | Agricultural soil microbial communities from Utah to study Nitrogen management - Steer compost 2011 (SPAdes) (version 2) | ecosystem: Environmental > Terrestrial > Soil > Agricultural land...
ACCTGCTCGATCATGAGATGCGGCGCTTGCATTCGGATGAGGTCGTTCATCTGGCGGAACGTTACGCCGGAGCACCGCTGTTGATCATCAACACCGCGAGCCACTGCGGTTTCACGCGCCAGTTTGAAGGGCTCGAGGCGGTGCACCAGCAATACGCCGACCGCGGTTTGAAGGTGGTGGGATTCTCCTCCGATGATTTCGATCAGGAAGCGGGCAGCGAAGCGGATGCCGCCGATGTCTGTTTCGTGAATTACGGCGTCACCTTCGACATGTATGCGCAGATCCATGTGCGGGGTGAAAATGCTCATCCGCTGTTCCGTGAGTTGGCGAACCAATCCGCCGCGCCGCGTTGGAATTTCCACAAGTACGTGGTCGACCGCAATGGCCGGGTGGTTGCGCATTTCCCGAGCCGTACCGAACCGGACGAAGCATCCTTGCACGAAGCCATCGAATCCGTGCTGTAAGCGGACGAGGCCTGCTCTCATCTATCATGGTGCTTCCGAAATCCATGAGAACAGGCACAAGGAGTCTCGTTTGCGTTTCCTGCACACCGCCGATTGGCATTTGGGCCGGCTTTTTCACGGGCATTCGCTGATCGAGGATCAGGCCTGGGTGCTCGACCGTCTGGTTGAACTCGTGCGTGAGGCCCGCCCCGATGCGGTGCTGATCGCTGGGGATGTGTATGACCGCGCCGTGCCGCCGGCCGAGGCGGTGAGTCTCCTTGACGACACACTCGCGCGGATCGTCATCGGCGAAGGCGTGCCGGTGGTGCTGATTGCCGGTAACCACGACAGTCCCGAACGCATCGGCTTCGGCTCTCGCCTGTTCGCCGGCGGCGGGCTGACGATGGCCGGCCGCAGCGCGGCGGAAGTGGTGCAAGCGGAGTTTGAAGATGCGCACGGTCGGGTAATCGTCCACGCTTTGCCGTACACCGAACCCGCCGTTGCACGCGATGTGCTCGCTGCGGAGGTGCCGGATCATGCTACGGCGATGCGCGAACTGTGTGCGCGCGCGCGTGCGGCGCATCCGCCCGGCGCGCGCGCGGTGTTGCTCGCTCACGCCTTCGTGATTGGCGGTACGGAAAGTGAATCCGAACGCCCGTTGTCAGTCGGCGGCAGTGGCGCGGTGTCGGCGGCGTGTTTCGATGGGTTCGATTACGTCGCCTTGGGCCATCTGCATCGGCCGCAGACGGTTGGAGAGTCGCGCATCCGCTATTCGGGGTCGTTGTTGAAATATTCCCTGTCCGAAGCCGGCCACGAGAAAAGCGTGTCATTGGTTGAAATCGATGCACAAGGCGGAGTGACGGTCGAGGCCGTGCCACTCGGTGCCCGGCACGATCTACGTCGCGTCAAAGGGGAACTGGCCGCGCTCGTTGCCGCAGGAGAGGCTGATCCTGCACGCGAAGATTACGTTTTTGCCACGCTTACGGACCCCGGCGCGCTGCTGGACCCGGTCGCACGTCTGCGCGAGGTCTATCCGAACGTATTGGGCTGCGAGCGAAGCGTGTTGCTCGCCGCTGGCGGTGCCCAGGTGGCGCGCGCCAGGCGACGCGAACTCGACGTCAGTGCGTTGTTTGATGATTTTTTCCACGAGGTCACCGGCGAGTCGCTGGACGATGCCGCCCGGCATGCCGTCGAGGAAGTGCTTGAAGAAGCCGAACGTGATGGGCGGGAGAGCCAATGAGACCGCTCACGCTTGCCATACAGGCGTTCGGTTCATTTGCCGCGCGGGTCGAGGTCGACTTCAAGGTGTTCGGCGATTCCGCGCTGTTTCTGATTCACGGGCCCACCGGCGCGGGCAAAACCACCTTGCTCGACGCGCTGTGTTTTGCGCTGTATGGCGAAACGTCGGGAGGCGAGCGTGATGCCCGTACGATGCGCAGCGACCACGCCCCCGCGACGCTTGAAACCCGGGTCGAGCTCGAATTTTCGCTCGGAGCAAAACGTTACCGCGTGCTTCGAAAGCCCGCCCAGCGCCGTCCCAAGTTGCGCGGGGAGGGATGGCGGGAGGTGCCTGCCGAAGCCCAGCTGGATCGGGCTGACGACGCGGGCGAATGGACAAGTCTGGCTACCCAGCCGGGCAAGGTGAGCGCTGCAATACGCGCTCTGCTCGGGTTTGACAGCGCTCAATTTCGTCAGGTCATCGTATTGCCACAGGGGCGCTTTCGCGAGTTGCTGGATGCGGGCTCAGACCAGCGCGAGGCGATTTTGCAGACGCTCTTCAGTACCGATTACTGTCGCACGCTGGCCGACGCACTCCGGCGCCGCGCGCGGGCGCTTGAAGAAGCGGGCAGAGATAAACGTACGCGCCGCGCCGCGTTGTTGCAGCACGCAGGGCATGAGAGTGTCGAGGCGCTGGTTGAACAGCGAGCGGTGCTGGCGAACGAGCTGACGCAACGGCGAGCGGTGGAAAAGTCCGCACGCGAACGGGACGCGGCGGCCCGCAAGGCGCTGGAACGCGGCCGCGTCGCGGTGCGCGCTGCGCGCGAACACGAAGAGGCCGAAAAACGTCTTGCTGAAGCCGTGAAACGACGTGAATCTGCCGCGATGCGACAAACTGAAGCGGCCGCCCGCTTGACGAGCGAACAGGCTTGCGCGCCGGAGCGCGCAGCCCTGGCCAGGAAGCAGGCCGAGCTGGAGGCGCTTACGCAGGCCGTTACGGCGTTGGCGCACGCCGGTGCGCGTCAGAGTGCAGCGCTCAAACGACGCAATGCGGCACAGCTTGAACGCGAGCGTGAAGAGGCGGCATTCGTCGCGGCACGCAAAAAACTGGAACAACAACGTGCTGAGCGCGAAAAAGTGCTCGCGCTGGCGTCACGGAGCGAAGTGCTTGCGCTGCGCCTCAAGGAGGCGACCGCCCAGCAGGAACGCCGAACACGGCTGCTGCGCGTGCGCAAGGAACTGACCGAAGCCGGGAGGAAACTGCACGCCGCGATGGAAGAGGTGGCGGTTGCGGATACAAGGTTGGCCGGTGCGCAGCAGCGGTTGGAAGACGTCGAGCACGCGTGGAGCGCGGCGCAAGCCGGTTTGCTCGCCGCCACATTGCATCCCGGAATGCCGTGTCCGGTGTGTGGCGGTGCGGAACATCCTGCGCCCGCCCGCGCAGTTGCGGATGGTTTGTCAGAAACGACCTTGCGTAACGCCCGCGAGGACGTGCGCAAGGCCGCTTCCGCGCGCGAAGCGGCACAGACAAAGCGCCACGAAGCGGACAAGGCTGCGGAAAATCTGCGCACACAAGCGAGCGAACTGGAACGCTCAAGCGAAGAAATGCTCGATCCAGTGTCTTTGCGTAAGGAGCTTGAGGTCGCTCAGGCCGCTGCGCGCAGGCTCGAGGAACTTGAAGATGAATTTTCCCGCTGCGAACAGGCAATGCAGCGGGCTGAAGCCTCCGCCCGAGAGGCGGGCAGTGCGCGCGAAGAGGCTGCGCGTGAGTTGGCAACAGCCGAGACCGAGGCGCGCGTATTGCAGCAAAGCGTGCCGGAGAATTTGCGTGCAGAAGGGGCGTTGAAGGCCGCGATCGAGCGCGTGACGATCGATCGTACGGCGCTGGAAGACGCGCTGACGCGGGCGGTTGAGGCTGCCCAAGAAAGTGCGGCCGCGCTGGCGGGTGCGCAGTCAGCCGAGCGTGCGGCGCAAGAAGCACTGGCGCGTGCAGCCGAAGGGGTGCGCGCGGCGGGCGACACTTCTACGTCGGATTTGGCCGCGCTCGAAACCGCCTCGACAGAGGCCGCACAGACGTTGGAGGGCGCGCTGTTGGCGATGAACGAGATGGCGGGCAAGGTCAAGGAGTTGGATCGGACGCTGCAGGCGCTTGAAACGCTGGCGGCGGAAGCGACCGAAGTGGAGCAGCAATACGCCGTGTTTGGCCGCCTCGCCGAAGTGGCGGGCGGCGCCAACCCGTTGCGTATGAGTTTTCAGCGCTTCGTTCTTGCGACCTTGCTTGATGAAGTGCTGGAAGCCGCATCGCTGCGTCTTGTGCGCATGAGCCGCAGTCGTTATGAGCTGCAACGTCGCCGTGAAGCCGGAGACCAGCGCATGGCCGGCGGGTTGGAGTTGGAGGTTTTTGATCACTATACCGGCGTGAGTCGACCGGCAAACACCTTGTCGGGGGGCGAAAGCTTTCTGGCTGCGCTGGCGCTGGCGTTTGGCTTGGCGGATGTGGTGCAGTCGCGTGCGGGGGGCGTGCAGATGGATACGTTGTTCATCGACGAAGGTTTCGGCACGCTCGACCCGGAAAGTCTGGATTTTGCGTTATCCACCCTCGTCGATCTGCGCGAAAAGGGCCGCTTGGTCGGGCTGATCTCACACGTTGCCGAGTTGCGCGAACGTATCGATGCCCGACTGGAAGTGGTTGCCGGCCCCTCAGGCAGCAGCCTGCGCGTAACGGTTTAGCGACCGACCGTTCCTTCAGTAAGGACCGATCACCGCGGGGGCGATGCCCAGATGGTTGTTGACGTTTTTTACGCCTGGCGCATTTTCGGCCGCGACGCCGGCCGCCTGGCGCTCATTTTCGTTTTCAACCAGCCCCCACAATGTGACGACCCCGTCCACCACGACAACGTTCGTCATGCTGCCGGGAATGCCGAGTTTGTCCTTCATTTCGGTGACGATGTGATCGCGGATCGCAAGATCCCCCTCGGCGCCACTGTTGTCGGCTCGCATTGCCGAGAGCCCGTGGAGTAGATTGGAGCGCGACACGATGCCCACCAATTTACCCTCGCGTAATACCGGAACGCGCTTGATGCGGTGCTTTTCAAGCGTTTGCGCGATCTTGTACAAGGGGGTGTCTTCTTCGACGCTGATCACATCGCGCGTCATGACGTTCCTGGCGCGCTGGCCGTGCGATTTTACGTAGTCCGCAGCGTCGTTGCGAGCGGAGAACAAGGCGGTCAACCACCAGGAGTCACGCCGGTTGGTCTGGTTCTCGGCGCGATACATGAGATCCCCTTCACTGACCATGCCGACAACCTTTCCTGCGTCATCCACAACGGGTGCGGCGCTGATGCGATTGCGCAGCATCAGATTGACGATCTCTTGTACCGGGGTTTGCGGGCTGACAGTGATAACTTCGCGAGTCATTACGTCTACAGCATGCATGAGATACCTCCCGTAGGTTGTGAATGATCGAGCCCCTCGTGAAGTTGCATGAAGCTAAAAAGGCGACTCCGTACTACCTATTATGGACGTTCTGAGGGCGAGTGTTTTGATCCGCGTCAATGATGAGAGAGGAGGATGATTCTGGACGGTAGAGAGACGTTCTGCTACGGTTCCGAGGATTACGATGTAGGTTAAACAAGGAATTTACGATGGAAGTCCAGAAGGTTCGGTGCTTGATTTCGCGTGGCGGTTCAATGATCGGCATGCACACGCTCGACATGATCGAGTTTGCGGGTGGGCATTACGCAGTGTTTGAATGGGAAGAAATGGACGATGGAAATCGTCGCCCGCGTTACATGGCACCGCTCGACGCCAATTTTCTGCAGCCTCTGCCTGAAGGAGATGCGGAAGCCTCGCATCAGTACCGCGTGTCCCTGCCTGATCCGCGCCCCTTCGCCTGAACGGCGCATCCGGCTTCCCCGGGCGCCATTATGGTGGCAGCATAGACCCCGTACTCAGTATGGGGAACCCGATGAAGCCGACGAATCTACGTCTTCAGCTTCTGTTCGATTTGCACCTGGCCGTTCCGGAAGAAATGCTTTCCGGCTCGCCGGAAGACGTGCGTGCCCGACTGACGGAGGCGCTGGGCACAATGGTGTTACAGGGACTTCCGACCGTCGCGGCCAAACAGCTTGCGCGCAGCGGCATTGAGCTTTCTCGTCACGAGCATGCGGTGCAAATGGCGCCAGTCCAGCAGCATACCGCGATTCCGATCGCGGATCTGGTGGCCGCCGCGCCGCATTTGACCGACCAGGAACTGGCGCAACTTTCCGCTCGTCTGGGAAATGGAGCGTTCTCTGATGCAGCCGACCGTCAACGCGCCTTGCGTCGTCAGGCGCTCGCGTTGGTGAATGAATTCCGCTGTGTCCCGTGTGTGGTGTACGGAGAAAGCCTTGCGGGCAAGGCCGATACGCTGGACGCCGTGCTCAATCTCACCAACGGCAGCGTGATGGTCCAGGCGCATGACCGAGACAGACGAATTTCCACCGACCAGGGCAAGACCTGTATTGAACTTGCAGAGGGGGAAGTGCGGATGCCGGCGAGCTGCGCGGGTTCGACCATCAGCGGGCCGGTGATCGAAGTTGCAATCGCCGACCTGGCGGCACACCGAGACATCCTGATCGGGTTATGGCAAAGGACGTAAGGCCGGGGCCGGCCAATATTTCGACGCTGGATCTGCCGCGAGACAGCCGTCTCGCAGTGCTTGCACCCCATCCGGACGATTTTGACGCAATCGCGATAACGATGCGTCATTTTCAGCGCCTTGGCTGGAGCATTCATGTGGCCGTACTGACGGGCGGCGCCTCAGGGGTAGAAGAGGGTTTTGCCGGAGTCTATACACCCGCCGAGAAGGTGGCTTTGCGCGAGCGCGAACAGCGCGCAAGTCTTCACGCGTTTGGCCTGCCGGAAGAGGCATTGTGTTTTTTGCGTCTGGATGGCGACGATAGCCGGTTGCCGTTGAACGAGGGCAGCGTTGCCGCTGTGCGCGCGTTCCTCGACCGGACAGACCCGTCGTTGGTGTTCATGCCGCACGGCAACGATAGCAATGAAGCGCACCGCCACACGTGGAACCTGTTTTCAGAGATCGCACGTGCGGATGAGCGGAAAGTGGAAGCCTGGCTCAATCGCGACGCCAAGACGCAAGCCATGAACGAGGACGTCGCGACGCGTTTCGGCGCGTCCGATGCGCAGTGGAAGGCGTCGTTGTTACGCCTGCACGCTTCGCAACATGTACGGAATCTGAACTCCCGCGGGACGGGGTTTGATGAACGTATCCTGGCGGTCAACCGCGCAGCGGCAGAAGCCGCTGGCTGGCCCGGGGAATGGGCTGAGGTGTTTGAGCGAGTCGGCTTCTGAGTCGGCGCGCATCCTAGGTGCGTCGGTCGTCTTTTTCCCATACCTCGCGCAGCACTTCACCTTCGAGGACATCGCCATCATTGTGAGGTGATGCGCCGTTGCGGGCCGCCGCGCGGCGAAACTCCTGGAAACGCGGGTCCTGTTCCATCTGTTTGCGCACCTTGCGCATCTTCCACCACAAAAAGCCCCACAGCACGACGCCAAGCGCGATCGCAACAGCGAAGATCACGAACGAGAACATGAAGCCGATGACGGCCAGAACGGCCGCCACAAGGATGGCGCCGATACGTGTGAAAATGCCTGGCGGTTTGCTGGAAACGTACGTGATGTGAGGGCGGGGCCCTTGTCCGAAGGACATGAAAAGAACTCCTGCTGCAAAAGAGAGATGCTGACCGAGCGCGGGCTGTGGGTCAAATTGCCCTGCGTCAGCGTACTTGGTTAGTCCGTGGCCGGAAGGTAGAAGTTCCACCGGGAAAGCTTGCAAACTGTGAGCGAGACGCCGCAAAGGCGTCGGCGCACGTTCTGCAGGCTGCGCGTTTGGGATTCCATGAAGTGGAAGCACAGCCTGCGCCGGTATGTCATCGAGTCGGCGGGCGCTAATGCAACGTGGGGCGCGCCTCATCCAGCTGTGCAGTCGATGTGGCGCTCATGCACACGGGCAGCGGGGCCGGGCGCATGTCGCGCGCGAGAGCGGCGGCCAATTCGGCATCGTGGCCGTAGACATCAGGACGCAACGTGAGATGTCCGTCGGCATCAACGGTGGCGCCAACATGACTGATCAAGATCGAAATCGGTTCGTCGAGACGCACTTCGCGCGTTTTGTTGGTTTTCAGCCAGCCGTCGATGCGCTCGTTTGCATCGGAGGTGCCGAGCAAGAGCTCCGCCAGATCCAGGGCACGTTCGACGCGCACGCAGCCGGAGCTGGTCGTGCGTTGGTCGCTCTCGAACCACCGTTGGCTGGGCGTGTCATGCAGAAACACCAGAAACGGGTTGTCGAAACGGAAGGCGACCTGGCCGAGCGCGCCTTGCGGGCCGGGGGCCTGACGCAGCAAGATGCCGCGCGGGGCGTCCCAGTTGACGCTCCAGGGGTCGAGCTCTTCGCCGGTAGACGCGTCGATCACGCTCAAGTTTTGGCGCTGAAGGACGCCGATGTCCTTGCGAATGGCGGGCAGTTTGTCCTTGCGCATGATGGTGGGCGGCACCACCCAGGCGGGATTGAAGGTCAGACGCGTGATGGTCGATTGAAGCAAGGGGGTCGGGCGGGAAGCCTGACCGATCTGGACGCGCGAACTCCACACCGTTTCATCATTGCGCACAAGCGTCACGCGGGCTCCGCCGGTATCTACACGCAATTGAGTCGGGTGCAGATCTCGTGAAACCTGACGCCAGCGTTCGAGGTTGGCGCGTACGCGGGCGATGCGTTCGGAAAGGTCCGGATTCAGCATCGCAAGCGTGCGTGGGCCGACGATGCCGTCCGCATGCAAGTGATGCGCTTGCTGGAAATTCTTGACCGTGGCGAGCAGCGCTTCATCGAAACGATAAAAAGCGTCGGCAGGGGCGTCCAGCGTGGCATAACCGAGCCATGCCAAGCGCTCGCGCAACAGCGCCACACGCGGATCATCGTCGCCCACGCGTAATGCCGGGCCTGCGGGCACTGGCGGCGGCTCCGGCTCTGTGTGGTGCATGAGTTGAGCGTGCGCCTTGCGTAACGCGCGGTACTCAGCGTGCTGCGGGCGAGCGGCGTCGAGGGTGTGGGCAAGGCTGTCCAGGCCGGTATAGGCCAGAGCGACCATCATGTTGCCTGAAGCGGTGTCGTGAGCGCGCCAGATGCTTTCGCTGGAATCGTTCAGGCGGCCGCGAGAGAGGTCGTGCAGTGCGCTGAGCCAGGCTTGCGTGGCGAAGGACTGAATGCAGGCCAGTTCGGCGGGGTCGTCCGGTAATCGCTGCGCAACCCGACGCAGGCTGGATTCCCCATAGGCTTCCGGGTCCAGTCCGTCGTCCGCGAGTGTAGCCAGCGCGTCGGCAAGATTTTCAAGGCGGCTCTCGTCCCAGGCCATCGTTTCCCCCGTGAGACTTTCGAAGGCCTGGATGCGCGGGTCGGCCGACAGCGCCGGAATGGCCACGAACATCAACAACGCGGTCACGAAAAAGCGCATTTGCAACACCTCTTTTATTTGAAATCTCTTATTGCTATATTCTTGCGCGATTACCACTTTGCAATGGCGTCGGCAGAGCAGAACGGGCCAGACGTTTCAGGGAGTTCAAGAAGTGTTCAAAAATATCGTCCGGTGTTGGTTGCTGGCGGGGGCCCTTGCAATCTGTTCGACTCATGCCGTGGCGCTTCAGTTCGCCAATCCGCTTGTAGCTTCGCTGTCCGTTCGCGCGACAGATCTCGACCCGGACGTGTTGAAGTATGCAGTCAATGCCATGCAATGTGCTGTGCGTCATGGCGCACAGCCGGCTGAACGACTGGCCGTGATCGATTTTTCGCTACCTTCCGCCGAGCAACGTCTGTGGATTTTCGATCTGACCCGGCGCGAATTGCTGTTGTCTGATTATGTCGCCCACGGTAGTGGGTCCGGTGAGTTTTTTGCAACCGAATTCTCCAACGTCATGGGCAGTCATCAATCCAGCCTGGGGCTGTTTCGCGCGGCCGAGAGCTATGATGGCAAGCACGGTTATTCATTGCGCATGGACGGCCTCGAGCCGGGCGTGAATGATCTCGCCCGCGACCGGGCGATCGTGATCCACGGTGCGGATTACGTTGATCCTTCCTGGATTCCACAATATGGACGCATAGGGCGCAGTCAGGGGTGTCCGGCGGTACGGCGCGCAATCGCTCCCAAAGTCGTCGATGCATTGAAAGATGGGCAATTCGTGTTTGCGTATTATCCCGATCAGAAATGGCTGCAATCCTCGGCCTATCTGAGCTGTGATCCGACTCGGGTAGCCGCGGCGCAGCGCGATGCAGGATGATTTTCTCCATTGAAACAGTAAAAAAGCCCGGCTTGCCGGGCTTTTTTACTGTGCGGAGGTTGTCGAACGAGCAGTCAGACATCGCTATTTCCGACTCCGACGGCCCGCCCAGGCAGGAGAGAGGACGATGTTCAGTGGGCGGTTTGCTGCCGCAAGGCGTTGAGAAGCTTCTGCCCGGCCCGACCATCCGGTTTCAGATTGAGGCTGGGCTGAAGCTGCTGGATGACGTGGCGGGTCTTCGTGCCAATGATGCCATCCACTTCGCCGATGTCATGACCGAGTGCGATCAATCGCTCCTGCACTTCGCTGCGTTCGGCACGAGACAGGCCGGGGTCGTCGGTGGGCCAGGGCGTGACAAATTCGCTGCCGCCGCGAATCCGGTCGGACAGGTGGGCGATCGCCAACGAATAGCTCTCCGCCGCGTTGTAGGAAAAAATCGCGTCGAAATTTTTCAGCACAAGAAAAGCCGGCCCTGCGCCCCCTGCAGGCAGTAATAAACCTGCGGCCGTCGAGCCTGCGGGCAAGGCGGAGCCGTCGACGCGGCGGACGCCGTGCGCGGCCCAGGTGCTCATGGGCTGTTTGTTCTTGCGACCGGCTCGGCTGGCATCAAAATTTTCAGGCAGCCGCACTTCGAAGCCCCAGCGCTCATCGGTACGCCAGCCGGAGCGGGCGAGGTAATTTGCCGTCGAGGCGAGCGCGTCGGGTATGTTGCCGATCAGGTCGCGGCGACCGTCGCCGTCGAAATCGACCGCGATGCGGTTAAAGGTCGAGGGCATGAACTGTGTATGACCAAAGGCGCCGGCCCATGAACCGGTGAACGATTCGGGATTGACGTGGCCTTCCTGCAGGATGTTCAGTGCGTGGAACAGTTCGCTGCGGAAAAAGGTTTGACGCCGGCCGATGCAGGACAGTGTGACGAGTGATTCCACCACCGGCCGTTTGCCGAAAACGCGGCCGTAGTCGCTTTCCACGCCCCATATTGCTACCACCGTGGCCGGGTCGACGCCATATTGACGTTCAATCTCGGCCAATTGAGGCGCCCAGCGCTGGAGCATTTCGCGGCCATCCGCGACACGTCGTTCATCCACCAGTCCGGCCATGTAATCCCAGATGGGAGTGGTAAATTCGGGTTGGCGGTCGAGCAGGGCGATGATGTCCATGTCCGGCTTCTGGTTTGCGGCGTAACGGTCGAAGGTGGCCTGTGTTACCCCTTTCGAGCCGGCTTCGGTGCGCAGCTTGGCAAGACATTGATCAAAACCGGGGTGGGCATGCGCCATGAGTGGGGCGGTTGCGAACAGGGCGGCGAGGGCGGTCAGTCGAAGCATGATTCTGAACCTGAAGATTTTTGGGAGGATGGGGAGAATGCTACGTCAGTTCGATGCGGCAAGATGTGTGCTGCGGTAAAGTCGCTTCCACGGACAATTCGAAGTACTTACGGACCTTGGCCATATGAAGAACGGAAACCCTGTAGGGCGTTGGTTATTTTGGGTTGCATTTGCGGTCATTGCGGGCCTGATCGTTTTGGTGATGGTCCAGGTGGATCGTCAGTGGCAGCGCATGGGTGAGATGAACCGCGTGATGCAGGAGCAGGCTGAGGATATCCGGCGCACGCGCGGTTTGCTCCGGAATCTTGCAGAGCACATCAGCCAGGGCGGCGATCGATTGGCGGACGGCGTACGGCAGGCAGGCGGAAATGAGCCGTCCGTCGATGCGTTCACGCGAGCACGTCAAGCGGCCGCCGATCCCGAATATACTCAGGGTGACTGGTTGCGGCTGGCCTTTGGCAGCGGATTGCGCACGATCACGCCCTTGGCCTCGTCCGACGCCTATGCTGCAGAAGTGCAGAACTACGTACTTGAATCGCTGCTTGCACGCGATCCGGACACGCTTGAATGGCAGGGTCTGATCGCGCGCGACTGGACGGTGTCAGAAGACGGGTTGACGCTGACCTTCACCTTGCGGCGTGATGTGACCTTCTCTGACGGACAGCCGCTGACCGCGCAAGACGTGGCCTTCACCTTTGAATTCATCATGGATGAACGGATCGCCGCGCCACGCCAGCGCGCTTATTTCGACAAGATTGAGCGCGTCACAGCGTTGGACGAACGTCGTGTCGAATTCGTTTTTGCCGAGCCCTATTTCAATAGTCTCGCCCTGGCAGGCGGCATGGGCATCATGCCGGAGCATTTCTACCGCCGTTTTCTGGATGAGCCACGCACGTTCAACGAAAGCCGCGGCCTGTTGCTGGGGTCGGGCCCGTACCGCTTGAATGATCCGGAAAGCTGGACGCCGGACCAGGGGCGCATTGAACTGGAACGTAACCCACGTTATTGGGGGCCGGTGGATGGCGCGTTTGATCGCATTGTGTGGCGGATCATCGAGAATGACAGCGCCCGCCTGACCACTTTCCGCAATCAGGATATCGACGCCTACGCTGCGCGACCGCGCGAATACCGGCAGCTGCTTGAGGACAAAGAGCTGAACGAGCGTACGCAGAATTTCGAATACATGAGCCCGACTGCCGGGTACAGCTATATTGCGTGGAATCAGTCGCGCGCGGGCGAGCCGACGCGTTTCGCGGATGTGCGCGTACGCCAGGCGATG
>Ga0209075_1003685_pt1 | contig 12593 bp, 11 predicted proteins | sample Stecom2011_FD_187523 | JGI IMG/M metagenome (GOLD analysis project Ga0209075, IMG submission 187523) | Agricultural soil microbial communities from Utah to study Nitrogen management - Steer compost 2011 (SPAdes) (version 2) | ecosystem: Environmental > Terrestrial > Soil > Agricultural land...
CGGGCAACCTTGAAAATTACGATGAAGACAAAGAACCGGTCGGGATACAAATCCGAAACAACAAAGCGACCTCTGTGGAAAGCGACCTTGATAATGTGCTCATATTTGTAGATGGAAAAAAATCAACAAAAGGAGAGCTGAACCAGATCGACCCGAATAGTATCCATTCGATGAACGTTTGGAAAGGAGAGTCCGCTGTAGACCGTTTTGGGGAAGAAGGCAAAGACGGGGTGATCGAAATCACGACAAAAAGCAAAAACTAAATGTATTCCCCCAGATTATGCTGATATGCGCAGAAAACCTCCCTGCGTCAATCTGTGTCATCTGCGGGAATATTTTTGTCTCCCGCTGATTACGCTGATAAACGCAAATCAGCCTCCGGCACTCTGCATACATCCGCGGGAATATCCACCCGTTAATCTCTTGGAAGATTGTTGATAAAATACCAAATAAAGAACAGGTTCAAAGCCATTGCCGAAATCCTGTTCATCCACATCGCCCATCCGTAGCTGGCATATCTCCCTGCGTCGCCGCGGACAAAAAAGAACCAGACAGTAAAATATAATAACACGGGAGCCATAGCGGCCAAAAATCCCCATATAGCCCAAACCTGACCTTTTATTTCCACAAAATACCAAACAAAAGCAGCTCCCGAAACCAAAAACCAAATGGAGGAAAAAACAAAGGTTCCCTGAACTCCCAAGCTCAGACTTAATGTGCGGTCGCCTCTTTTACCATCCTCTTTATGCTGATAAACCTGCGTCAGCGGATAGGCACTCCATAGCAACAAGGTCGTTAAAAACCCGGGAATCAAAACAAAAGGTTCTACAAAGTTCCCCCATCCCGAATCCGTTATGCCTGAGAAAGCCATTATAAAAGTAAAGCAGCCTTGGAAAAAGCCGGCAATCAACCAGCTGGCGTAAGGATATTTTTTTATCCGGATCCATGGATGGCTATAAGCCATCGATACCAAGCTGTAGACCAATAACATACTGCTGAATGCCGGGTTGATCATCAATCCAAAAAGCAGAGAAAGGGCAAGAAAAACCAGAGAAAGATAAAACAAACCCTTATCTACTTTGGGTGGATTTTTTAGTCCTCCAATGCTGTCTTCATCTTTGTCGTAATAACTGTTGTAACCGTTGCTGGACGGATAGAGGAAAAAATGGAGTATTACAAAAACCAGGACAGCCCTCCAAACTTCCAGATCTTCAACAAAAGCCAGGGAGAAAAGAAAAACGGGCAGCAGAAAAACCGAAAAACCTATACGCAGGTGAAGCCAACTGGATTTTTTAAACATAATGGCATTATAATGGAAGCTTTTTTTACCTATCTTAACCAAGCCTAGCTCAGAACAACCAACCATAGATGAACAACTACATCGTTAGTGTGGGAACGGCCAACCCCGGAAAAGGGATTTCCCAAGAAAAGATAAGCAAATTTATGATAAACGCCCACGGGCTAGACCAACAGGAAAGCAGAAAACTCAATTTTGTCTATAAACATTCGGGAATTCATTCACGACACAGTGCTTTAGAAGATTTTGACCAGCAAGACTATAGAGATTTCTCTTTTTTCCCGAAAAACAAAACACTGGAACCTTTCCCCGGCACCGCCTCCCGCATGGACGTCTATAGAAAAACAGCCCCTATCATCGCAGCTGCCGCCATTGAGGATTGCCTGGCCAAATCCGAGACCAACATCTCCTCCATCAGCCACCTCATTATCGTCTCCTGTACGGGCATGTACGCCCCGGGACTCGAAATAGATCTCATCCACAGACTTGGCATGAAGGATTCAACAGAACGTTATGCCATCCAATTTATGGGTTGCTATGCGGCTTTCACCGGGTTAAAAATGGCGGATCGCATCTGTGACAGCGACCCAAATGCAAAGGTCCTAATGGTTTCCGTGGAACTTTGTACGCTTCATTTTCAGAAAGACTATAATGAAGACAATTTGCTCTCCAATGCCTTATTCGGTGATGGCGCCGCGGCAGCTTTGGTCTCCAAGGAACCCAAAGGCATCAGAATCCAGGACTACCAGAGCAACCTCTATCAGGAGGGCGAAAATGATATGGCCTGGAGCATCGGTGACTTTGGCTTTGAAATGAAATTGACCAAATACATTCCAGATCTTCTGGAAAAAGGAATCCAATCCTTAAAAAAAGTATTGGAGCAGAGGTTTAACATCTCTCAAATTAAAAACTTTGCCGTCCACCCCGGCGACATACAGATCCTGAACAAGGTTGAAAAAGCTTTTGGGATCCAGCCGGACCAAAACAGACACGCTCACGAGGTGCTAAAACGGTACGGTAACATGTCTTCAGCTACTATCCTGTTCGTTTTGATGGCCTTAATGGACGACCCTGACTTGAAGGGGCAGGTTTTGGCAATGGGGTTTGGCCCAGGATTGACTTTGGAAACACTCCTATTGGATAAAATATGACCTCCTTTTCCAAAAGAAGCAACCAGAAAGAGCTGATTGATGACCTCAACTGTGACGGCGACGAACTCCGGCAAACGCTACGGGAATTAAAGACCATCAACAAGTTGCTGGGCGGTAACCAGGTCACCACCGGCGGCATTGGCAAACTGCTCTCATCTTCCCGTCCTAAGGAAGTCAGCATTGCCGACGTCGGATGTGGCGGGGGTGACATGATACAGGTGATGTATGAATGGAGCCAAAAGAAGCAAATTCACGCCAACTTTATCGGCATAGATGCCAATCCTAACACCATTGCGATGGCCGCCGACAATTTGCGTGATCTCCCGAATGTTCGTTTTGACGCCGCAGATGTATTTGATCCGGACTTTCAACAGCAACCGGTAGATATTATCACCTGCACCCTGTTTACCCATCATTTTACGGATGAAGAATTGATCCGGATGTTTCGTTCTTTTAAACACAAAGCTAAAATAGGAATGGTGATCAACGACCTCCACCGTCATCCGCTGGCGTTCCACAGCATTAAAATCTTAACCCGGCTTTTTTCAAAATCAAGATTGGTGATCAATGATGCTCCTATATCCGTACAACGCGGCTTTCAAAAAAAAGAATTGGAAGAAATCCTCCATAGGGCAGGTTGGGAAAAGTACCAAATCAACTGGCACTGGGCTTTCCGCTGGCAGGTGGTGGGGTTTAAGTAGGGTACTATCTAGTATATGATATGTGGTATAAATACAAAGTACGAGAACGGATGGTTATTGGCTATTGGGTTATTAGGTTTACTAGGGTTACTAGGTTACTAGGTTACTAGGTTATTGGCGAGTGGGTTATTAAGATTGAACGGCATGATCGATGACCCGGTATGACGATATGGCTCTTTTAGCACCGGTGGTCTGTGGACTGTGGACCGTCAACCTTGCCAACATCTCAGTACTCAATACTGAAATCTATTACTAACTTTGGCTTATGATAATAGATTTTGACACCACACATCCTGAAAAAGAATTAGAAGGAGTAAAAGCCAAATTAACCGCACTATCTCTTACTCGTTTGTTCGTGTTCTTAGCACTGGGAGCAGTAGTGATTGTAGGGATTTCTGAAACCAGATGGCTTTTATCCTTATTTTTCCCCCTTAGTTTCTTGTTTATCTATTTAATTATCCGCTTTAATCAGCAGAAGGATAAGCAGGCTTTTTTGGAAGCAGTCATCCGGATACGGCAGGACAAAGAAAAAAGGCTGGCGCGGACGCTATCCTCATTTGATCCCGGAGACAAGTTCAGCGACAAAAACCATCCTTTTGCCAATGACTTGGATCTCTTTGGCGATCATTCTCTTTTTCAATTGATAAACCATACCGTCAATGAAGGTGGACAATCAAAACTTGCCCAATGGATGTTGGCGAAAAGCGATCCAGCAACTGCACAGAAACGCTATGCGGCCATCAAGGAACTGTCAGAACAAGAGGCCTTTTTATTGAATTTTGAAGCCTTAGGAAAGGCTTTTTTAAGGGAGGAAAAGTCTAAGACAGCCTTTTACGAATGGCTAAAAACCCCCTCTATCTGGAAATCCTGGTTTACCATACCTGCCATTGTCGGACCTGTGGCAGGCATTTCACTTCTGGCAGGAGTACTGTTTGCCGGACTCCCTGCTTCCTTAATGAGCTTGTTTATTCTGCTGGGCATGTTTTTTTTAAGTTTCGTATTTGTTCCTTTGATGAAGGTTGCCAAGCATATGCCCAATGAAGGTGACCTCAAGACTTTAACGGCATGGGCACGCCAGCTTGAGAATATCAATTTTGAGAACGATTATTTAAAGAAGCTCCAAAAGCCCGTTATTGACGGAGAGTACAAGGCTTCAGACGCGCTAAAAGCTTTGGAACAGCAATCTTTTATGGTGCAAAATAGAATCAACCTGATGTACCTGATCTTCAATTTGTTATTTTGGGTGGACTTTGTGGTGTTGATGAGACTGGAAAAATGGAAAAAGCAATACGCAGGACAGCTCCAACAATGGGAAAACCTCTTCAATGATTGGCAGGCCATGGTGTCATTGGGGGCATTTACTTCAGAGGAGGGTCTTCACTCTGATATGGCTTGGACTACAGAATTGACCTTGGATGCCGAGGACATAAGACACCCGCTGATCCCAAAAGAAACCTGCGTAGGAAACAATTTTGCGCTTTCTCAAGACCATCGGATCGTTCTGCTTACCGGTTCGAACATGTCCGGCAAAACCACATTCATGAGAACCTTGGGCATCAATATGGTGCTTGCCAACCTGGGGCTTAATCCTTTTGCCAGCAAATTCCATATCGGCCCTTTCTTGCTATTCACCAGCATGAGAAACACAGATAACCTGGGAGAAAATGTGAGTTCGTTCTATGCTGAGCTGGCCAGGATCCGGAAACTGCTTATCGAAGCGGAGCAGGGACAGCCGGTGTTTTTCCTTCTAGACGAAATCTTGAAAGGTACCAATACCACCGACCGCATCATGGGCAGCGAAGCCTTGATAAGACAACTGACCGATAGCAATTGCAAAGGTATTATCTCCACCCATGACATCGAGCTTAGTGAATTATCCGGCAGAATCCCATCTTTGGTGAACGCGAGTTTCCACAGTGAAATCCAGGAGAACGAAATTCTCTTTGACTACAAAATAAAAGAAGGGCCCTGCCCGAGCTTCAATGCCCACAAGTTGATGGAACTAATGGGTATCAAGTTCGCCTAGTTTGAATTTTAACAGATATATCTTCAGCATCCTGTAAATCCAAAAAGCGTGAAAAACAACCATATCAATTATGTCGAATTCAAGGCTAAGGACCTGGCAGTCATAAAGGAGTTTTATACGCAAGCCTTTGGCTGGAGCTTTCAGGACTATGGGCCCAGTTATGTGGCTTTTTCCGATAGTGGCTTGGAAGGGGGTTTTGAAAAATCAGACGACAAAATCGTCAACGGGGCTTTGGTCATCCTTTATCACGATAATCTTGAGGAAGCCAAAAGCAAGATTATCCATGCCAAGGGGATTATCTCCAAAGACATTTATTCTTTCCCAGGCGGAAGAAGATTCCATTTTCTTGATCCTGCCGGAAATGAGCTCGCCGTGTGGTCGGATAAATAGAATACCTTACGCAATATCGATCGCAAAAAGAATTTGGAAGCTACTACATCCTACGAGGCAAATTGCTGATGGGCTAGTTAACCTTTGGGCCAGCAGGATCGGAAGAAAGCGAGGATTTACTGCTATTCAAGAAGGGTGAGGATTTATCGCAATGCCTTAGTTGGCATTAATATTGATTTATAATCCCTATATAAATCAATTTTTAACTTTAACCATCAATATCATGAGTTCATTACTTTATATTATCGCGATTATTTTAGTTATCGGATGGATTTTGGGAGCCTTTGTTTATAGTGTCGGCGGACTGATCCACATCCTGTTGGTATTAGCGATTATCGCCGTCTTGTTCAGATTAATCGGGGGAAGGGGAGTTTAGCAAACCTTGCGACTACAAGCTGATTCTTTTATACTCAGCCATATAAACACTGCCCAAGGATGCGGGCAGTGTTTTTGATTTTATGATCCTTTCCCAAGTCACCCGTATTCCAATTATTATTTTATGGAAGACACGAAGATCACCAAAAAAAATAAACTGAATCTTATTACAAATCCGAATTAAGATAATAATTTTGCGCTCCCCCGTTTTATTTCAGCATTGTTAATGCTAACTTTAACGATCAACACTAATAATTTAAGTAAAAGACCAGCATGGGATTATTCGACTTTTTCTCAAGTGATATAGCCATAGATCTAGGAACCGCCAATACACTCATTATACATAAAGATAAAATCGTAGTAGACGAACCTTCTATTATTGCCATCGACAAGACGACTAACCGGGTTTTGGCCGTAGGGAGGGAAGCGATGAACATGCACGAAAAGACGCATGAAAACATCAAGACCATCCGACCCTTAAAGGATGGTGTAATTGCAGATTTTTACGCTGCAGAACAGATGATAAGAGGTTTGATCAAGATGATCCCAGGTCACAGGAAAGGCATGTTTCCGCAATCCCACAGAATGGTAATCTGTATTCCTTCCGGCATCACCGAAGTGGAAAAAAGAGCTGTAAGGGATTCTGCCGAACACGCGGGTGCAAAAGAAGTGTACATGATCTATGAACCTCTGGCAGCAGCCATAGGGATCGGAATAGACATTGAAAAACCTATGGGTTCCATGATCGTGGATATCGGGGGCGGAACCACTGAAATCGCACTTATTGCCCTTTCCGGAATCGTGGCAGATCAATCCATTAGAATCGCAGGGGACACCTTTACCAAGGATATTCTTGATTATATGAGGAGGCAACACAACCTGCTGATCGGTGAACGTTCGGCGGAGAACGTAAAGATTGCCATAGCCTCGGCCTTGACCGAATTGGATGACGCTCCCGACGATTATGAAATCAGGGGAAGAGATTTGATGACTGGAATTCCCAAAGTGATCAAGGTTTCCTATTCAGAAATTGCTTTTGCTTTGGATAAATCGGTTTCGAAAATTGAGGAAGCGGTATTGAAAGCACTCGAAATTGCTCCCCCAGAATTATCCGCAGACATTTATGACAATGGGATTCACCTCACAGGAGGAGGTGCCCTGCTGAAAGGACTTGACAAAAGACTCCACCAAAAAACCAAACTCCCCATCCATATCGCAGAAGATCCGCTAAGGGCGGTAGTGCGTGGGACGGGAGTCGCCCTCAAAAATATAAAAAGCTTCAGAACCGTTCTGATGACCTAATGACTGAATGCAGCGCATTTTATTATTCCTATACCGCCTAAGGGCGTTTCTGTTGTTTGTATTAATGGAGGCAATAGCGATTGCCCTTATTGTCTCCTACAATTCCCCCCAAGGAGCAGCTTTCTTCAACAGCTCCAACCAAGTCACCGGCAGGTTTTTGACACTCCGTGACGACTTTATGGAGTTTTTCTACTTGGCTTCGGCAAACGATGCTTTGGCGGAAAAGAATGCTTCTTTGATTAAAGAACTGCAATATTATAAGAGCCCGCCGGACAGTGTACAGTTGCGACTGGATACTACCTTGCTCAATAATTATGAATTCAGGTCTGCCAAAGTCATCAATAACTCCATCCACCTCAATCAAAACCACCTTACCCTTAACAAAGGTAGAAAACACGGTGTTAAGGAAGGTATGGGCGTGTTCAATGAAGAAGGCATCATCGGCAGAGTAAAAGGAGTATCTGAGAATTTTGCCTCCGTCCTTTCGCTACTCCACACGGAGGTCTTGGTATCCTCCAAGATTAAGAGTACAGATGTCTTTGGGTCTGCCAAGTGGGACGGGAAAGATCCGCAAAAAGCCAAACTGATCTACGTACCTAGGCACGTGGAGATTGAAAAAGGTGATACTATTGTCACCTCGGGGTACAATTCGATTTTCCCAGAAGGAATACATGTCGGCGTCGTGGAAGAAGTGGCTCCTGGAGAAGAGACCAATTATCTGGATATTACCATAAAACTGACGGCTGATTTCAGTAAGCTTACTTATGTTTATTTAGTGGAAAACACCATGCAGCTGGAATTGGACTCGCTGCATGAAGCCTCAGGAACCTTGCCTAATGAATAGTAAAATCATCATATCATCCATCATAAGCTTTTTTGTGTATATCTTGGTACAGGTTTTTGTACTCAAAAATCTCGTGCTGTTTGACGTTGCATTTTGTTTCCTGTATGTTTTTTATCTTCTTCTCTTACCAATAGAAACCAAAACCATTCCCTTGATGCTGATTGCCTTTTCGATGGGCTTGGGAATTGACATGTTTTATGACACCTTGGGATTCCATACGGCGAGTATAGTTGCTTTGGCTTTTGTGAGAAATGCCTGGATAAGGGCCATTATCCCTACGGGCGGCTATGATGACAATGTCCAACCTTCCATCCTAAACATGGGATTCGGCTGGTACTTCACTTATAGCCTTCCCCTGATTTTGCTTCACCATTTTATTTTCTTTTATATTGACAATTTAGGAACAGGTTTATACCTTCCTGTCGTTAACAGAACATTAAGCAGTGCGGCATTTGCCTGGATATTGGGTATAATGATACAGATGCTGTTTTATAAAAGAAGGAGAGGGATTTAATGAACGACAGCAGGCCATTTGTCCTTATCACCTTTATTGTCCTAATCGGCTTGGTCTTATCGGTCAAGCTGTTTATGATTCAGGTGGCGGATGATAGTTTTTTAAGAAGAGCGGAAAGAAACGCCATACAAAGGATCGTGGATCATCCTTACCGAGGGTTGATCTATGACAGGAATAATTCCCTAATGGTCTTCAACAATCCGGTTTTTGATCTCATGGTCATTCCAAAGGAATTTAATGTAACGGACACAGCGCAGTTTTGTGAGCTTTTTGGAATAGAAAAAGAACTCCTTATTGAAAATTACAATGCTGCAAAGCAATATTCATGGGTAAAGCCTTCTTCCCTGATCAAACAGATTTCAAATGAGGATTTTGCCAGGATTCAGGATTATCTAATCGACTATCCGGGGCTTTTCGTAATGACCCGTTCCGTCCGGGCTTATCCCCAGTCGAGTGCCGCCAATGCCTTGGGCTATATCGGCGAGATCAATGCTTCCCAGCTAGAAAGGGACACTGCCAACTACTACCGTCAGGGCGACTATATCGGTCTCAGTGGATTGGAATCATTTTATGAACCCCAGTTACGTGGCAGGAAGGGCGCCAAATACAAAATGGTAAACGTACGAGGGGTGGACAAAGGATCATTTAAAAACGGGGATCTGGATACTGCCTCTATTGCTGGAATAAATATCCAAAGCACCATCGATCTGGATTTGCAGGTATATGGGGAGATGCTAATGGCGGGAAAACGGGGATCCGTAGTGGCTATCGAGCCTAAAACCGGGGAAATTCTTTCGTTAATCTCTGCGCCTACTTACGACCCCAACCTATTGGCAGGTTCCAAATTTGGACAGAACTATGCTGTTATGAACAACGATGAAAGCAAACCGCTTTTCAACCGCCCCATAATGGCTACTTATCCTCCGGGCTCTATCTTTAAGATTGTGCAGTCCCTCATCGGATTGCAGGACGGTGTGTTGACCCCCAATTCAACATTTGCCTGCAATCGTTCCTTGGTGGCCTGCCATAACCACCCCTCCCCTGTGAACTTGTTTGGAGCGATCAGAAATTCCTGTAACCCTTATTATCACCAAGCTTTCCGGCTGATGATTAATCGGGAAGTCTCCACCAACACTTACAAGGACACCCAGATCGGACTTGACCAATGGAGGGAGTCTGTAATGAAGTTTGGTTTAGGTGTTCGGTTGGGCATTGACATGAACGGCGAGAAAGGTGGCGATGTGCCCGGAAGCGGCCTTTATAACAGAATATATGGAGAAGGTAGATGGAGGTATTCTACCATTTATTCACTTTCCATTGGCCAGGGAGAATTACTGGTTACTCCCTTGCAGATGGCCAACCTAAGTGCCATCTTTGCCAATAAGGGTTATTATTATCCGCCCCACCTTATTAAGGCAGTGGACGGAGATCCTTCGAGAATTCCAGAAAAGTACCGTACAAAAGTGGATGTAGGGGTTGATGCACATCATTTTGACATGGTCCAGGACGCCATGGGAGAGGCGCTCTATGGCACAGCGGCACGCGCGATAATGAAAGATATTGTCATTGCAGGAAAGACTGGCACGGCGCAAAATCCCCAAGGGGAAGACCATTCTGTATTTATTGCTTTTGCGCCCAAAGACGATCCGAAAATTGCCATTGCGGTATATGTGGAAAATGCGGGATGGGGCGGTCGTGCCGCGGCCAGTACGGCAAGTCTGATGATAGAAAAATACCTGAAAGGGACGGTGGAAAGGACAACTCTGGAGGAATATGTGGTAGCAGGTAAATTTATGGATTGAGTTGAGGCAGGACGATTTATATATCAATAAGATAGATTGGATCACCATTCTTATCTATTCCCTACTGGTCATTATCGGCTGGTTTAATATCTATGCTGCGGTGTATGATGGCCAAGAAACCAAAAGCATATTTGACTTCTCCATCAACTCCGGCAAGCAGTTGGTATGGATTGGCACGGCGATTTTGTTGATCACAGTGATCATGGTAGCGGATTATCGCCTTTTCGAAAATCTCAGTATAATCCTCTACGGTATATTTATCATCATTCTTCTTCTGACCCCCTTTATAGGAAAGGAAATCAACGGTCAGCGGGCCTGGTTTGAGATTGGAGCTTTCCGGCTTCAGCCTGCGGAATTCGCCAAATTTGCCACCGCATTGACTTTGGCTAAATACCTGGAAAGGCCCTCAATAGATCTGAACCAGTTTAAATACCAATGGCGCGCCATCGGGATCATCGCACTGCCGGTTGCTTTGATTATGCTGCAGCCTGACACCGGGACGGCAATGGTGTATAGTGCTTTTTTTGTCATGCTTTACCGCGAAGGCCTTCCGCAGCGGTACTTTATTTTTGCCTTGTCATTTGTTTCTGTTTCTCTTCTCGCTCTGGGAATAGAGAATAACCTGTATTTAGTCGGAGGGGTGGTAGCCTTGATGGTTGTCCTGATCCTGTTGGGTAAGAAAAGCTGGCAGCGGATATCCTTTTTTGCCGTTATAGCGGCCGTTATCATTGCTTATAGTTACAGTTTGGATTTTGTCGTATCGAAGCTTCCCAGCCATCAGCAGAACCGGATCATGGTATTGTTTAATCCTGATCTGGACCCTTTGGGTGTGGGATGGAATGTCACCCAGTCCAAAATAGCCATCGGTTCGGGAGGATTCCTGGGAAAAGGCTATTTGGAGGGCACTCAGACCAAGTTTGACTTTGTTCCCGAGCAACATACCGATTTCATCTTTTGTACCCTCGGAGAGGAATTCGGATGGGTAGGAAGCCTGATTATTATTGTATTGTTTGTATCCTTGCTGATCCGGTTGATCATGTTGTCGGAAAGGCAGAAAACGCGGTTTGCCCGAGTATACGGCTATTGTGTGGTGTCGCTTTTGCTCTTTCACTTTTCCATCAATATTGCCATGACCATAGGTCTCTTTCCGGTAGTGGGTATTCCCCTTCCCTTTTTCAGCTATGGAGGTTCTTCTTTATGGTCCTTTACCATCCTGTTGTTTATTTTCATCAAATTGGATTCGCATCGGATACAGATGTTGGATAGGATGAATTGAGGAGCTAGTGAGATTCCCGGTTTCTAATCTTCCGGTTTGTTCAAATTGGGTTTTTGTCCAACAATAAAATTTTTCCGACAGAAATAGGATCTTTTCTACAGCAAAACAGGCTTATTCGCCGAGCAAGTGGCGTTTTTTCATTTCAAACGCATTTTTTCTGCAGAAATAGGATTTTTCTGGCGGAAATAGGATTTTTTCCGCGGCAAACGGACTTATTCCTCCGGCAATCGCGTTTTTTTCATTTCAAACGCATTTTTTTCGCGGAAATAGGATTTTTTTGGAGGAAATAGCATTTTTTCTGCGGAAAACCGACTTGTTCGTCCGGCAATTGCGTTTTTTTCACGTCAAACGGACTTTTTTCAATTCAAACGGACTTTTTTGCCGGCGGATGCTCTTTTTTGATCTCAAATGGACTAGTCAGGGATTCGCCCAAGCTACTAGTAAAGAACTTTAGGACCTTATCCTTCTTTGGTCCAGCCGTTAGATACCAGTTCCAATTCTGGGCTTTCTTTCCTTAAAGCCGGCTCTTCGCACTGGTCATTTTTCGTTTATTTTCATCAAGCTGAATTTCCATAGGATCAGATGCGGGACAGGGTCAGATTGAGGGGATAAAATAACCTAGGATTAGGCTCTACTTTTAATCTACAAAAGTCTCTTTTATGATCGCCTTGCATTTTCTAATTTCAGAATCAGTCAGATTTTCAAAATATTTTATTATTCTGGATTTGTCCACTGTTCGGATCTGATCTATAGCAACCATACCTCTCTTTCCGCTGTGATGTACGGAAACTCTTGTCGGATATTTCTTCAAATTAGTTGTTAACGGAGCTACGACTATGGTATTCAGGTATTTGTTCATTTCGTTGGGGGAAACGATCACACAGGGTCTGGTCTTTTTTATTCGCTTCCAATAGC
>Ga0209075_1003686_pt1 | contig 12590 bp, 9 predicted proteins | sample Stecom2011_FD_187523 | JGI IMG/M metagenome (GOLD analysis project Ga0209075, IMG submission 187523) | Agricultural soil microbial communities from Utah to study Nitrogen management - Steer compost 2011 (SPAdes) (version 2) | ecosystem: Environmental > Terrestrial > Soil > Agricultural land...
ATTTTCTTTAGTGTCTCAATTAATTTATCATTATCTTTTTGATGTAGACCAATAGATGGCTCATCTAATACATATAAAACACCTGTTAAGTTTGAGCCGATTTGTGTTGCTAGTCGTATACGCTGTGCTTCTCCACCAGATAATGTACCTGCTGAACGCGAAAGTGATAAATAGTCTAGTCCAACATCTCTTAGGAAAGTTAAGCGTGCCTTAATTTCGTTTACAATGTCTCTTGCAATAACTTTTTCTTCTTCACCTAAATTTAATTTTTCAATGAATTTTAATAAGTCAATAACCGATAGACTGGTCGCTTCATAAATATTTTTCTTATCAATTTTTACTGAAAGTGCGCCTTCATTAAGTCTTGCACCATGGCATTGTGGACAAACCGATTCAACCATGAATGACTCAATCCATGTACGAATCCATTCACTTGTCGTTTCTAAGTAACGTCTACTTAAGTTTGTAATAACACCTTCATAATAGTCAACTTTTTCATGAACTCTACCACTGCTTGAACGAATCTTATAATGTAGTTTTTCTCTTGACCCATATAAAATAATGTTTAATTTTTCTCTAGGAATATCACGAATGGCTATGTCCATATCAATATCGTATTCTTTACATACTTTTTCAAGCATTAAGATATTAATTGAATCTTCGTCATTATTTTTATATGGCAACAAGCCACCATCTCTTAAACTTTTCGTTTTATCTAGGACTAAATCTTCATGAACTTCTAATTTAACACCTAAACCATTACAATGTGGGCATGCACCAATTGGCGTATTAAATGAGAATAGACGTGGTTCTAAATCTGGAATTGTGAAATCCGATGTTGAACATGCATAGTTTTGATTAAACGATTGCATTTTTTCATTATCGATTAAGACTTTAGCTTTGCCCTCAGCAAGTTTTGTTGCTAGTTCTAAGGCATCATATGTACGACTACGTATGCCATCTTTAATAATCAAACGGTCAATAACAATATACATGTCATGGTTTTTGTTTTTATCAAAATCCGGCATGTTTTCAAGTTCATACATTTCACCATCAATATATGCTCTAGTAAAACCATCTTTCAAATATTGTTCTGCTTGTTTTTTAAGCGTCCCTTTTTGTCTTTCAAGAACGGGTGCTAAAACAATAACACGACTGCCTTCTTTAAGCGATAAAACACGTTGTGTCATTTCTTCAATTGACTGTTTTGTTAAGGGTTCATCTGAACCCGGACAATAAGGTTTTCCCACTCTAGCATATAACAATCTAAAATAATCATAAATTTCAGTAACAGTACCTACTGTCGATCTTGGATTATTTGATGTTGTTCTTTGGTCAATACTAATAGAAGGGCTTAATCCTTCTATTTTTTCAACATTTGGTTTTTCAAAGTTTCCCAAAAACTGACGTGCATAGGCATTTAAACTTTCCATATAACGTCTTTGTCCCTCTTGGTAAAGGGTATCAAAAGCTAAAGATGATTTCCCACTACCAGAAACACCGGTCATAACAACCAGTTTGTTTTTAGGAATATCAATGCTAATATTTTTTAAATTATTTTCACGTGCGCCAATGACGCTAATTACATCATGTTTCATTATTCACCAGCTTCATAAACTCATTTTCATCGATGACTTTGATGCCTAAATCGCGAGCTTTCTTTAATTTAGATCCCGCATCGCTTCCAGCAATTACTAAATCCGTTTTACTACTTACGCTTGAACTCATTTTCGCTCCAAGGGATTCTAAAATAGAAGCCGCTTGGTCACGAGAATAATTCTCAAGTTTTCCTGTTAAAACAACGGTTTTATTGTTTAATTCGTGTTCAACAACTTCTTGTTTTGAAAACGCCATCTTTAAGCCCAATTCACGTAAGTATTCAATATGACGATTGTTTGCTTCGTTATGGAAATACTCAACAACACTTAACGCAATCATTTCACCAATTTCGTGAATTGACATTAAGTCCTCGTAGGTTGCGTTCATTAAATTTTCAATTGTTTCAAATTGCTTAACAAGCATTTTTGAGACTTTCGCACCAACATGTTTAATACCAAGTCCAAATAAAACGCGGTCAAGTGGCATGTCTTTTGAACGTTCAATCGCTTCTAATAACTTTTGAACTTTCTTTTCACCAAAACCAGGAATAGTCATCAATTCATCTTGGTTTTTGTGTAAGTTATATATATCTGAAATTTGATTTAAAAAACCAAATTCATGCAGTGTATAAATAACCTTTTCACCAAGGCCTTCAATATCCATTGCGCCACGGCTAGCAAAATGCACCATTTGATTAATATTTCTACCCGGGCAATCCAAATTTACACAAAAATGATCAGCTTCGCCTTCTTTTCGTATAAGTTTTTCACCACAAACAGGACATGTTTCAATCATTTTAAATGGTTTTTGATTGGTACGTTTATCTAAGTTTACGTTTAAAACTTCAGGTATAATTTCACCCGCTTTGTGTATCCAAACAAAATCTTTAATACGAATATCTTTTTCTTTTATGTAATCCTCGTTATGTAGCGTCGCTCTTGAAATTGTACTGCCCGATACTAACACAGGTTTTAATTCAGCAACCGGTGTTACTACACCTGTTCTACCAATTTGGAAAGTAATGTCAATCAGTTCGGTTTCTTGTTTTTCAGCTTCGAATTTATAGGCCGTTGCCCATTTTGGAAACTTCACAGTTTCACCTATGCGGTCATGGTATTTAAACTCATTTACTTTAATAACAACACCATCAATGTCGTATGGCAATGTTCTTCGCATACCATCATATTTTTTAATTTGCTCAATTAACGATGTTATTGTCTGATGCGTTTTATAATGTGGATTTACTTTAAAACCTAAGTGTTGTAAATATTTTAAAGCTTCTTCTTGGCTTGTAATCTTTTGATCCGGTTCAACCAGTGTATAAACAAATAAATCCAGGCCACGGCTACTTACAATTTTAGAGTCTAATTGACGAATTGTTCCAGCTGCAGCATTTCTTGGATTTGCAAACAATGGTTCATCATTTTCTAATCGTTTTTCATTTAATTTGTTAAAGCTTCTATGTGGCATAAAGATTTCACCACGTACCGTAATACTTACCTTTTCACTTAATACAAGTGGTAATGATTTAATCGTACGCACATTTTCTGTAATGTTTTCGCCAGTAATGCCATCACCACGTGTAGATGCTTGAACAAAAACGCCATCAACATACTTTATGTTTACAGCTAATCCATCAATCTTTAATTCACTAATGACAGAAAAACCAGTAACTTCTTTTTCAATACGTTCATAAAATGAGCGAAGTTCCTCTTCATTAAAGACGTTGGATAAAGACATCATTTTATATTCATGTTGAACTTTTTCAAACACATCCAATACAGCACCACCAATTTTATTCGTTGGTGAATCGCTTGTTTTATATTCAGGATATTGTTCTTCTAGTTTATTTAATTCGCTTAATAAGCGGTCATATTCATAGTCTGATATTTTAGGATTATCAAGTGTATGATAATCATGATTCGCTTCATTAATGATTCGCTTTAATTCATCGATTCTTTGTTTTATATCCATAAATAACACCTATCCTTTGTCCACTCCTTATTATAACATAATAAGACGCTTGTTTAGTGGTTTTAACTTGGCTTCTTTTATAAAAATAGATGCCTTAAGTGTCGTTACAATTAAAATTGATTTTGCTCGCGTCATACCAACAAACATTAATCGTCGCTCTTCTTCAAGCTCTAATTCGTTATAATAAATAAGTTTTGGCATGACATTTTTATCAATACCAAGTAAAATAACTACTTCAAACTCTAAGCCTTTTGATTCATGAATTGTTAGTATTTTATTGTTTAAGTTACTTAAAATAAGTTGTTGTTTCAAGGTATATGCACGTTCATGCGTTCTTGTTAGTATTACTAGATTTGGATATTTTTCGATAAGTTTAAGTATCATTTTTGATTCTTCTAAATAATTGTTGAATTTCAAATATCCTATGATGTTTTTATCTTTCTTATACGCAACCATTTTCTTTTTTATTCGATTTTTATTATGACGTATTAAATTGTTTGCTGATGTTATAATCGCTTCATTAGAACGATAATTCATATCAAGGTCATATGTTGTTGCATGAAAGAACTTAATATACTCGTTAATAATCGATTGTTTTGTTCCTCGAAAAGCATAAATGCTTTGGTCAGGATCTCCAACTGCAAACACATGAGTATCTTTTTTTGCTAGTTTCTTTAATATTTCAAATTGTAAATCATTGGTGTCTTGAAACTCATCAATAAAAATGTAAGTATAATTTAAATTAAGTTCGCGAATCTTATTTAAAAACATGTACTCTATATCGTTAAAGTCTTTTAGTTTCATAGTTTTCTTGTAGCGTACATAGTTATCATATCCTTTTGGTTTTGGAAACGAGGTCTTAATATCAAATAAACTAAATTTTAAGAGTTCTTCTTTTGGAAAAATGTCTTCATCATAAATTGAAAAGTTGCCATCGTAAACATAGTAATAACATAACGCATCAAATGTAAAAACATCAACAAGCGCATTGTTCAAGCGCTCACGCATTTCAATTGCTGCTTTTTTAGTAAATGTAATCGCAAGTATTTTTTTTGGATCCTGCGTTTTAAGTATATTTTTAATTCGATGAATAAGTACCGTTGTCTTTCCACTTCCCGCAGCGGCAATCAACATAATATTTCGATCTTGTGCGTGAATAACTTTAGTTTGCTTATCATTCATAAAAAAATCACCCTACTATTTTAGAGTGATTTTATCGTTATTACTTGATTTTTTTAAGCGATGGATGTTTGTCTGCAATTTCTTTAACACCATGTGGTAAAGCAAACGCAATCTTTAATATTCCATCTTTTGAAGTTACAACTATACCTTCGCCAAAAGTTGCGTGCATCACCTTATCTCCTGTTTTAAATCCCTCAAGATGTCTTGTCATTTCTTGCATTTGTATTTGAGTTTTAGGCTCAGGAGCTTTTTCAGTTTTATCTTGCATTTCAATAACAAATCTTGAAACTCTTGGAAATTTCAATTGCCCATATTGTAATCTTTTACCAGCAGAAGAAACAAATAAATGTTCTTGTGCTCGCGTAATGCCTACATAGGCAACGCGACGCTCTTCTTCAAGCTCACGCAAATCTAAAAAAACACGCTCGCTTGGAAATATGCCTTCTTCCATACAAACCATAAAAACCGCTTTAAACTCTAGGCCTTTAACTTGATGATAGGTTGACAATATAACAGCATCATCTGTTGAATCATTTTTATCTTTATCCGTATACAACGCAATTTGGTCTAAAATTTGTTGTAAGACTTTTCGGTTATTTCCTTGATAAAACATATGATTTGAAGCAAACACACTTTTTAACTCTTTAATATTATCAATTCTATCTTTTGCAATATCATCATTTTCATTCATGAGCATATCAAAATATCCACTATCTTTAAAAACAATATCAACAACGTCTTTTATATTTTCGACATCATCTAATTTTTCTTGCATAGAGAAAATCATCTTTTTAAAGTCATGAAGGCGTTCGTTAGTTGGCCCATTAAAGCGATTTAAGTCAATCGCATCAAACATGGAAATGTCGTGAATAATGGCCTCCGCTTCAAGTTTATTTATCGTTGTATCACCAATTTTACGCTTAGGTTCATTGATGATTCTTTTCAAATACATATCCTTATTTGGATCAATTAACACTTTAATATACGCAAGCATATCTTTAATTTCTTTGCGTTCATAAAAGGAGAGCCCACCATAGATAACACTTTTTATGCCATTACGTATAAAAACATCCTCAAAAATACGGCTAAGTGCGTTATTGCGGTATAAAACAGCAATGTCCCCATAGTTGTATTTCCCTGAGCGTACGAGTTTTTCGATACGGTAGACAACGTATTCTGCTTCTTCAAAGTCACTATCACAACGCATATATTCAATTGGATTTCCAAGTCCAAATTCACTACTTAAGTTTTTAGCTTGTGCGCGATTAAAGTTATGACGTATCAAATTGTTCGCCGCTTTTAAAATCAAATTGGTTGATCGATAGTTGTGATTTAATACAATTTTTTTCGCGTTAAAATCTTGAATAAACATTTGGCTGTTTTGATAATTAGCACCTCTAAAAGCATAAATACTTTGATCAGGATCTCCAACAACACATAAATTTCTGTGTTTTTCAGCTAATATTTTCAAGATTTTATATTGATTGATATCCGTATCTTGAAACTCATCTACTAAAATATGATCAAACATATTTTGATACTTGGTACGAATTTCTAAGTTCGTTTCAAGTATTTCTAATGTTCGCATAATTAAATCGTCAAAATCCATAAGATTTTGTCGTTTCAAATGTTGTTCGTATAAATTATATATATTTTCTAAAAATTCTTCCTTGTCTAATCTATATTGATTTTTTCGATCTGAAATATAACCCTTAATAATTCTTGGTGTATATTTTTTTGTGTCTTCCCCTTGTGCTTTTACGATGTCGCGTATGATTTTCAAACCGTCTTCTTCATCAATAACATCAAATGTAAAACCATAATCTAAAGTATGTGCTTCTTGTCGTAAGAAACGTAAACCAAACGCATGGAATGTATGTAGCCAAGCACCCATTTGATGTGGCGTAATCATTTGGTTGATACGTTCACGAATTTCACGAGCCGCTTTATTAGTAAATGTTACAGCTAAAATTCGATTAGGGTCAACCTCATTTACTTTAATTAAACGAGCGATGCGAACCGTCAAAGTCTTCGTTTTTCCTGTTCCCGCACCAGCAATAACAAAAAGCGGTCCTTGATTGTAATCGACCGCAGCTTTTTGTTCTTCGTTTAACATTTCATATTGTGTATAATAGTTTGTCATTTTAAATCCTTATTATTTATATGAACTCTTTAATGGCACAATTTCATTAAATTGTAAATCGCTTGCTGTTGATGTTGTATCAACACTAAAGTATCCTTGTCTTAAGAATTGGAATTTTTCTAAAGGTTTTACGTTTGCTAAAGATTTTTCTACAAAGCCATGTTTTTTCGTCCATGAATCTTTATTGAAACGATCTAAAATATTTTCTGATTCAATATCTAGCATCATTGGTCCAAAGAAGTTAAATGTGGCAGGAACAGATTCATCTGCAGAAACAAAATGAATGGTACCATTTGGTTTTCTTTCATTAAATCCAGAACCACTCTTAGTAGCTTCATCGTATGTTGCAAGCACTTCAATTATGTTACCATCTTTATCATAAACAACATCGTTGGCTTTAATAAAGTATGCGTTAAATAGACGCACTTCTTCGCCTAAGGATAAACGTTTGTATTTTTTATTTGGCTTTTCGACAACAAAATCATCTCGTTCAATATAAATATTTCTACTAAATGGAATGTTTCTTACACCTAGATCTACTTCACCATGATATGGGGCTTCCAAGTATTCAATTTTTCCTTCAGGATAGTTTGTAATTGTCACTTTTAATGGGTCAATAACAGCCATTGCTCTTTTCGCTTTATTTGCTAAATCATCACGTAAAGCAGCTTCTAACATATCATTACTAATTGTAGAATTCACTTTAGATAAACCGGCAGATAAAATGAAGTTTCGAATAGCATCTGCCGTATAGCCACGACGTTTTAATCCCATAAGTGTTGGCATTCTTGGATCATCCCAACCTGTAACTGTTTTCGTTTCAACAAGTTCTCTTAAGTAACGTTTGCTCATGACCGTATTTTCAATGCTTAGACGTCCAAACTCAATTTGTCTTGGTACTAATGGCATTTCTGTTTCTTGAACTACCCAGTCATATAATGGTCTGTGGTCTTCAAACTCTAAACTACACAATGAATGTGTAATACCTTCAATAGCATCTTCTAGTGGATGAGCAAAGTCATACATAGGATAAATACACCATTCGTCTTTTGTATTATGGTGTTCGGCATAACTAATACGATACAATACTGGGTCACGCATGTTCATGTTTGGACTTTTCATATCGATTTTAGCTCTTAAGACACATTCGCCTTCTCTAAATTTACCGTTTCGCATGTCTTCAAATAATTTTAAATTTTCTTCTACTGAACGATTACGGTATGGTGATTCAATGCCTGGAGTTGTTACATTACCACGCATACTTGCAATTTCTTCAGCAGTTGAGTGATCAACGTACGCTAGGCCTTTTTTAATTAAAATGACTGCTCGTTGATACATTTCTTCAAAATAATCAGATGCAAAATAAATCGCCTTAGGTTCGTAGCCTAACCAGCGAATATCATCTAAAATTGCGTTGACGTATACGGTATCCTCTTTTTCAGGATTTGTGTCATCATATCTTAAGTTTGTGTACCCACCAAAATGTTTTGCAAGCTCAAAGTTAATAACAACTGCACGCGCATGACCGATATGTAAAAAGCCATTTGGCTCTGGCGGGAATCTGGTAATGATTTCATCATGTTTTTTTGATTCTAAATCATTCTCCATTATTGTTTTAATAAAATTTGATTGGTTTTCCATAAGCCACCTCTTCACTAGTTCATTATATGATAAAAGGGTTAAAATCTCAATACAAAGACAAACAAAAACGGTCCCAACTAAGATAAATCTTAGTTCTATATAAATTATCGAATAATAAAGAATTTTTTGAACTTATTTATCAAGCTATATACACGTATATTCTTTGATTTTATATTAAAAAAACACATCCAAATATGTAGACTACTCTTATCGTTTTTCGATATTATTTTTGTATCTACTTGGAGGTGTTTTATTAAGATAGCGTTGCTTGTGGTTATGTTTTAATTAAGCACGCATATACTTTGGTGCTTTTTTTACATAAATTTGAATAATTATAAATAGAATAGCGTTTAATACTAAAAGGACAAGACTGTAATCTCTTAAAGATTTATCCAAGGATAGTGCACCATAGAAAAGGATGCCACCTAAAACAATAGCTTTTGAAAAAATAATCAAAGTTTTTAAGCGCTTAGTGTTTTTTGTAAAAAGACAAAATATTACAAATGTCACAGTTAAGAGCGCTATTGATCCATAAGCATACAAAAACATAATCAATAACCCTGTTTCGTTTAAACTTCCATGAACAGTTTCAATATATTGATACTTTAGACCAAAGTAAATCGATATTAACGAAGCTGATAATAGAAGTATAATAAACAAGCAGCGTAAGCACTTCATTATTCATGGTAAGACTTATAGATTTCTATAAGTGTTTTAAATTCATGCTTATATGGATCATCTTCTAGATTAACAATGTCTTCTAGTCTTTCTAAAACTGCATAAAGATTTGCTGTACCTTTGAATTTAGAATCTCTTAAAATAAGACCAAATTCAACAACCGATGTAATAAAATTAATGTCATCATTTTGTGGTAAAAGCGTTGCTTGTCTTAACTCGGTTACTTGTTCTAAGACTGTATCTTTACCGACTTCTGGGTCTTTATAACGGATGATGAAATCTGCATATTTTGCATCTTCTACGAAATCATCTTTTAACTTAATTTCATAGACAACCGTTACTTGATGCCCTGCACCAATTTCACCAGCATCTGTCTTGTCATCATCAAATTCTTCATCTGTTAATTGTCGATTTTCGTAACCGATTAATCGATACGCTTCAACGACATCTTCATTAAATGATATTTGAGCTTTAGCATCTCTTGCGACTGTGTATAAAGTACCATTAATATCTTCAATAAGCGCTTTTCTAGCTTCTAATAAGTTATCAATGTAACCATAATTACCATTACCTTTACTTGCTAAAGTTTCAAGTTTGTTATCTTTGTAGTTGCCCATACCAAATCCAAATACTGATAGATATATTCCATCTTCACGTTCTTTTACGATTAGTTCTTCAAGCCCTTTTTGACTACTTATACCAACGTTAAAGTCGCCATCCGTTGCTAGTATAACTCGATTATTTCCGCCTTCAATAAAGTTCTTTCTTGCAATACTATAGGCTGTTTGAATACCTTTAGCACCAGCCGTTGAACCACTTGCTTGTAAATCAGAAATGATTGCTTCGATTTTTAATTTTTCACTACCCATTTCACCATCAAGTAATACCGCATCGCTTCCTGCGTATGTAACGATCGATACGCGATCATTTTCATCTAAATTTTGTAATAACATAATAAATGCTTGTTGCATTAAAGGTAGTTTATTAGCTGCATACATAGATCCGGATACATCAAGTAAAAACACTAAATTGTTACGAATATCTGTCGTTTCAATATTTTTTGCTTGCATACCAACGGTAAGTAAATATGTATCTTCTGTCCAAGGTGTTTTAATAACTGAGGCTACAGTGTTTAATACATCGTTTCCTTCTGGTTCACCGTATTGATATTTGAAATAATTAATCATTTCTTCAATACGAACTTGGTTTTTACTTATTTTTTGTTTGTTTTTGATAAAGTTTCTTATTGTTGTATAAGCTGCAGTGTTTGCGCTTAGTGAAACGTTTGATGTTTTTTGTTCACTTGTTAAAACAAACTCATTTTCAACTATTTCATTAAATTCATCATCAGTCATATTTTCATCGATATAACCATTGCCTAAATCCATACCACCAGGGCCATAGCCGCTACATCCTGCTAATCCAATCATTAGCATAATTATAAATGCTACAACAGCGATTTTTTTCATAATACCCTCCCATATATACTTAAATTAATGTCTTGTATAAGCCTTAACATCAAGTTCAATATCAATTGTACCTGTACGATTACCTTTACTTACTTGAACTGTAAGTGTTTGTGGCTCCTTGTCAATCATGAAATGATCAATACTATAAGAAGTTTCTTTTAATAGCTCAACACCTTTTGTGTACGAAACTGTGTAATTTTCGTCATGAACGCTCTGGATAAGATAAATACGATCATCTTCTAATCCTACATAAAGTGTTAGTGTTGTTTCATTATCAACATTAATATGATACACAGACATTCTGCCATAATATTCAAAATGGTTTTTTAAATAAAACTCTATGGCTGAGTTGCTTTTTACATAGATGTTCGATTTAAAACTTAAAGTCATTGGTTCTACTTCTAAATTTGGATTGTCTTTCGGACTTAATAGAGGCATGGCAATAATCAAGGCAAAGATTGCTAGAAAAACATAAGCGAGTTTAAATGTTAAATACCATTTTCTCTTTGGTTTAAATATAAGCTTACGTTTAATTTCATTAATATCAATGTTTGGATGATTATGTTTTTCGTAAACTTTTAATAAATCTTTTACACCTTTTTTCATAAAAATATGCCTCCTTCCTTATAGAACTCTCTAACTTTTTTAATGGCTCTGGCATATTTATTATTGACAGCACTTGTTGTTTCTTCTCTCAATAATCCAATTTCTCTAAAGGTCATACGATGATATAGATGTAGGGCAATAATATCTATTTCATCTGCATTAAGAACTCCTTTAAATTGATTTAGAAGATCTTCAAAATCATCAACGACTTCCTCCTCAGCAGCCATATTTCTTATATACTCATCATTAAGCACATAGCTTTTTTTCTTAACATAATTTAATGCGTGATTTTTCGCGATTTGTAAAAACCAATACTTGAACTGTACATTGTCTTTAAGAGACTGAATGTTTTCATACATTTTAACGAAAACTTCTTGTGTTAAATCCTCGGCATCTAGCTTATTTTTGACAATCTGAAAAATGACGTGATAAATAAGCTTGACATACATCTCATAAATTGTGTCAAATGCTTTTTCATCGCCTTTTTTTAACTTTTTGATGATTTTATCTATACTACGTTCCCGCAAGGTCATACCCTCCTGTCAAATCAAGTATAGCATATCACCAGAACATTTAAAATAAAGCTTTGGCCTTAAATTATGATTTCATGAAATCTGGATCCACTTAATAAGACAATGTATTCTTTCGATTTCTCCGCTTAAAATAAAAATATAGATCTATAATTAACGACTAAGCTTATTTATGAATGAATCACACGAACTCACATAGCCAAAATAACTATCTTGAAATTTTTCAATATTTACTTTTTTAAACGTCATTGTATTTACTCTCGTTATGTTTTTAAAAAATATACAAAGAAAAAAGGGCATTTTCTCAAATGCCCCTTATTCTACCTTATGTTTTTGGAAAGGGTATCAAATGTATAATTAAGGTAATAAGTCATACAGATCGATACCATCTAACGCACCATTTAATAAATCTAATACTTGATCTATAACTGCGGGGTCAGTGTTTGGATTTGTTAATAATCCGCTAAATTCATTAATTGCTTCTTCTAATGCTACAGGGTCATCTAATTGAGCTAAAATATCTTCTGCTAAATTCTTAACATCCGGATCGGTAATGTTATCGACAATGTCTTGTAGACCTTCTTCAATAACATCACGTACCACACTTAAATCTGCGCTTGTTTCAACTGTAAATTTAAGTGTGCTCGATTCAACCTCTATGTCCTTAATCGTCATACCTTCTTGGTTAAAGTTGTCTGTAAAGTCTTTAATAACAAAACCACTTTGAGTCATAAGCTCTACATTAGCACCACTTAATAACGCATGAAC